>Ga0187833_10005956_pt1 | contig 11400 bp, 11 predicted proteins | sample ETNtaG_37_FD_167968 | JGI IMG/M metagenome (GOLD analysis project Ga0187833, IMG submission 167968) | Marine microbial and viral communities from oxygen minimum zone, Eastern Pacific Ocean - ETNP2014_SV_400_PacBio MetaG (Illumina Assembly) | ecosystem: Environmental > Aquatic > Marine > Hypoxic... | reverse complement strand
AATCTATAAGTGCCTTTTTTGTATAATTATTATAAACAGAAACTTTATTTACTTCCACTGGTCCCATTTTTTCTTTCCAAATATTTGAATTTATAATGGTAGACCATTCCGTGCGTATGTTTTCTTTATGACAAACTATAAACTTTATATTATTTTCAGAGCATGATTTTTGTAATTCTCTTTCAGCTAAATAGAAAAGATTAAAACTAATAAAACCATCAAATTTAATAATTTTTTTTAACTCTTTAAGAACTTTTGATAAAAAAATTCTATATTTAATTTTTTTCTCATTAATCAATTTACTTTTTACTAAATAATTGCTTTCGTTTATCTGGTTAAGATGTTTTCTAAAAAAAAAATCAAAAATTTGCCTTAACAATTTTCTTTGAAAAATTAAAAAAAGTGTTGATGATTTTTGTCCAACAAATGACTGTATTAAATCATCGATACCAAAAGACTTTTCAAGCACTATTGCAGTTTTAATTATTTTTTTATAACTAATTCTTTTATTTTTTCTTAAATTGATTTTCCATATATATGCAGTGATGATTGGTAAGTTAAAAAAACAAGAAAAAATAATTATATAACAACTAATTTGAATTATAAAACGATGAATAATATTTTTTATTTTATAAATCATTTAAAATTTTTCTCAATTTCTTTTTGCAATTTCATATCTCCGCACCATTTTAATTGCTCACATTTGAAAAAAAAATTTTTTAAAAATTGTTTATTATTAATTACTTCTTTGATCAATTTAGGAACTTGGTTAAAATCACTTATTGTTATACCTAAATTTTTATTTTTTAAAACACTTACATTATACTTAAATTCATTGTTTAAATTTTTTGTATAACATATAATTGGTATTGCTCTTTCTAAACATTCAGTAATGGTTCCTAGACCTGGTTTTATAATTGCTACATCAATCCAGTTATACATTGAATTTGAAAAATCTGCTTTAAATAGTTTTTTTTTAAATTTTTTCTCTAATTTTACTAATGGATCTAAATAAATATTAAATTTTTCTGTATTTATATTTTCTATCATTTTTGTAATTTGTTTATTTATTATATTTTGTTGTTTATGATCTATTTTAGAAGTTCCTAGTGCAATTAAGATATTTTTTATATTGCGCCTTTTTTTTCCTTGAAAATTTCCAATAAAACCAATTTTAGCTGTGTTAAATTTTTTTTTAATCAAATTATTAACAAATAAATAATTTCCAAATATAGGTATATTTTTAGTTCTTAATAGCTTATCTAAAAAAATTTTTTTTTTATGTTGTATTGGCAAAATATGATGCCAAAAGAAATTGGCTACAATTATTGTTTTTTTATTAAATTTAATTATTTCAGGCAAATTATCACATATAATTAAATCTGAATTATTAATATGTTTTTTATCCAATCTTTTTGTCCAATTATAATTATAACTTTTATTTTTCACATTGAGTCGCATTTCAAAGTCTATAACCTTAATTAATTTATTAATTTTAAATTTAGAAAAAAACTTTTTTGGAATTAATAATCTTATTTTGTTTTTTTTTATTAAAATATTTGAAAATTCAATAACTCTCTTTATATGTCCCAGACCATTATCTGAAGCAATTAAAGTTATATTCATTAAATATTGCTATAGTGCCAGTTTAAGTTTTGAATGTACTCTTTATCTAAAAGGTTCCAACAATCAAATATTAATTTGTTTTTTGTAGACCTGTTAAATTTTAAATTCTCTTCTAAAATTTTTTGATAACTTTCGTGCAAATTAGCTAATATAATTATATCACTTTTGTTAATATAATTTTTATTATTTATAAGCTTTTTCTTAAAGTCAAAATCAGTTTTTATTAATTCTTTATACATTGCATCATAAAATTTAATGTTACAATTCAACTTTGATAGTTTGTTAGCAAGTTCAATTGAAGGGGAGTTTCTCACATCTATAGTTTCGGGTAATCCTTTGAAAGTTATGCCGAAAATAAGAATGTTTATTTTTTTTTTTCTAATTTTATTAAAATAAAATTTTTTAATTTTTCTAAAAACCTCTGATACAGAATTATTGTTAATTTCTTTTGATATTTTTGCTAATAAATATCCTTTGTGTTGAGGGTTATGAAGTTTTTCAAATAAAAAACGATCTTTAGGTAAACAATATCCGCCTACACCCATACTTGGTTTGGCAATTGAGTTTCTGGGATAGCCAAAATTTGCTTTTTCTATTAAATTTGCCCCGCTTAATCTGTAATATGATGAAATTCTTGAAATCTCATTTGAAAATGCAAAAGACAGATCTCTATAGGCATTAGAAGTTAATTTAATTATTTCTCCTTCTTCTAATTTCTCTAGTTCAATAAAAGATTTAAAAGCTTTTGAACAAAATTCTACCGCTTTTTCTTTACATTTTTCAGAAAATCCAGATACTATTTGTGGAACATTTTCCAGTTCTTGCAATGCATTACCTTCGATTATTCTTTCTGGCATATAAGAAAAATAGAAGTCTTTACCACATCTAAGTTTAGAATATTTTTCTAGATTTTTAACAAAAATATTTCTATTTATGCCAACTTGGACTGTTCCACGCATTATTACTAAGTCATTTTTAGATATTTTTTTTCCTAATTTCTTTGATAAATTGATCAAACTAATATTTGAAATAGAATTGTTTTTTTTTATTTCTGAACCCAGGCAGATTATATAAATTTGTGATTGAAACTTCTCAATATCATTGGAAATCATCAATCTCTTGCTAGATAAACTTTTATATAGTAATTGATTTAAATTTTTTTCATAAAAATTTAATTTTAGTCTTTTAATATCATTAATTTTTTTCATATTAATATCAACTCCATTTACATGAGAAAAAAATTTAAGCAAATATATCGAAAGAGGAAGGCCAATATGTCCCAAACCTACAACTGTAATTTCTTTAAAATTTGAATTATTTTCAATCTCTGAAAAATTTCTAATAGAAGTAATATTATTTTGTTTATCAACAACAATTATTTGATCTATTTTCTTTAAATTCTTCTTTAAACTTTTTTTAAATTCTATAAGACTATTAAGCTTATTGTTTAATTCATTTTCTTTGACTGTTATTGGTGATTTGTTTAAATGTTTATTTACATTTTCCTGACGACCAAATTTACTCAAAATCCTTCTAAAATCTCCTAGAGTAAGAATTCCTTTTATATTTTTTTTTTTATTTAAACTAATTGCTATTTGAGAAAAAGAATTTTCCTTAGCTTTTTTTTCAAATATGTTAGCGAGCTGATTTGCAGTGCATTTTTTTGGAATTTTTATGTAATTTGCTTTTGACATTTATAGTGGTACCTCTTCCCAATTAAAAATTGGTCTTTTGTTTGAATTTTTAAATGACACAAATCTTCCTCTATAATAATCTCTATTCAATATTTCATCATTTGATAAGTTTCTTTTTTCTTTTCCCAATAATAATTTTAAATTTAATCCACATTCTTTTTCTAAAAAAAGCTTTTGATCTGATTTTGATAATTTAGAAAAATTCATTAAAATTTTTATATCAGAAGGTAAAATTGAAACTAGGCCATCTTTTGATGAGTCTCTTTCTAAAATTCTAATATGTCTTTCAATTAACTTTGCACCAAAATATATTGCTGCCATAGATGCAAAATTTTTAGTTTTTTCAGCCGAAAGAGAATGATCTGAAAATCCAATATTTGAATTATATTTCTTTAAATAAGCTATTCTTGACAAATTCAATTTATCTAGTGGTGTTGGATAAATTGTAACACAATGTAATAATGATAAATTTATTTTTTTATTATTTAATATTTGTGAAGCTAGCTTAATTTCTTCATCATAAGTCGCTCCGGTGGAAACGATTATTCTATTAAATTTCTTTTTTAATTCCCTTAATAACTGAAAAGAAGCACAATCATAACTTGCTACCTTAATGATTTTAAATCCAAAATTGTAAATTTCTTGTATATGTTCTCTTGCAAAACAGGTTATGGCAGGTTTAATATGATTTTTTTCACATATCTTCACAAATTTTTCAAACTCTCTGTGTGACAGTTCTAATTTTTTTAATCTTTTTTTTTCAGCTAAATAAGGTCTACAAACGACTTTTTTATTATTATTAATTTTATATCCAATTTCAAATTTTGGCCTATAAGCTAAACTATCAGCAAAAATATATTGCAATTTTGCAATTTCAGCACCATTTAAGGCTGACTCGTAGACCATTTTTTCAACATTTTTGAATTTACCATTATGATTTTGGCATAGCTCGGCTATATAAGTAATTTTATTTTCCATAGTATTTTAAAAATTTTTTAAGAATGAATATGTCTGTTTTTTTAATAGACTCTTCTGTCAAGCCACCTATATGAGGTGTAATAACAAGATTGTCAATTTTTAATTCAAGGTTAATTAACTTATTTTTTTTACTATCATTTTCTTTAGAAATTACATCTGTTGCATATGATAATTTATTTTTTTTAAGTTTATTAATTAAATAATTTTCATCTACAATTTCTCCTCTTGAAGTATTTACAAGTAAAGAATTTTTTTTAATTTTATCTATTTTTTGTTTGTCTAAGAATTTTTCATTAGATGTATTTAATGGAATATGAATTGATATAATGTCGCAATTTTTTAAAATAAAGTTTAAGGGTTTTTTATTTTTAATTTTTTTCTTATCATGAAAAAAAATTTTCGCCCCAAAAGAACCTAGGATTTTTGAAACCTTTCTACCTATTCTTCCATAACCTATGATGCCTATTTTTTTGCCACTTATTTCATTTCCAATTTGAATTATTTTTTTATGATTTTTAATTTTATTAATTTTTCTTAAGAAGTATAAAATTAATAAAACGGTCAATTCTGATGAAGCATGAATATCTTTTAAAAAAGAAAATTCATTTTTTAATGTAATAATTTTTACTTTTTTGTCTTGTAAAAATTTTTTATCTATATGATTAGTGCCGGTCGTTGGACTGAGTATATAACGAATTTTGTGATTATTAAAATATTTTATATTTTTTGAAAATCTACATAAAACAATTTCATGATCACTTACAACTTTATCAAAACTTTTCTGTAATAAATCACTAAAATTACATTTAAATTTTTTGCTAAGTTTTTTTTTTATCTCTGGACTAAACAATGATTGATTTGGGCAAATTAATTTCATTTTTTTAATTTTAATTTCAGTAAACTTAAATCATCAATCGTATCAATATTTGTACTTTCTAAACCTTCTAAAATCATTCCATAACATTTTCTTCCAACCAATTCTTTATATTTTAAGAAAGCATATCTTTTAATTAAATATATTGAACCAGATCGTATATAAACTTTAGGAAGATTTTGTCTTGGTATCATATTTTCTTTTTTGGAGTCTAAATAATTTACTAAATAATTTTTATTAAATTTTTTCATTCTTACAGGATGAAATCCACTAACAGATGAAACTGAAACTAAACTATCATATTTATTTTTTTTTATAATTTTAAAAGCTTTTTTTATTTTGTTCAGATTTCTTATTGGACTAGTTGGTTGTAAAAGCAAAATTCCCTCATATTTAATTTTTTTTATTTTTTCGAATTTTTTTAATTCATGCTGAACAACATCATAAGTTTTAGAGTTATCTTTAGAAAGGTATTTTGGTCTTAATCCTAGAAAATCTATATTATTTTTTTTACAAATTTTTTTTATTTTCTTTGAGTCAGAGCTTATAACTATATCACAATAATTTTTTAAACTTACTGCAGTATTTATTGTGTGTTGAATCAATGGTACACCATTTATTTTTATAAAATTTTTATTTTTTATACCTTTGGAGCCAGCTCTAGCGGGAATAACGCATAAATATTTTTTTCTTTTTTTCATTTTAAAAAGAATTCCTCAACCACAAATCCAAATTAATAATTTGCCAAAGTTTAAATGAATTTTTTTGTTTGGCGCTATAAAAACGGTCTATAAATTTTAAGGTGCTTCTTCTATCATAGTATTTATCAAAAATTGGACTATCAGATATCATTTTATTTATGTAATTAATCATCGATTTTTTATACATCCATTCGGTCAGAGGGCTATTAATATGTCTTTTGCCTCGCAATGAATAATTATTGGCAATTTTTCTTAATAAAATTTTATTTTCAGTTTTTTTTATTAAATTTTCTTTATTTAATTCAAAGGAAAGTTCAATTAATTCATGATCTAAAAAAGGATAGCGTAATTCAATTGAATTACTCATACTATATCTATCAGAAAATCTAAAATTTCTTGGAAGCTTATTATAAACAATATCTAAATATCTATGATTATGAATACTGCTTTTTGAAGGAACTTTAACATTATAAGAATAATCTAGTATTTTTTTTTTAAAATCTTTTTTTAATATATTGTTTCTATCAGTTTGTGTTCCATCTATATGTGTTGCAAAATAATTTATGTTAATATGATTGTTGTTTTTTTGTAAAGGTAACAAATATTTTTTGTAACCTCCAAAGACTTCGTCTGCACCATCTGCATTATAAGCAACTTTAAAATTTTTTTTTTTTGCAAAATTTAAAAGGCGTTCCATAAAAAAAACATTTGGACCTCCCCATGGACCTTCTTGTTGTTTTTGAATTTTATTTAGATTTTTTAAAAATTGCTCACAAGTAAATTTTATCTTTTTATGCTCAGTTTTATACATAATAGGTGTTTTTTTAATATTGGAAATCTCATCTTTGGTCTTTGAGAAAAATCCAAATGATAATAATAATTTAAGATTTTTATCATTTTCTAACAATAAATTAGTTAAATAAAAAGAGTCTAGGCCTGATGAAAGAAATGCAGCTGTTTTAACATCTGATCTACAATATATTTTTTTTATTTCGTTAACCCTGGAAAAAATTTTTTCTCTAACTAAATTTTGATCAACTTTTCTCTCCCTATTCTCTTTTTTTCTTATCTCATCAAATAAAGACCAATACTTTTTTCTTATAAATGTATTATCATTTTCAAATTGATATATATATCCAGGCTCAATTTGTTTTATATTTTGAAAAAAAGTATCGTTTTTATTTTCATATAAAGAGAAATTTAAATAATTTGACAAAACCTTTTCATTTATATTAGGAGAAACCATTTTCTGAATTGGTTTAATTTCCGATGAAATATAAATATTTTTATTTTTAATTGTGTAATAGAGAGGTTTTATGCCCAACCTATCCCTCACGCAATAAAGCTTTTTTTTTCTACCATCCCACAAAACTATAGAGAACATTCCTGTAAATTTTTTAAAACAATCTTCGCCCCATTTAATGTAAGAAGCTAAAATGACTTCAGTATCACAATCTGTTTTGAACCTGTAAAACTTGTTTGTAATATTTTTTTTTATTTCAAGATAATTATAAATCATGCCATTAAATATTAGGCTTATGTTTTTATGGGAAAAAGGTTGATTTGCTTTATTTGATAGATCTACAATTTTAAGCCTATTATGACCAAATATCAAATTTGAATTTATTTTTTTGATACTGTTGTTATCTGGACCCCTGTGAGTCTGCTCCTTAACAAAATTATATATATTGTTGAATTCACTATTATTTTTTCCAAAAATTGCTGATATACCACACATTAGATTTAATTATTTGGAGCAAAAATCGGCACTCCTCCGATTTTTAAAATATTATTATTTCTTATACTTTTTGAACCTGATCTAGCAGGAATTATCGCACAAATATTAATTTCTTTTTTTTTCATTTTATCTTAATTAATTTTGAGTTTTTAATTTCATAAATTTTGTCACAATTATTTAAAGCACTTTCTCTGTGTGAAATAATAATAATTGTATTTTTGCCCCTTAATTTATATATACTTTCCATAATCTTTCTCTCAGTATTTAAATCCAATGAGCTTGTTGACTCATCTAATATGAGTATTTGTGGATTTTTATAAAGTGCTCTTGCTATACCAATTCTTTGCTTTTGACCGCCTGATAAACTTATGCCTCTCTCTCCAGCTTCTCGATCTTTATCATCAACTAAAAATTCTTCCACTTCGGAAATTTTTAAAACTTCATCATAACGCTCTTTATCAATATCTTTGCTATTATCTAGAATTATATTATTTTTAATACTATCTTCAAAAAGGAAAATTTCTTGGGGGACATAACCTAAAATATTTTTCCATGATCTGGCAGAAGTATTAATTTTTTTTCCATCAATTAATAATTGTCCATTTTTTGGTTTTAATAAACCTAAAATCAAATCTACAAAAGTCGTTTTTCCTGTTCCAGTTTTACCAATTAAACCAATTGTTTCGCCTTTAATTATTTCTAAATCTATATTCTCAAAAATATTTTTCTTTTCATTATAATGAAATGAAACATTATCAATTTTGATACTAGATTTAAAATTCAATTCTTCTGTTTCTTCTTTCTCAATTTTAATATTTAAATTATTAATTTCATTGCTTAAATTATCCAATGCTGGCAAGCCACTTCTTATAAGTTGATTATTAGATAATAATCTATTTGTAGTTGGTAAAATTCTTACGGCGGCTGTAACAAAAAGAGCCAAAGTAGGGACTATTTCTAAAAAATTAGAATTTTTTTCTAAAAGAAACAAGCATATTACAATAAATGAAAAAATTGTAATTAACTCTATTGCATATTTTGGTATTTGTTGAAGTATCGATTGTGACTTAATTAAATTAGCTACAGTTTTATAATAATATTGAAAAGATTTTATAAATTTTTTTTCTATAAAAAAAATTTTAATTGTTTTTATTCCTTGAAATCCTTCTTGAGAACTTTTTATTCTAAATTTGTCAAATTCAAGTTGTTGTTCGCCAATCGAATTTAATTTTTTCTTAATTGAAAAAAAATAAATTAAACTAAAACTTGAATAAATAATAATTAAAAATAAAGAACTTTTGGGGTCTATAAAAAATATTATAGATAGAATACCCGCCAATATTAAACAATCCATAAAAATTTGAAGGATGGGAAAAAAAATCCTTTTTAAAAAATTATTTGCTTCCCCTAAAACATTTCTCATTAATTCAGAAGTACTTCTTAAAAAATAAAATGTATAATCTGAATACAAATATTTAGTGTAAAGATCTGATGATATTTTAGTTGAAAGATGAGCTTTAATTTTAGCTTGATAAAAAATAAAAAAACTGAAAAAAATAAATTTAAATAAAAAAATTAAAAATAAAAATATAAAAACAATAACCTCTAAGGATAAATTTATAAAAAAAGGTAAATTTATTAAAAAATCTTCTAGATTTCGATCAAAAATGAAAATTTCGCTTCCTGATAATAAAGAGATTGCAGGAAATATAATACCAACTCCTAAGATCTCAAATATCATTGCAAAAAAACTCAATATTAATAGATTAAAAGTTTCCTTTTTAAAATTCTTGCTAATTAGAAAAACTTTTTCAAAAAAATTCATTTTACTAAAAAATTATTTATATTTGATTTTAAAGAGATTTATATTTAAAAAGTGTCTAATTTGTAGCACAATTAAACATTACTATATTTTAATTAAAAATTATGGAAAAAAAAATGATCTATTAATATTAATATCATCAAGTGGAAAATCAAAAAATATGATAAACGCGGTTAAACAAGCAAAAAAGAAGAATTTTTATAAGATTGTTACTTTTACAGGTTTTAACAAAAATAATACATTAAAAAAAAAAGGAGATATAAATTTTTGGGTAGACTCAAAAAATTATAATTCTATTGAAAGTGCTCACCACTTATACTTATTAATGATTGTCGATATGGTTAAGAAATTTATTTAATTCCAAATATGTAAAGTGTGGCTTTGAAATTAATTTGAGTCTATTTAAATTTTTTTTTCAAAAAGCTTAATATTTTCAGAATAAAATTTATCAACAATTTTAATTTTATCTATGTTTTCATTGACAAAAAATTTATTATAGTAATGCCAAAATTTTTGCTTATCATTTAAAACTAACTTATTTTTTGAATTGATTAACTGTGTCATTTCTATAACTCCAAATAGAATTTCTTCAGGAGTATTATCTATTATCTTATAACCGTTATTATTAAGTACATCCATTCTTCTACTAAGTAATGAGAATCTTTGTTTCAATTGATCTGTATAATGAATAAATTTTCCATCCTTTTTTGTTAAAAAACTTTTTCCATACATTGGAATAATATATTTTTTTATTTTTAAAAGCTTGGCTCTTTTTAAAACCTTCAGCGCATACAACAGGCTTTTTTTATCACCCAAAGAATTTTTTATATAAAAATTATCACACAGTGAATAAGTCTTAATATTGTTTAAATTTGCTGATTTGATATAATTTTTAATTCCGATATTTGACCATATTGGATTTTTTTTATTAATATTTGTCTCTAAAAAAAACTCTATAAAATTATATTTTAATTTTGCCGCAATAACAAATTCTTGGAAGGGGTTTTTTGGGAAGCACTGCAACTTTTGTCCAGAATCAGTGAGCCTTCCCTGGTACACACCAAGCATAAATTTTATTTCCTTCCAAAGGATAAAAGCATTATTTCTTTAGAAAATTTAATCCATTTAAATTTTAATCTGAAAAAATCCGGCACCATTATTCTAGTTAGCTCTGAAAAAAATTTAAATAAATTTTTAATAAAAAAATTATCAGACCATAAAATTGGCAGTTGTTTGAAACTTTGAACTTTAACGTCTTTAAACCCGGTAATTAAATGAATATCTTCCAGAGATTTTTTGGTGAAAGGAGTTCTGTGAGTAAAATCTTCGTAGAAAGAGGTATAAATATATTTCCATTCAGGAGTCAAATTAATAAAAATGCCAGAAGGCTTTAAAACCCTATGGGCTTCTTTAAAAACTTCATCTGGATAATAAAAGTGTTCTATAAAAGATTTTGAATAAATAATATCAAAATAATTGTCTGGATAAGGAAGTTTATCTTTAGTTATGTCTGAAACTTTAATTTCTGCATTATTACAAAAATCTTTCGCATAATTTGAAAGATCAACTCCAAACCCCCTCATTCCTATAGAAATAAACTCACTTAAAAACTCTCCCCGACCACACCCCAGTTCTAAAATTGATGAATTAACATTAAGCTCAAACCTTTTCACCAGTTCTTTTACTAGTTTTTTTGGGTATTTTGTAAATGGTTTTTTTTTAGCAGTGTATAATACGTCTATGTATTTTGAATCTGTCATAAAAATGACATTACTTTATTATATTTAAAATTAAACTTTTTAATACATAGTTAATTTTAATCAATATCTTATTAAAAAAAAATTCAGTGCATAAATCAAGCCAATTGAGCTATTAGTACTGGTCAGCTACACGCGTTGCCGCGCTTCCACATCCAGCCTATCAACGTTGTGGTCTACAACGGCTCTATAGGAAGAACTAGTTTTGAG
>Ga0187833_10005950_pt1 | contig 11403 bp, 8 predicted proteins | sample ETNtaG_37_FD_167968 | JGI IMG/M metagenome (GOLD analysis project Ga0187833, IMG submission 167968) | Marine microbial and viral communities from oxygen minimum zone, Eastern Pacific Ocean - ETNP2014_SV_400_PacBio MetaG (Illumina Assembly) | ecosystem: Environmental > Aquatic > Marine > Hypoxic... | reverse complement strand
CAACCTTAGGTGTACTTGACGCTGCTGTGGTAGATAATGAGATGACCATTTTTCTGGCCTGTTCAAAAGCGTCCTTTGTAAGCTGAGGCTGTGATACCATCTCTGCAAGTAATCTGAGGCCCTCTTCGAAAAAGAAATCTACAACCTTCAATCTCATGAAAGCAAAGCGTGGTGAATTGTAATAATCGTCATAAGGGATATTCGGATTGTCGTGAAGTTTTAACTCGGCACCGACGGATTCAAGTGAATGATACAATTTCTCTCCGGGATGGTTTACCGTTCCTCCTTCAAGCAGCATTCGCTGTAAAACCTCTGTCATCCCCCACTTTTCTTTTCCTTCGCACAGGCTTCTACCTTTTGCCGCCAGGTGCACGCCGATAACACGGCTGTCATGGTTCTCCTTTACAACAACCGTCATACCGTTCTCAAGCGTCTCCATATGATATCGGTTTGGTGTTTGACCGGCGGTGGCTCCGGACGACTTTGCAGGCAGTGACATTAATGTGACAACCGGCAACTGGGATTTCAGATATTGCAATGCAGCGTCCTGAATCGATTGAGGAGTTACCTGCATTATGCTGTCCATGTATCCACGGAGAAAGGTATAACCACCGGCGGTAAGATAGCTCGACTTCATCATGGCGTAGTAGTGCAGTTTTTCCTGCAGGTAGATCTCACTCGTAGCCCTTGATATTAATATCGGTTGAATCTCGTTCACAGGAACAGGTTTTACTGCCATGTCCCGTACTGCATTTAAGATTAAGTCTACAACCCGATCGACATCGATATTTAAGGGAAGTTCTGCTGAGATCTGCAGAGTTGAGAAATCACTGTTAAATGTCACGCTCGCACTGACTGAATTAACCAGATTTTTATTGGAATCCTGCTCAAACAAGACGTCCAGGACTGAGTCTTTCTTACCTCCGAGAAACTCGGTCAGCATCTGTAATGAAAAGAAATCCTCAGATGCAGGCGCCGGCAATATGAAACCCATATTAAGATACTGTCGATCGACAGGGAACTTTCCCATACCATTCGCTCTGGCAATCCGCACTGTCTTCGGAAGTGTCAGCAAGACAGGTTTATGTTCCGGTAGATGGCCGGCAGGATACGAGCCATACTTCTCCCTGACCAGTTCTACCATTTCTGTAACGGCAAAATCTCCGATTACCATCAACGTCATATTGTTAGGCACGTACCAGGTATGATAATACGCCTGCACATCATCACGCTTAAGGTGAGTTATTGTGGAGACGGTTCCGAGCACTGGCCTTTCATAAGGCGTGGCTGAATATAAATTCCGTAAGAAGTGGTTGTGCACCTGAGTTGTCGGGCGGTCTGCGCCCTTGCCAATCTCTTCGATCACGATGCCACGCTCTTTTTCGAATTTTTCAGGAGGAAGAGTTGAGTTGAAAAGCATATCTGCCTGGATGTCCATTCCCTGTTCAATATACTCCCTCGGCATCAGTATCATGAAGTCGGTATAATCAGGACCTGTACTGGCATTATTATAACCGCCATAATAATCCATTTCGTTATAAAGCTCCTGCTGTGTACGGTTCTTCGTACCGTTGAAAAGCAGATGTTCAAGGAAGTGTGCGGACCCGTTTGTTGCCGCATCTTCGTTGCGGCTTCCGGTCTTGACGATCGTAAATGCCGTTATCATGGGACTGGCATGATTTTCAACGAGAATTACCTCCATCCCGTTATCAAGATAGAAGACCGAAGCATTCTGAGTCTCTCCAAACAGAGACAAAGCCTGATCCTCTAACTCATCAGCACTGCACGCAAAGCAGGTCATTCCAATAAGCAAAACGTGTATTGCAAGAATGTTTAATATGTTTCTTTTCATTATTCTAATATTTTTTCTCTGCGCTCTTTCTTGTCCTCGGCGTCTTTTGTCCGGGGAGCGGTGAAAAAGATTATTTTCATTTTTCAAGACTATATAACAGCTTTATCTCCTCCGCCCAGATCGTTGCATCTATTGTCTCCAGCACCATGGGAATCTCTTCAAAGCGTTTATCATTCATAATAAACCGGAACGGTTCCACTCCCAGTTTTCCCTTCCCAATGCTCTGGTGTCGATCCACACGGGCGCCCAGGTCAGGTTTGGAATCATTCAGGTGCATTCCGCTTAGATATTTAAACCCCACAACTTTTTCAAACTCATCCATTGTCGCCTTAAAAGTCTTTTTTGTTCTAATATCGTAACCGGCGGTAAAAGTATGACATGTATCGAGGCAGACCCCTACTCTCTTTTTATCCGCAACGTTATCTATAATAGAAGCCAGTTGCTCAAACCGGAAACCCATATTGGAACCCTGTCCGGCAGTATTTTCTATAACTGCCGAAACACCTTTAGTTTTGTCCAGAGCGATGTTAATTGACTCTGCGATTCTCTTCAGACAGGCATCCTCCGGGATTTTCTTAAGATGGCTGCCCGGATGAAAGTTCAGCATTTTCAGCCCCAGTTGTTCACAGCGCTGCATCTCGTCCAGAAAGGCATCTCTTGATTTCTGTAGTCCCTCCTTTTCCGGATGTCCGAGATTTATCAGATAACCGTCATGAGGGAGTATATGTTCCGGCAGATATCCGGCATCTTCACAATTCTGTCTGAATTTCTCAATATTATCACTGGTATAAGGTTTTGCCTTCCACTGCCTCTGGTTTTTCATAAAAAGGGCAAACGCCTTTGCGCCTATTAGCGCAGCGTTCAGCGGCGCATTCTCCACACCGCCGCTTGTACTTACATGCGCCCCAACTCTCTTCATATTTTACACTTTAATTTTTTAGAACTACTTTATTGATTATCCGGCAAATCTTTATAACTCAACAGAATTTGTTCTGCATGCTTTTGTAAATGATAACCTACTATCGCCATTTCAAAGGCATTCGTTAACATCCTGGGATATTGGAAAATCGTTTTTAAAATGAACTTCAAATATGCATATCCCTGCTTTGATAATATTTGCCGTTTGAAAGATATCATAATTGCGATCACTTCAGTTTTTCCTATACGTATATGATTGTGCTTGACAGATTTCATATTTCTAAACTGTGACAGACAGCGTTTAAAATAGTTAGAAAGTGTTGGATCATAAAGTTCATTAAGGACGTGCCTGTATCCATTGAGAAGCTTTTGTTTGTCCAGCTCCGGTATAAAGTTTATATTAACATCCGTACTGTCACAAATGGATTCCCTGATGAGCCGCCCTTCTCGTTCAAGCCGATCATACAGGTTTGTTCCTCGTACTACTGTCAATAACCCGACTATGGCAATTGCAATGCCGGTATCCTTGATAAAGTTGATTTGTGTGTCAAAGATCTCCGGCCCGTCTCCGTCTAATCCTACAATAAATCCACCTGAAACCATAATACCCTTGCTCTGAATGGTTTTGACTGCATGCTGCATATAATTGTCCACATTCTTCTTGGTATTTTGATTCTTATGCATTTTCTTAAGAGTATCCGGATTGGGGCTTTCAATTCCCAGGAATACTGTAGTAAGCCTGGCTTCTACCATAGAATCCATTAATGGTTCCAGCTCTGCGAGTGTCATGCTGGCCTCAGTGTAAAAGGAGAATGGATAACCTTTCTCTTTCTGCCATTCCGCAATTGCGTTTAATAGGTTTAACGCGTTACGTCTGTTTCCGATTAAATTGTCATCAGCGAGAAATACCGGTCCGCGCCATCCGATGTCATAAATAATTTCAAGCTCAGCCAGCATCTGCTCATTCGTTTTGGTCCGGGGTACTTTGCCAAAGAGATTCGTAATTTCACAGAATTCACAATCAAACGGACACCCTCTGGAAAACTGTAAAGCCATTGATCTATATGCACCTAAATCCAGAAGATCAAAACGTGGTGGCACCGTCTTCGACATATCCGGCAGCCCCGGGGCACGATATATTTTCCCTGCCTCGCCATTCTCAAAATCCACAAGAAATTCAGGAAAGATTTCTTCACCTTCACCTAAAATAAAATGATCCACACCTTCAATATCAACATGGTACGATGTGGCATGCGGCCCTCCAACCACTATTGGTACACCCAAGAGATTACATTGGGCAATTACTAATTTTAGTGATTTTTGCTGAGCAATCATGGATGAGGCCAAAACAAGATCTGCCCATGTGATATGTTCATCCCTTAGAGAGGTAACATTCATATCGATAAGCTTTATCTCGTAGCTCTCTTCAGGAAGCATACCGGCAATAGTAAGCAGTCCGAGTGGCGGCACGTTAGACTTTTTCCCGATAAACTCTATTGCATGCTGAAATCCCCAAAATGACACAGGAAATTCAGGGTACACCAACAATACCTTCCTCATGGGTTTTTTCATATTCTTCCTATAAACAAGATTTGTTTATATTATTGGAAATATTGTACATTTAGCAGTATTGATTACAAGGATTTATTACACAAAGACGAGTTTCACCACTCCCCGGACAAAAAGCGCCGAGGACAAGAAGTCGCAAAGAACGCAGAGAAAAACTAATATTTAGGTGAAGAAGCGAAAGACGAAAGGCGGGTCTTCTCTCTCTTTCTCCTTGACTTTGATGATGTGTGGTTTTACTATCACATTTCATTCATTTCTTAAAATACAAATCTTTTCTTTTCGCCTTTGCGGTGAATTGTGCAAAACTGTTTCAATCAAACCCTTTTCGCAAGCCGATATAAATAATCAGGAAACCCACTCCCGCAATAAACAGGAGTATGCCCCCTGTAATAAGGTCACCAAAGATCAGCTTCCCTATTCCGAATGTCATTCCGTAGATGAGTGCAACGCCGGCAAGCCAGTTTACGAGAAAGTTCCATCCAAGTATGGTCTTTTTGTCCGTGCTTATCTTATTTCTTATAGGCTTCCAGAAACCGCCCGGAGAGACCAGATTATAAAATCTGACGAGGCTCTCTTCAGGTACCGGCCTTGTTAGGAATGTTACAATCACCCATATAAGAATAGATGACGGAACGATTATTAAAATCCTGTGTTGTATTGCTAGGTCAAAGGGTTGTAATATCAGGTTGATGACGACCGATGCCGTTAAACCGGAGATTTCAGACCATGCATTAATGCGCCACCAGAACCATCTCAGTATCAGAACAAGTCCGATACCCATACCCATAGGGATCAGGAATTCCCATGCCTTGCTGATAGAGTGCATGAATGACGCTACTACGCCTGCGATTATCATCAGGACTACCACACATATTTTGGACACGATAACGTAATGCCTCTCTTCTGCATCCTTAACCATAAATCTCTTATACAGATCATTTATGAAATAAGATGATCCCCAGTTAAGGTGTGTGTCGATGGTTGACATAAATGCCGCCAGAAACGAAGCAATGAGCAGTCCCTTAAGCCCTGCAGGCAGGAACTCATTAATGGCCATTGGATAGGCCGCCTTACTCTCGGTGAGGTGGGGGAAAACCACAATTGTTACAAGGCCCACGATCACCCACGGCCACACCCTCAAGGCGTATTGTGCAATGTTAAACCAGAGGGTAGCGTAAAGAGCGTGCTTTTCATCCTTTGCCGATAACATCCTCTGTATAATGTAACCACCGCCATCTGCATTATGGGTCGACCACCACATGAAACTTATGAATACCAGAAACATGAAGAAAGGTGACGACCAGAACCCTGCCGTCAGAGGTGATAAGCCGGAATCGACAGGCGGGAAAAAATAGAGGACTGACTCACTTGCATTACCCATTGATGCCAGTTGTAATTTCAACTCTGTCATCCCTCCAACCGCATTTACCGAGTATATCGCCAGCGTGATAGCACCCCCCATTGCAATGATGAACTGTACCAGATCGGTTGCAACGACTCCCCAGAACCCTGAGAGTACGGAATATACCAGCGCTATAACCACGCATATACCTATTGATATCCACTGTTTCTCCTGCGGTATCCCTAATGTTACGCGGAACACGGTTGACATCGCCTGTATCACCCATCCCATTACGACAAAATTGTATATGGTTGAGAAGTATCCCGCCTTGAAGCCACGTAAGACGGCTGCCGGCTTGCCGGAGTATCTGATTTCTATAAGTTCGTTGTCCGTTAATACGCCCGTCCTTCGCCAGAGTCGTGAGAAGAGGAATACGCCGAGGAGTCCTCCAAGGGATGCGTTCCACCAGAACCAGTTACGCCAGATTCCGTCACTGCGTACGTATTCGGTAACGGCAAGCGGAGTATCTGCCGCAAATGTCGTGGCGACCATAGATGTTCCCACCAGCCACCAGGGCAGTGTGCTCCCTGAAAGGAAGTATTCTCTGGTGTTCTTGCTTGCCCTTTTAGAGAAATAGATCCCCACTCCCAGGGCAAAGACGCAGTATCCACAAATAATAAGCCAGTCTATTAAGGCAAGATGCATGTTTTTTTAATTTACGCCACGAAGACACTAAGACACAAATAACGAATGACAAATGACGGCTGACATATTCAGCCAAATGACCAATAACAAATGACGACTTTCAAGTCTCTATAGGATTGAATGCAGGACTCTTGAAACTATTATTGAGATTATTATTATAAAGATTGTATATATTGCCAGTGTATAAACTCTCCCGTCTTTCAGCCAGCTCTGTTTCTCTGGGTGTTTTCCCAGTATACCCTTCAATGTCCAATTTCCTGTGATATGTGAGGCAGCGATGTATGAAGGAGTTACTATTTTTGAATATATGAGTGAAACACTCAGTGTGGTGCAGAACCCGATTGGCCCCCACCATAGCCAGGAGATGGATGGTATGCACTGGCCAAGGAAGAAGTTAAGTGCGGTACCAATTATTATGCCGGTAACCACGCCGGAACCCGTTATTGACCGGAATAGAATACCGCCCAGAAAGGTAGCCAGGATAGGGCCGGCAAATGCCGAGCCTATCATGTTCACTAACTCAATTACGGTGGAAGAAGATTTCGCCACAAAGTAAGCCCCTCCGGCAGTGAATATACCCCACAGCAGAGTTATGAGTTTGGAGAGGCGAAGCATCTTAAGTGGATTCTGTGCAATCTCCGGTTTAAATTTCAGGACAAAATCCGTAACAGTTACGGCAGATAATGAATTAAAGGCGGAATCAAGACTGGACATGGAGGCGGCAAAGAGCCCCGCCATTACCAGGCCTACCACACCAACCGGCAGGTAAGTGATCATAAATGTAGGTACCAGATAATCCGGGTTCTTACCTTTGAGTAGAGCGGCAAAATCAGGCTGATTCTGGATAAACAGTGCCAGGACAACTCCAAATATAATATATGTCAAAACTATGGGAAACCGGATTAGTCCATTGATCATCAGGGCATTTTGTGTCTGACGATTGTCTGGTGCAGCAAGCAGGCGCTGAGCCTGACTTTGATCGCATCCGTAATAACCTATATAAAGAAACATACAGCCAATGATCATAGGCCAGAATGCAAAAGTCTGACCGTCTCCAAAACCGTGATGGGAAAAATCTATCGAATTCAGCCGTTCCGGGTCAATTGACAGAGAAGAGAGATCCCCACCTAACATATTTATAGATACAATCAGCGCAACAAGTACACCGCCGTATAAGATGATAAGCTGAATGATGTCGCTGTACACGTCTGCCATTATCCCGCCAATGGTTGTATACGCAATGGCTACTACTGCCATAATAACCATAGTAATATAAATAGGCAGGCCCAGTACCACGGAGAGAACCAGTGCTGACGTGTATAAGATCACGCTTGTTGAGAGTCCGCGTGAAAACATAAAAAGAGCTGAGAGCGTAAGCCGCGTACCCGCACCGAATCGTCGTTCGGCATATTCGTAGACCGAGGCGCCGGAAAGCTGACGGAAAACCGGCACCAGTAGAAACATTATGGCAATCATTGCAATCGGTACCGCAAACTCAAACTGTAACCATTTGATACCGCCGCCGGTTTTGAGCGCTACAAATGCAGGGGCACTGATCAGGCTTATGGCGCTCACCTGGTTAGCAGCCAGAGATACGGCAATAACAATGGGCCCCATCTTTCTACCGCCAAGAAAATAGTCATCGGTAGAGTGTTGACGCTTTGCCAGCCAGATACCCAGCCCTATAATTCCAAGAAGATAAGTTATTAATACTGCCCAGTCTATAGAAGTCATAAGTTGTTAATGCGTAAGTGTGGGTTTTTATGTGACTGATTAAACAATGTAGTTCTCAATATCATGTGGAATATCGTGCTGTTTAGCGAGGATATCAACCCTGCTTTCGCAGGGATTCCAAGGGTTATTGCTGGAATCCTTCCGAAAGGAAGGGTACATAACTCCACTTGATATTAAGCATTTGTGGAATAATAAGGTTACGTACACTTTAAATCAAGGTGAAAAAATGTTGGTTGTTTATATATATAAGAAACAATTATTTATTTCTTAAGTTTTCGTTGGAACTTCCGATACTATGTACATAAGAGTATTTAAATTATTAATAAGATAAAAATTATAGAATTAATTTACAGAAAGGCAGGTAAAAGGTGGGAGTTGATAGATTATTTCTAGGAGCTTTTAACGCCAAGGTCTTTGGCGAGGAAATTATAGAGAAGAGAGAGAAATCATTTGACGAGATACTGCGAGAAGAACACGCAAAACTCATACAACTAGTCTCCAGGATGAAAAAAAGTGGACTATAGGGCAGCTTTGCCGAAAATATAACCTGGAACCCAAATACCATTCATCTTCCGGTGAATAGTATTTAGTTAGTAATCAATCTTCAATATTTTATACTTTAATACACCCATCGGGGCATGAACCTCGACTTCTTCGTTTACCTTGTGCTCTAACATTGCCTGCGCAAAAGGAGAAGATACCAGTATTTTGCCGTTTATCGGATCATCGTCACCGGCACCTACTATTTCGTAGTTCTCAATATCTCCCGTATCCAGGTCCTCGATCTCTACTTTTGCTCCGAAATGGACAGCGTCAGTTGGAATATTGGAAGAGTCTACAATTTCTGTCCTGGCAAGCTTGTCCTCAAGCTGTCGAATCTTTGCCTCAAGCAGGCCCTGCGCTTCCCTTGCTGCATGATATTCAGCATTTTCTTTGAGGTCGCCATGTGCCCGTGCAGTTCCGATCGCTTCTTCAATCTCGCCCCTCTTTACATTTTTCATTTCGTCCAGCTCTTTTCTTAATTTTTCGTAACCATCTTTTGACATATACACCTTTTCCATATTATTCTCCTGAATTAATTAGCAGCAATGCGCACTATTTATTATAATCTGGTTTTAATTTTTCGGTAAGGAAATACGGTACTATTTTGCATTTACCGGAGGCTACTGTAAAACATAGCGGTAATTTAAGATAATTTTAAACATAATGTCAATAATATTATACATGGAAATAAACCTTGAAAGAGGTTATAAATAGGCTTCAGTCTGTAAGCCGGCTCTTTCCTGTTTTTAGTGGATTTATTGTTATATCTTGTGTAGTGTATTAATGAAACAGCGTAGCATAACCGCCCGCCTGTACCTATTCGGGCAGGCAACTAAGTTTGAAGTGAGTTAATTTATGAAGATAGGACAAGTTTTAAAGATTACATTTTCAGTGGTTCTTGCCATAACCTTTTTTTCTCCGGCAGCATTTTCAAGGCAGGGAACATTGGTAGGACAGGTGATAGATGGTTTTGATAATGTCGTTAAGGATGTTGAGGTTAAGATCAAGAAAACTGATTTTACTGCCAGGACTGACGAAAATGGCCAATACAGGATTAACTTTGAACCCGGTAAGATAGTAGTATCGTTTAGAAAAAAAGGTTATTCAAAGCAGACCCTTCCTTTAAATTTACACGATGCATCAGAAGTCCCCATGCCAAAGTTAACTTTCTGGAAATTCCCTGAGAGCGGCGGTGTTTTCCTGGTAAGAGTGAATGACTATAAGAAGTTTAAGTATGCCAGTTTTTATTCAGAACGCGATGACAATAGCTTAAGCTTTTATGTAAAAGGAGAGCCAACAAAGATTGAGTGTCCGGAAGATGCATTTGAAAACGGCAGCATCGAGATTATGATGCTCGACTACTCCAAGGAGGAGCCGGTCGTAGTGGGTAAGAATCTTTACAGGATAACGAATAACAACCTTGTCGGTAAAATAGTATTTGAATCAGGAAACTGGGGAGTCGAGCATATAGAGGATAAGTATTCAGAGGTATCAAGCAGAGTGGGCGTACGTTATGTCAGGCTTGAACCCGGTAAGTATTACTATTGTATAGGACAGCTTACACAAAAATCAAGACTTGGTTTCGGGTATTATTTTGAAATTGTTGATCCGGGTTCAGCAGGCAAAGGTGGAACATAATTGTAATTTACAAGGAACATTTCAGAAGAAAGGAGTATAGATGGTATTGAAGAGTTTGAGGAGTAGCGTAGCTACAATTATGATAATCAGCATGATAGCCTTTGGAGGGCTCTTTTACTCTGGTCAGAATACAGGAGCAGAGGAGGGCAAGAAGAAGACTATTTATATCTGTTACTGTGCAGGAGGCTGTTTATGCGCCTATGAGACGTACGAATCCGGCGGCAGATGTGTCTGCGGCCTGGCCACAATACCGTCAGACAGGGAAGAGAGGAGCGAAGAATACGAATACGAATGTGATTGCGGTACCATGTGTGAGTGTGGGACAGTAGCCGATGAGCCGGGCCTGTGTCATTGCGGTATACTGGAAATGAGAGAAGCGGAATAATTATTATTTCTTTTCGTGCCCCGGCAGTTGGTAGTTCATTTAAGAAATAAAAGCAGGTTAATTATTTTGCCCCTATCAACCCCTTATATATAGTGACTTCACGCATAGCTTTCTTCTTCCACTCGTTTCCATTCTCATCCGCATTATTATCTTTATCCTGGAGACCTTTATTCCAGTATGCAAAGCCCAGGTTATTGTGAGCATCAGGTAAAGAGGGGTTTATCTCTATGGCTTTCTTGAGTATGGCAATGGCATCGTCAAACATTTTCTTCTGACAATAAACAAGTCCCATATTGCTGTATGCGTCTGCGAATTTCGGGTCGATACCAATAGCAATTTCATACTCTTCCATTGCCTCATCCAGCTTGCCTTGTTCATAGTAAACAAACCCGAGATTAAGGTGAGCTACCTTAAACTGCGGATCGATTTCGATTGCCTTCTTGAGTTCTGCAGCGGCCTCATCAAGTCGTCCCATACTGAAATAAACGCTTTCAAGGTAGCAGTAAAGTTCGGGATCATTGGACTCGATCTCAAGGGCTTTTTTGAATTCCACAAGTGCATCTTCCAGCATACCTGTTTTATAATAGGAGCGTCCGATATATTTGTGAGCAGCCACATTCTGCGGATCTATTTCCAGTACCTGCTTCAGTTCATTGATACTCTCTCCAAACATATTGCGTTCTGTGTAGACGAGGGCCAGGTTGATGTGTGCATCTA
>Ga0187833_10005944_pt1 | contig 11409 bp, 8 predicted proteins | sample ETNtaG_37_FD_167968 | JGI IMG/M metagenome (GOLD analysis project Ga0187833, IMG submission 167968) | Marine microbial and viral communities from oxygen minimum zone, Eastern Pacific Ocean - ETNP2014_SV_400_PacBio MetaG (Illumina Assembly) | ecosystem: Environmental > Aquatic > Marine > Hypoxic... | reverse complement strand
GAAGTAATCGTATGTTGTCGCTGAAAAGCCTGAGTTGTATCTCTTGAAAAGACAACTTATGATGGCTGAATCTGAAACGCGCTGCGGGATCATCTCGAAAGGCTAGCAATTCATACTCATCCTTCTCAAGCTTTTTCACATGTTCCACAAATATTGGAGAACCCGGATAAGGAGTCAAAACAGCAACACTCAGTTCATCAGGATGGATTTTTTTAATTACTTTGTCCGTCATGTCAATATCCACCTCTGTTTCACCGGGTATATTTATAAGTATATTTGCAAATGTTCGCATTCCCTGCTTATGACAAATATCAAAGGCCTTTTCTACATCTTTAACTTTTTGTGCTTTTCGCATAGCATCAAGCATCCTCTGGGAACCAGACTCTACACCGAAGTCAAGTTGTATACAACCACTACGTTGCATTGCTTGCACAATTTCATCATTAATTAAACCACATCGTGTTTCTGCAGCCCACAAAACATTCATCTCCGATATACGATCAGCAAATTCAAGTACCCTCTTTTTCTGCAAAGCAAAGGAATCGTCCATTATATATAAAGTTCTTAAGTCATAATTATTTTTTAAGTATTCAATCTCTTCAAAAACACTATCCATGGAACGATAACGAGCCAGTCGTTTACCGGAACCACTGACATCTCCCTCCCAAATTGTATTAGCAGCACAAAACGTACAGACATAAGGACAACCACGGCCTGTATATAAGCCAACTCCTCTACTGGTAGGAACCCATCTAATAAGCCCTAAACGTGGCCTTAGATATAACTCCATATCAAGATACTCATAAGCCAATCGAGGTATAGAATCCAAATCATCAATATAACTACGTTGATTTGTTTTAATATATTCATTTTCCTCGTAATCATAGAAACTGATACCATCGATACCTCTATGTGCCTTTCCTCCCACCTCAAGTCGCAATATATCAAGTACTGTTGCCTCTCCTTCTCCAATAACAGCTATATCAATGGGGCTATCCTTATAAATAAAATCTTCCGAAAGCAGAGTAGAGTGTACACCTCCTACGACAATAGCAACCGACACTCGATCTTTTATATACTGCGATAGACGCATGACAAGGTTATAATCAGTAGTAAATGAAGAAAAACCGACAAATTTTGGCCTAACATCTCTAATCCCATTGACTATATCGTCAAAAAACATATCTATTTCCTTCTGAGAGAAGCTGTGTCCAAAGTATTTTGATTTTAGATCCAGTATATCTGCTTTGAAGTCCGAATATTTATGTATATACCCAATCATGCTTAGTGCGGCAAAGTGCAAATGCCCAGACCCCAGAAAACCAAGAACCGGTACAAATAAAATATCGCATTTATCTGGAATTCTCATCAGTTTTGGTCCTCGCCAATTAGATTTACAAATAAATCCAGATGCTTCTCATTGTGCAGAAAATAGAAATTTGTTTCCATACAATCATTATCCATCATCTTGATTTCTATTAACCGACCGTCTTTGTTAAAGTAACAGCAATATCCAAGATTACTGAATAATTCAATGGTCTTATTAGGATGATAGTCAAATTTTGCTGTCCATTTTCTTAACATCTCAACAAAAACAACTGGTTTGCAGTTAGTCAAAATATCCAATCCTCCTTTGACAACAAGTAATTCAGCTCCTTCAACATCACATTTTATAAAATCTACGCTCTTAATACCTTGTTCAACAACGAAATCATCCAGTCTTAATACATCACATTCAATTTCCTGAGACGCAGAATCATATAAAGGCCGCATTGAAGTCGCAACACTGCCAGAACAATGAGGAAGATAAAAAGTTGTAGATTCTTTTTTGTCACCAAAGGCGTTGTTAAAAGTATACAAATTTTTTGCGCCATTAAGTGTTACGTTTTCTCTTAACCTATTATAGGTATCCTTGACTGGTTCAAAGGAATACACAATGCCCTCTTTTTCCCTAACCAATTGACTAAAGTGCAAACTATACCAACCAATATTGGCCCCTATATCGAAAATCGTTTTAAAACAGGAAACCAGATGAAAAAGTAAAGCTCTCTCTTTCCGCTCATACATTCCATCATTTACAATATGAGAAATGGCCGTTCTTTTGTCCTCCGGTAACCAAACAAAACGCAAACTGTTAGGCAAAACAACGTAAATATCGGAAGGAGTAATTTCTATCCTGGAGAGTTCCTCCTGATTAATTAATTCCTTGTAATATTTCAGGACGGAATGAAAATCAAACATTCTGTCCCAATATTCCTCTTTGGGAATATCCCCATTTTCGAATTGAGATATTACAGCTCTCATTTGATCTACAATATTCATTTTGTCAACATTCCAGTAAAATAATATTAAAAATTATTAATGCAGTTGTTACGATTCCCTGTTACTCAGTAAATTTAATGTTTATCAGGGAATAGTGGTTTTAAAAAGCGCCATACAAGCCTTAACCTGTCTTTATAGCCACTTGCATATTTAAAATACACTTTGAAATAACCCCATTGTGAAAGAAAATTGAAAACACGATTTGGCTTATGCCTGATTAATATGCGAATTACACTCTCAAGCTTTGGATGCTGTACAGCAACATCAAAGAGACTACTAAGGTTAATCAACCTAGTAATGTTTTCCTGACTTATAGGGCTTTTTACCCCCTCACCACCAGATTTCCAGCGAACAGTAACTGTCTTTAAAGCGCCAAAATCATCCATTGTAATCTCTTTTTTCAAGTAGTTATGCTTCAAAGCGTACTCATAAATCGCCGTACCCGGATAAGGCTGTAATACACTACAAGCAGCCAGATTGGGACGAATTCTTCTATTGAGGTAGACAGTCTCAAATGCCTGCTCTACGGTTTCACCAGGAAATCCCACAATACTTCCTGTATGGAAGCGTATCTTATATTTTTTCAATAAGTCGCCCGTTTTTATAATGTGCTCATTAGATATATTTCTTTTGAGTACATCTTTTCGGAACTTCTCATTTCCACATTCAACACCGAAATCAATCCGGTCCACTCCTGCATCCTTGAGTATCTTCATCAATTCCTCATCGACCATATTAGCCCTGAGATTACACAAAAAAGGAAGTCCTACTAATTTCTTATATTTTTCTGCAAACTCCAAGAGCCAGGACCGGTTCATGCCAAATGTATCGTCATCAAATTTTACCCATTTCAATGAAAACTCAGACTTCACTCTTTGAATCTCCTCAATTATTCTATCGGGACTTTTAGAGCGGACATAAGGCCCTTTCCCCTTGTACATATCAAGCAATTTTGCGTTAAAACAATAAGAACACGGAAAAGGACACCCTTTTGCAGCCATAAACATCTTTGTTGGAGCCTCGGCCATTGATGCATACTTATCAAAATAGAGACCATAATCAAATATAGGCCATTCATCCAGGTCCTTTACATAATCCCTAATCCCGTTTTTGTAAATCTTTCCATTTTCTCTTATGTGTAAATTCCTTATCGATCTATATTTTGATTTATTTTCAATGTTTTCAACAAGTTCTAATAATGCGTATTCCCCTTCACCTACACAAATAGAATCCAGTTGGTCATTTTCCTCAAGAACCTGCGGATAAAATGTAGGATGAGGCCCTCCCATAATGATATGAAAATCGTCATTTGCATCCTTCAGTAACCTGGCTAATTCCAAATCCTTCTTTTGAGAGTGTGTTGTTGATGAAAAAGCCACTACCTGAGGATCATAATCAATTATTTCCCGGAATGTTACTGATAGTTCTCCCTCAATGATGAAAACGTTAGTTTCGTATAATTTTTCTTTTAAAACTGCAGAGAGCAGCATTACACTTTGGTGAGCTCTCATCGCTTTATGCACAAATGCTACTTTTGTCAATATTCCTTCACCCTGCACTCCTCGTAATCAGCACAGAAAAACAAAATTTTTCAATAATCACTAAAAACCTCCACTATAGACAGGGAAGAAGAGTGCCGGTCTTTTCTATTGGTAAATATACCATACACTATCAACACTAATACTACTTAATGATGGATTGACATAAATGCAATCTTTTCTTAATCATTCTGACAATCCCCAAAGACACCTTCTCACCCAGTATTCCTATCACAAAAACCAATAACCAGAACTCCCATCTTGAACAATATTCTGGTATACAGGCAAGAGCTTTTGTCGTCCTAAAAAATGATCGTAAAGATTCTTTTTTTGCAGCGAACAAGGCACTATAAACATTTCTTACCCTGTATTTTACAATCCGCCTGTAGACTTCCAGACAGTTTTCAAGCCCACTTGTTAAATCTTTAGCAATATCTAAAATGGATTTGCAGTTAAAGTCCTTGTCTCTCACCGTAAACCCTTTCTGGCCCCTGAATGCCTCCTGGTGCTTCCAGTACTTTACTATGCCCTCTCTTAATAAGACAATCGGATATGAAATATGATAGGCATCCGCCTGTAATACAGACTTTCCAGCCAAATACAGTTGTGGGTACCTGCTATTGAAATGATGCTCAAAGCCTTTTAGGTCTAACAGGTCAGTCCTGATTAATATACCACTAACATTCGATGTCATCTTAAAGACCAACTCAAGTGCTTCCCCGCCTCTATTAAAAAACCTGTCTTCTTTATAATAATTATAAACACAAGGTGTCACATTACTCTTCCCATCATTATCAATTTCAAATTTAGAACATTCTGTAACAATCACTCCTATTTCAGGACTTTTTTTTATTATGTTAAGTACATATTCAATACCATCCTGAACCAACAACTCACTATCAGCAAGAATGAATACGTATCTTCCGGTTACATGTTTTAACAAATATATTATATTCAAAACACCACCAATGTTTTCCTCCTGGCGAAAATAACGAATATCATACTTTTTCTCAGCAATCATTTCATCAGTGCCATCAATCGAGGCATTACTGCTCACTAGTATTTCTATTTCCTCAGTCTTCTGCAACATCAAACATTCAAGCAGCTCCTCAAGATATTCTCGACGATTAAGAGTAGGAATGATTATAGATATCTCCGGCAACTTATTTATTTCTGCAATCATGCTTTTGAAGATGGCGGTCGTGCAATCAGGAGTCGCTTTAGTCCCGCCGGTACGTCATACAAAGGTTGAAATCCCAGCTTCCTAATCTTACTCATATCCAGCAAACGTCTTTGCACAACACATGAACTGTTTTTATTAATAGCGGTCCTGCCATGCGAGGAATGCTCAACATTTACATTAAACAGCTTTGAAACAGCTTCAGCAAATTGTAATATTGATATTTCCGTTTTGTCGTTACCAGCATTGTACGCCTCACCTGGATTACCCTCCAGAAGGACCTTCCAAAACGCTGTGTTTGCATCTGCAATATAACAAAACGTTCGCCTGGTTTGTCCGTCACTTTTAACTTTAATAGTTTTACCTTTAAGTCCATTCCCAATAAAATCTGAAAAGACTCGTCCATCATTTAAATCCATACCTATCCCATAAGTATGAGAAGGGCGTACTATCTTGGCAGGTACACCATAATGTGTCCAATAATTACAACAAAATGTTTCTCCCAATCTTTTGCTTTCAGCATAACACGATCGCTTTCCCAGCGTATCTACTCTGCCTTTAAAGGTTTCTGGTGTTGGAATATTATCATCCCCTGTCTCACCATAAACCGCCGCACTGCTAAAGAACAAGAATCCCTTCACTTTTTTTCTATATGCAAAATCCAATAACCGGTCAGTAGCCAATGTATTACATCTGATAGTACTTATTGGGTCTGATGAATAGGCCCTGGGGCTGGCTGGACTGGCTGCATGGACAATATATCCAAGCTCCTTACAGCTTTCAGATAGAGGTTCAATTACATCCTGTATTAAAAAATGTAAATAGTCTACATTCCCCGCATAATCAAACTTTTTTTTCAAACGCTCTTCACTTCTTCCTAATACATAAACATTACACGGCTTACTGAAGAAATGCCTGTTAAGCCATAAGACAGTATGCGCCATATAAGAAGCCAACATGCCGTTAGCTCCGGTAATCAATATTGAGTCTCCTTCTAGGTTCTTAACGGATGGACATCTATCGATAACTTCCGAAACATCCTCTTCAATCACTTTTAATTCAGACATCATAATCCATAATTTCTCAGTTCACAGAGAGTTTCTTCCAGATAACAGATCTGCTCTTCACTATACCCCGGGTAGACTCCGATAAAGAAAGAGTTGTTCATTATCCATGTACTGTTCTTCAAATCACCAACTATGCGTTTATTGATATTGAGATATGCCGGTTGATGAAGAAGATTACCTCCGAACAAATTCCGAGTTGAGATTTTCCTGTTTTCCAAAAGAGTTATCAGTTCAAGTTTAGTTATTGTAGACTTCTCGCTGATTGTGAGAAGAACACCGAACCAGCTTGGATCAGAATCAGGAGTTGGTTTTTGGATATTTAGCCAGGAAATTTGATCTACTGCTTTTTTTATACGTTCATAATTCTTCTTGCGCTTTTCAATAAAGCCAGGGAGTTTCTTTAATTGCTCAACTCCTATGGCTGCCTGCAAATCCAATGCTTTAAGGTTATAACCTATATGGCTATAAACGTACTTATGGTCATATCCAAAAGGTAATGTCCCATGCTGTCCATCAAATCGTTCTCCACATGTATTATCTTTGCCAGATTGGCACCAGCAATCACGCCCCCAGTCCCTGAAACTTAAGAGAGCCTGATATATTCTTTGATCGCTAGTCACTACAGAGCCTCCCTCTCCCATTGTAATATGATGAGCCGGATAAAAGCTGTGCGTGGCAACATGGCCAAAACCTCCGGTTAATTTTCCATCAAAAAGGCTCCCCAAAGAATCACAATTATCCTCAATTAAATAAAGATTGTTCTCTTCGCAAAACTTCAGAACCTCTCTCACGTTAAAGGGATTTCCAAGGGTGTGGGCAATCATTACAGCTTTTGTTTTAGAGCTTAAAGCAGGTTTTAGTTGTTCGCAGTCTATATTAGCGGTTTCTCTGTCCACATCTACAAAAACCGGAATACAATTATATTGAATTATCGGGTTTATGGTTGTTGGAAAGCCTACAGCAACGGTTATTACCTCATCTCCAGGCAAGATGGGTTTGTCAAGGGTCTGTGAAGTTAAAGCCGCAAAAGCTAAAAGATTTGCCGATGATCCTGAGTTAACTAATGCAGCATGCTTTACACCAATAAAGCCTGCAAGCTGCTTTTCAAATTGAACGGCACATTTACCTGCTGTAAGCCAGAAGTCAAGAGATGAGTTTACAAGCGCAATAATTTCCTTTTCATCATATACCCTCCCTGCATAAGGGATAGCGGTTTTGCCTGGCACAAATTTATTGTCATTCTTTTTTAGATGAATAGCATTATAATGTATATTTACTTTGTGAGTTATGAGGCAACGTAGCAACTCATCTATCTTTGATGTCTTTAAGCTTCCTGTTTTTTTGCATTTATTTTCATATACAGTAACTATCTTATGAACTCTGGCCAGACCCTCTTTTTCCAGCTCACCGGTAGATAAATCTTCCTCACCAATTATAATTGAAGTAGACTCATTCTTATATTCTTCCACATTTTCTATAATAGGAGACACTAAAACATCTCCTTCATTCTCTTCCAACACAATCAATGGCCTTAGATCAAATTCTTTTTGACCAGAGGAAGGAAATGTAGCAACTATAATATCACCCGTTGTAAACATTGAGAAAGTCTCGTAACCCGTGTGTGATCGTCTTTAAGAAAGCAGAGGATAATCTTGACGATTTAATAAATTTTGACAGGATTCTGCTCGTTACAGATTTATAATCCATAACAAACAGTAAGATTTCATTTCTTATCTAGGAATTCCCTATACCAACTTATTGTCTCTTTTAAGCTCTCATCAAAAGCAAACTCCGGCTTCCATCCAAGGCTATCCTTTGCCTTGCTGGCTGAAAGATATTGGTTTTTTATTTCATTGGAAGCTTCATTTTGTATTAATGGACTCAAATCTTCTCTTTTCATCATTACCAGTATTTTCTTTACTAAAGCGATAACTGATAGTGGCTCTTCAGAGCTGAAATTAAATGACTCCCCTTTTACACCAGGACCATACATTTTCTCTGCTAAAAGCTTATATGCAAGTGCGCCGTCTTTAATGTAAAAATAATCTCTTACAGAATAACCATCACTACGAATAATCGGCCGTTCATTGTTCAAAACATGTCTTATCGTTTGTGGTATTATTCTGTTAAAGTTCAAGTCACCCGGTCCATAATAGTTGCCACATCGCGTAATACAAACGGGTAGTTGATAACTGGCAAAGTATGTATATGCTATTAGATCAGCACAGCTTTTAGAGACATCATATGGATGAGAGCCTTGCAAAGAGGCCGTTTCGGAATAAGGCAGCTCCTTCTGCTCACCATAAGCTTTGTCACTGGAAGCGATAATAACCGCATTTATCAATTTTTCATTCCTTCTACAGGCTTCAAGAAGATTATAAGTCCCCCTGATGTTTGAGTCGAAGGTTGAAATGGGATTATTATTGGCAATTCCAACTATCGGCTGTGCAGCAAGATGAAAGACAATTTCGATTTCATACTCATTAATTGCTCTTTCTAAAAGAAAATAATCATCAAGACCACCATGAACAACATTTAGTCTGTGCTGGATATGGCCAAATGCTTTAGAACTGCTCCATAAAATTGATTTTGGTGCTCTATCTCTAACAAGCCCGACAACATTAGCACCTTCATCAATTAAATATTTAGTTAGCCATGAACCTAATAGTCCGGTACAACCTGTCACAAAAACATTTCTGTCTGTCCAAAAAGTTTTCTTCATTTTTCAAATCCCTTGATTAGTCCCAAATCTTCCATGGAGTTCGTTTTGACTCCCAAAGCCTGTTCAATAACTCAAAGTCTCTATAGGTATCCATACACTCCCAAAACCCTTCATGTTTATTCACCATCAACTCGCCATCTTTAGCCAAATCCTCCAAAGGCGTTCTTTCCAAAATACAATTGCTGTCGTCTGTAAGATAATTGAATATTTCCCTATTAAATACAAAATAACCACCATTGATCAAATCATCTTTGACTCTCGGTTTCTCGCTAAACTCTACAACTCTGCCATTACTCTCAATTATCCTTCCGAACCTTGATGGGGGAATTACCGTAGTCATGGTGCCAATTCTACCATGCGAATTATGGAACTCAACGAGTTTTTTGATATTAACATCTGCCAACCCATCACCATAGCTAAGCATAAAAGAATCCGTTTCAATATACTTTTCTATACGTTTTATTCTTGCACCGGTCATTGTATCCTTACCTGTATCTGCAAGGGTTACTTTCCAGCCATTTTCAGCATGGTTGCTATGAATTTCAACTTCATTATGCTTTCCCAATTCTATGGTGATATCGTTATTCTGCATTTCATAATTACAAAAATATTCCTTTATTATCTCACCTTTATAACCAAGACAAATTATAAAATCATTGAATCCATAGAACGAATAGATCTTCATAATATGCCATAGTATAGGCCTTCCTCCTATCTCGACCATGGGTTTGGGGCGAAATTCTGTCTCCTCACGAAGTCGAGTACCCATACCTCCACAAAGAATTACAGTTTTCATTTTTTATTCTCCTCTTTTATCATTACCTGACTAAATCGTAGCTGCAACCAAACGTATACCCCCTGAAATGGAGTTACTGATGTGGGCCAATATCTTATTATCTCATGAATGCTATCAAACCTGTAGACCGGAGAATATCTTCTGAACACGTTTGTTCCATGTATAATTTTGACTTACATCATCCCAGGCTTTTTGAGCAAGAGTTTCCCTTAAGTTTTTATCCTTCATTAAACGCTTAATCTGAAAGACCCAGCAGTCAATATCGGATGGATCAACAAGGAGAGCATTTATCTCATGTTCAAGTATCTCTTTTATTACAGGAAGTGAGGAGGCAACAATTGGACGTCTGGAAGCCATGTACTCAAACATTTTCAAAGGGCTCATCCAGTTACTGATATCTCCACCACTGCTCCCTGAGACTCTCTTTTGGTAGGGCATCAACAGAACATCAAAAGCCCACAGATATTTCTTAACCTGACCATTTGGGACAAATCCTGTAAATTTTATATTTTTAAAATCCTTAGTCTTTTCCCTCCATTTATTAATATCTGAAGGGATTCCTCCAACTATAACAAATTGCTGCTCCTGCATCCTTTGGGTTAACTCAAAAATCACTTCTAATCCTTTGCCTGGATATAGGTGACCAACATATCCAATCAAAAATGACTTTTCAGGAAATCCCAGTTTTTCTCTTATGGTTTCTTTTTCAGAATGTACCTGGAATTCTTCCAGATTAACAGCATCATGAGCCAATACTAATTTTTCTGCATTTGCTTCAGATAGTATGGTACAAAAGTAATTTTTCAAGGCATTACTAATAATCACTATTCTCAGCAATTTCGTACATTTTTGTAATATTTTAAAGTAAAATGGTGACAAACCACCAATTGAAGGCTGGTGAGCCTCATAAACAGTATTGATCCCTAATAGAGCTGTCATCATCGCTACTTTTATATCTCTGGTATATATTAAACCTTTCTCCTTCCACAAAATATAAACTAATACAAGAAAATAGAACCCGCCCCCCCTTAAAGCATTGGAAAATGGGAAGCGACGAATCGAGAACGGTTTACTAATACCATAAAATTCCCATATATTCGTATCACTGGAAATACTGCTTTGAGATTTTGGAATTACTAACTCTACATCGTAACCTGCCTGATCAAAAGCCTGGCACATCTTCATCACATTAATGCTATTTGCTTTTCTTGAAGGAATATTGGCTGTTGTGGTGTAATATATTTTCAATGATTTTAGAGATAATGGCGCTTATCCCTCTCCCAGTTAGAGGCTACAAATACATTCCAAATTATCTATTGAATTTCAGGCCAGCCGGAATTAGTTTTCATTCGTAACTATAAAGGTTGGCAGAATGCCCTTTCACTTTAGCCAGATGAACATTGTACTATTCTCTTTACCTTTTCCATAAGAGTACCCATAATACCACCCAAGCAAAAGCAGAAATTTGTATTCGGCATTAGAGAATCATGCCCTATAAGGCCTTTGCATGTAGATCAGCAAAACGGCCATCCATTTGAAGCAATTGCTCAAAACCTCCGCTCTCTACTATTTTCCCCTGGTCAAAAACGTAAATAACATCAGCATATTTTACGGAACTCAATCGGTGGGCTATAACAATAATCGTCATAGTTCCGTGCAGGTCTCTAAAAATTTTTTGAATATTTCTTTCCGTCTCATTGTCCAGAGCACAGGTAGCCTCATCTAAAATCAATATTTCCGGTCTTCTGATAATTGCCCGTGCCAGAGCAATACGCTGTTCTTGA
>Ga0187833_10005942_pt1 | contig 11413 bp, 9 predicted proteins | sample ETNtaG_37_FD_167968 | JGI IMG/M metagenome (GOLD analysis project Ga0187833, IMG submission 167968) | Marine microbial and viral communities from oxygen minimum zone, Eastern Pacific Ocean - ETNP2014_SV_400_PacBio MetaG (Illumina Assembly) | ecosystem: Environmental > Aquatic > Marine > Hypoxic... | reverse complement strand
TAGCTGGATTCAGGGTCTATCCAGTTGGTTAAGAAAACAGAAGTAAATATTTTCCCTGAAGGCATTTTCCACTCAATAACAGCTTGGATAGAATCATAAGTGTTGGTCCCCGTAGATAATAAATAACCCTTTTGCCCTGTAGCTATTACTCTTAAAGGTGTAGCGCTCGTAGCAAAATATATAATATCGACATAATGAATGCCGAGATATTGAAAAATATTTGTCTTTTCAACCCAACTTCTAAACCTTTCCAAAGGAATACTTTTTCTTTGGCTATATTCTACTAAAAAATATAAAGGCTCACCAATTCTGCCACTTGTTATAGTATCTTTTAACTTAATATTAGAACGATCATATCTCTTGTGAAACTCAACAGCGCAATAAACTCTATATTTCTCCTGAAGTTCAATTAAATCACATACTTCTCTATATGTTGGAGCCAAAGGTTTTACAACAAGTACATGCAACCCTTTTCCTATAACATCGCCGGCAATCTTACTATGGCAGTCATCAGGCACCGCTATTATTACACATGCAGGCTTTGGGATTTCATTTATTGCCTTCATATAGGCTTTTGAATTATAAACATCTTGTGATGGGAAATATTTTGGATCAATATCGAATTCATATAACTTATTAAGTCCTTTTATTTTCTGCTCTAGAATATTAATACTATTTATATTAGTACCAGCTATATATAAATCACCACATTTGTTTAGTCTCTTCCATTCATAAATAGCCGGCAGTATTGTCCCAAAACCACTGGTACCTCTACCACAAACATACATTCCTGTGCCTATAATAAGAATATTCACGAACATTTATATTAGACGCACCACCATTATTCAGCTAATATTTAAACTAACAAACAGCTTACAACTTCAGCTAAACCATTTCATAACTAACCTTACCAACTCCTTCAATCTCATGTGTAACAGAATCACCCAGTTTTAATACATTGTTTTCAGGTCCAGCACATGTACCGGTTAAAATTAAATCTCCCTTTTTAAGTGCTGCAATCGAGGAAAGATAGCTAACAACTTTGGTTGGATGATAAACAATATCTACTAAATTTCCGGCTTGAGTTACATTTCCATTAATCATTGTTTTCATTTCCAAAGAGGTTCCTTTATAAATATCAATAGTAGATATCGCATTTTGTGTAGGGCAAAAGTTTTCTCTTGATTTACTATACGCTAAATGGTGGTCCCGTCCGAAAACATTCTGACAAGTTATATCTCCACTAACCGTATAGCCTTCAATATATTGACACGCCTCTTCTTCTGCCACATTAAAACAATCCGCCTTCATAACAATACCTAGCTCAACTTCTGTCCATACCTCTGTTGCCTCTCTAGGATAAACAACTTTGCTACCATCAAAGCACAGACAAGAAAGCGTTTTAACAAAATATAGTGGCGACTCTGTCAAGACACCTACGCCTTTAAAGTTTAACCCCACACAATGTATGTTTTTTGGATTAATCATACCTATTCACCTTTGAAAATGTCTATAAACACGAACCTCCCGCAATATGACGTTAGAGCAGGTCCTATTTCCCCAATTATTTATAAACATACACCTTTTCAGCTTTGGAAACGTGTGAGTTCATTATTTACGGTAACGAAAACTCTTTCACACTACCATCTAACATATTTCATTAAAACACATATTGAACACACTACTACTATTTCTCAGAATAGTAGGAAATATTCATATCCTTATTCATTTGCATTCCAGTGTAAACGTAATGCACCAATTTAAAATCTTCTTCATTCTTAACAACTAAAGAAACTAGACGGCTAATAGGAAAATAGCCTACATCGCCTGCCAGCATAGCATAGCCTCTCCTTTTATATTCTTCTAGAAACTTTTTTGTTTTCCACATCATAAAAGCATATGTATTTACTTGAACAGTTTCCATATTCTGTGACCTAGCAAAACTTTCCTCCAGATTAAAATTAAGAGGTTTACCGTCAAGTAAACAATGAAATTGTTCTTTTCTGAATGGCATTAAAGTATCATAGTCACTCTTTTTTAAATATTCGACTGCATCTCTGAGAACTTCACCTGTCATTAGAGGAGCTGTTGTATTAACCCATACAACAATATCACACTTGTGCCCATTCAGAAAATCCTTAATCACATCATCTGAAAGTGATTCAGATTGGGCTAAATCCGGTGTGCGTTGATAAAACTCAACACCATACTTTTTCGCAATTCTTCTAAAATCAAGATGTTCAGAGTTTACAATAATTCTATCAAAAACATTTGCTTTTTTTGCTGCCTCGATGGCATGGGCAATCAATGGTTTATCACCAAGAACAGCTAAATTCTTCTCGGTTAATCGAGTGCTTCCCATACGGGCGGGTATCATTCCATAAACTTTCACTTTGTTCATTTTTTCTCCATTTAAATAATACTTTGTGAAATGATTTGAGAATACAAAATGAGATAAGATAAATACATTTTCTGCAAAATCTCAAATAAGAATAATATCTTTAATTTACAAGAAAACAGGGATAATTAAAAGGTAGTAAAGCATAACCTCTTGTTTCAATGGAATCGCTCATTTCCGACAAAACAATGCATCCACCACGTAGAGTTCCGGTGGATTTTCGAGACGCCCGTTAGCAAGAATATCACAGATCCGAAAGCCGTGCTCATCCATGGCACGCACGAAATCAAAGAATGAATACCCTCCCTCCACCCTCTGAATAATGGCGACCTCGGCAATAACAAACTCTGTATTACTGAGAAAATGCGCGCCACCCCCCTCGACAACCTCCAATTCAAACCCCTCAGTGTCTATCTTCAGGCCGAAGGGAGGTTGCAAGCTGTACTTTTCAAGGATTCCATCCAGTGTCACTAAAGGCACTTTCCGTTTCCTTTCTTGATAAGGTGCATCTGTTATTCCCTTGAGGTAAAAGCTTTGGTATATGTCTTTGTGTATTTTGCTTGGTTTGCGTACAGAACTCATGGTCTTCCAGCCTGGAAGCATGTGTATGGTAGTAGTACCCTCTTTATTGCCTACAGCTGCTGAGACATAGCATCCATTATAATTCTCAAGGATATTCAGGATGTCGGATTCGAATTCATGGAGTGGTTCCACTAAAACATAATAGCTGTTGGGAAAGGCTTTGTAAAGTCGCGGAGTTCCGCGGCCAACGCCAACGTCTACTATTGTCTTTGGGTGATAGCCCAGATCCCGTAGATGGTCGGGATGCCATCCTAGTGGACGTTCAGGAGGCAATTTTCGGCGCACATCAAAACCAAAATAGTTAAAAAGGCTTTTTAGCGATGTCTTAAATATAATCATACAAATCCTATTTTACGCGAAAACATCTATTAACTACATTGTCAAGAATTGCGTTAATCACATCTCTCTTAATCCAATTAGGATTGATTAAACAAAGTAAATCTATGAGTCTTCAGCAAGCAAAGATGTGTTGGAATTATAGTAACAGATATTAATCCAACTGTCATATTAAAGCCTTTTAGGTAGATCTAGATTCTTTCACGGTTAACAAAATCAATTTTATATTAAGCATGTCGGTAATTTCGTCAGGTGAAAACTGCACATCAAACTCCTCTTCCAATGCCATCATCAAATTAATATGTTTCAGAGAATCCCATTCCTCAATAGTATCAGGAGAAGAATCTATATTGACATTCGACAAGGGAATACCCATAACTTTACTCACAATCTCATATATTTTATCTTCCATTTTCAACCTCTATATAATCTATCCCACTCCATTTATACTTATCGAGTTCTAACTCATATGTTTTGTGTTTAGCTCCGCTATCTACTTGTATAAAACCGAACTTCTCATAAAAGTTTTCCACTTGTCTATTATTAACCGTTGCCACATATTCGGCATTTAGTTGTTTAATTCCAGAGTTCAACAGATGTTTTACAATATAGTCCATGAATACAAACTCGGCATTTCGCCCAATTACCCTACAACTCATTAAGAATGTATATATTAAACATTTCAAATCATCCCTTTCACAGTTTACAATTACACAAAGTCCCGTCATACCATAATCTCCGAAGTTGTCAGACAAATTAAAACAAAATACTTTTTCCGAACTCCCTTTAATATAACGTTCCATTTCAGGTTCTGTAAAACGTTTAGTCGTCAGGTTGAATTGATTGGTTTTCTGTGATAACTGTGCCAGCCTTGGCACTGCGGTTAGGTCATCTTTTATGATCTTCATTTTCAGCTTGAGAGAACTCAAATATTGCCCTAAATCATTAAATGTCGCTTTTGATTCCTTCCTTCGTTTCTCTTCATGATACATGGACGATCGGTTTAGATCCTCCATGGAACGACTACTGGCCGTAAACATAGGGAAAAGACTCCGTAAAACCTGTGGATACTCACTCAGCTGCTTTGGTACCTGTATCGTCATTACTTGTGGAAGCTCCTTTTTTACCAAATTAATCTCGAAATCAGAATCGTCAACGAATACTATGCTGCTAATATCTATATTTAGCTCATTCGCCATTTCTACAATATTCGCCGCCTTATTGTGCCAGTTGACTCTTTTAGAAGCAATATCACTTTCCCGCAGTTTCATATCCTCATGAGAGAATACCCTGTTTATATCTTCTTCATTGTTCTTACTGCACAAACCGAGAATTACACCAATGTTCTTAAGCTCCAGAGCCAAATGCTGGATTTCCGCAAAAATCACTCCGGTAGCAGATCCCGATGACATGTCAATACCCTCCATCCCGTCCTCTCCGATGGTTCCTTTCCAAAGCGTGTTATCACAATCGAATATTAGTGCCTTTTTAGTCAGTCCAAATATCGACAGAATCTTCGGAACTATATACATTGCGTATTCCCTGTAGAATTCTATTTTGTATAATGATTTTGAAATATAATAATATCGAAAATCTACGCTTTTCGATATGGATACAATTGCAAACAGCTTGTTTATGTCAACAATTAACGTATTTGACGAAACACATTCTTTAAGATGCTTATTCAGTTCAACAGCTATTTCAGTTAAAAGTGTTTTATCCAAACGATGACAATCAAATACTAATGATGAAAAACTGTTAAAAAACACTTGCCGCACTTCAGTTAAGTTGTTAAGTACCTGCGATATCTCTTTCTTTGTTTTTTCAACAAGATCGACCCTTAATTCCTTATCCATTAAGCATGCCTTATAGTGAAAACCATCGATCATGTTAGCCATCTCCCAAAAAACTACAACTACCGATGTCCCTACGCATTCAAAACTGTCCTGTAATATATTGTCATAGTTACCAGATGTCACCTCTGCATTTATACCCTTTTCTCTAAGTGTAAATTTCAGGAATTCATTTAACTGAAAGCTCATTATATTGGAAAGAATGCGAATTTCACATTCTGGCCCGATCAGTTTAGTATTTTTCTCTTTGTTTTTTGCAATAACGTTTGAAAATGATAGTTTGTCCATAATATTGTTTCCTGCACGAACTTCACATTACAATACTTATCGGCTTCCTGATAAGATTAGGCCACATTATCTTCTGGACAAAACGTAGCTTATTCTTGAAGTACATCTTGTAATTTTTAATTAGTTTTTTCCGATGACGATGTGTTCTTATAAAGTTTGTTGGTTTCTCAAGGGGATTATAAATCGTCTGGCCCAAAAGGGATTTTCCTGCGGGCAGCTTAAGTTTCTTCAATTCGGCCTTTGTTAGTGTCTGATTACGGCTCCTGTCAAGGCACCCTACATAAACTTCTCCCTCATCATATTGTATAGCAACAGCAAATTCATCCGTTGCTAAAGTACTGCTGGCTACATTTATTTCCTCATTATTCGAATAATTAAATCTCACGCCTCTTAGGAACTCCCTCCGGCGGTCCAACCACTCAGACCAACCGGTCAGTGTAACGGGTTTCACATCAGATGAAACTTCCGAGAAAAACTCAAGGATTCCATCGCCTAACTCCTTGTGCAAACCAAGGACATTTGGGTGTTCATATTTCAGACAAGGCTCACATGCGTTTACACGAGCCTTCATTAACCAGCGGTACATCTTGCTTACATATTCCACTGCTGTAGGGTTTTTTTCTGTGCTAAATTTACTGAAAACAAGCGGGTCATTAGGCACCTCAATGTAATTCCTTATAGAACCTTTAACCAAAGGACGATAGGGATAGTTGTTGTAATCAAACCCATGAGATTGGGAATAGGTATAACCATGCTCTTCCAAAATATCAGCAGTGTGATCATACCAGAAATATTCTGGGGCAACAAACCCCACAGGTTGGGCACCCAATCTCAACAGTATCTCATGGGCCATAATGAAGTTCCCACGATTTATCCACCGATCAGGATATAAACAATGAAAATAGTTGTGAGACTGAATGTCCAATCCCTTTTCACGTTGTTCTCTGAAGTAACTCACTTTTGAATTCCATCTATAAAAATTTACATAAAACGACATGCAAGAGCCGTTGCCTTTTGCCATGTCAAAAGTCTGCCGAATCTTATCAAAAGCTTTTACCTCATCAGTAACCTTTTCAGGATCCACATCAACTCTAAGGTTGCATACGGACCTGAAGTCCTTGGGATACCTCCATAAGCTTATTATTGGCTCATTGAAATGCTTACCCACTTTGAACATGATCGTTTTGGCATAATTACGCACATTCCTCTTTACTACACGGCACAGTGTCTCATGTGCGAAAGATTTACCCTCCTCGTCTATGCATAATTTTTTGAGGGCTTTTTCTGAGGATGACCAGAGAGTATCAAGTTGTTCCTCTACTCCTATCAGCAATCCATTGCCAACCTTACGTAACATTATCGTGGCCACCGGAACGTCCCCTGATGATTCTTGTTCTGGTAACACGATGGAAAAATCCTTTACTGCGTATCTGGTCCCTTTCTCCTGAATCCGGTCAGCCTCAGGGCATATGGTCCTTATTTGACCCTTGTCAATAATACAAACGCCTCCCTTCCTCAAAACTTCCCTGAGCAATATTCGGGCATTCTCGGAGCTAACATCCTTGTTGAAAATTAACAAAGGTTTTTTATCAAAATTGTACTGTCCATCAACAATCTCGTGGGGAAAACCCTCAGATTCTAGAAAACTCCTCCAAAAAGAGTCCTTATCTCTAAGATAGATATTCATTTCTCAACTCCCCTCTCTGGAAAGGTATACCATGTGATACCTTGCCTGGCTAATTTCACGCCAGAATTTAGAAAGAGCTTTGATTGACATACAAAAAAAGGACGCCTCTTTTCTTCAAAATCATAACATATGTCGTTAGGAAAATAGTTTTCTATATATCTTTGACAATCCAGCTGGCCTATATAATGATAAGCAAGTACTTTCACGTTTACAGTTTTGCCAGAATAATCAATACAATCCCAATTATAATAAGTATCCTGATCCCTTGGCACAGGAAAAGCCTCTCCCAAAACACCTTGAATGCAATGCATTATCATAAGGCATTCATAAGAGTACAGGCCTAGTCCAATCACTTTACCATTAAGCTTGACAAACTTTCCATAAGGAGACATTTCGTCAAAAGGATACTCACATTTTTCGTGGCCAGAAACAATCTCACGGGCATTCTTACCAATGGCGCAAACTGATTTAGTTGGATGCAGACTGCGTAACGCACCATTGCTCCTTCTGGCAAGTTCCGCAAGCAAACCAGCTGTAGTTGGCGTTTTTTTTACGTCAAAAGCTTTGCCTTTTTTCATAAATCTCGATGCACTGATAATAGGATATGAGGGAAACAGCAGCAATCCCTCTTTTCCAACAATTTCTCGAAGCATGTCAAGCAATCTCAAAGGAGAAAAATCTATTTTCAGGACATCCATTGAAGAGTGTACCATTACAGTATCGTTTTTTCTAATCCCTAACGGCCCGGACAACAACTTCATAATATCACTTTCCGTGGTGCTATTAAGTGACTGAATAAACTTTTTTCTCTTTCTTACCTTTACACGCTCAATATATGTATTTCGAGCCTCACAAATTGAGTAGCGAAACTCTTTTCCCCACTCTAATAAGAAAGGCGGCAAGTGCCGCTTCATTGTTTTTCTTATCATTTACATACTCTTTTAGTTTATCTGCCAACACTTCTGTATGGCTTACCTACCATGAGGAACTACCTTTGCTGTCTCATTATTACAGATCATCATGATTCTGTGAAGTTGAGATTGTCTAATCGCTTACTTTCCAACAACTCTATAACCCCATATGAAAGATGTAAAAATGCCACTCTCCTATTATCAAATAATATCGCTGGTTTAGGTTCGCTTATTACAAATGCCTTTCTTTTAACTAAATCTACAATTGTTTTATCTAGATCATACACTTCATAGCACATGTGATAATAGGCGGCTGATTGTTTCTTTAGAACATTTTCAACAACCGAGCCAGACACAAGCTCTATTTTATCTCCACCTTGTAGTCTTAATATGCATACATGAGCATTCTGTTCTTCATCATAAATAACCTCCGATTCTTCGTCTATATCATGAAAATGTTTTACTCTTTCTTTTTCCTTTTGAATGTCTTTACATGCGATTCCGATATGATGCAATTTCATGGGCTCTGTACCATTTACACTCGCTTAATCTGAGGCTGCGTCCCCAACGGACATCTAATCATACTAACCAAGAGGCCTAATCTTTGTTTATCAACGCACAATAATTTATGGTTACTCGGTTCCTCACTATTTCGGACATTGGAAGATTTTCAACAGGCAGCACACATCTTCTTTGAATGGAAAAACCGTTGTTTGCAATCAACTTTTCTATTTCATCGATTGTTTTGAAATGATAAAGATGATCAGGAGCAGGGGCGTTGGTACATGTTGAAATAAAGCATCGGCCACTGTCTTTTAACAAAGACCTGACCCTTCTCAGCACTTCATGTGGTTCTTCGACATGTTCAAGGACTTCACCAGCTACAACAAATTCAAATTCTTCATCAGGAGTATATTTAAGAATGTCACAAACATTAAACTCCATTTCCTTTACTTTATCACCTAGAAAGTACTTTATTATAGACTGCGTTTCCCTAATTGATTCCTTGCTGATATCAACCGCAACAACTTTTTCCAAATTCTCGAAAATATCTATGGCGCTTATTAGAAAAAGACCGTGACCAGGGCCGATCTCCAGATAGGAGTGAACAGAATTAGAATATTTCGTAATTTCTGATTTGAGAAATGAAAATATTTCATAATGTGTGGGCCAAAGATACAATGAAAGCGCCAATCCAATCATATAGGCTTTCATTCTCGATTCAGAGTTATATATATTCTCATATACAGCTGCTTTTTGATTTGCTGCCGGATATCGGCCTGTTTTTTGAAAGTAGAATTGACATTGCACTACGTCATCACAAAGCCTTAGATAAGCCGCTACCATCCATTCCAAAGGAATGCCTTGCGAAGCTAAGTAGCCAATATAATTATCCGAGAATTGCTCGGCTTCTCTTAGAAATTCTGGATTTTTCAATGAGAGATAACGTTCAAGCTTTTTTCTCTGAAGGGGTGAGCGCTTATATATTTCTTGTAGTATCTTAGAGAAATTATTGTTTTCTTTGTTAATATTCATTAGTCACAATAACCAAGATCTACAAGTCCGGCCCCTTAGCATACCTTTTATTGTTGCTTAATACTTGAGCAAAAAACATATCTAATGTACGTGCTAAGTTATATAACCTTATACCAAATTTCATATCCGTATCGACAACTCTCCCTATTTCATTACTGCTTGATTCATTCTTTACGATTATTTCATTTAACATATGATTATTACGGATTGCATCAATCATATCTCGCTTAATCCCACCTTTTACCCATACTTTTAGTGGGCTAGGAAAACCCATTTTGTTCTTTCTCCATACGATTGATTCTGGTAGCAGACCATCAAAAGTTTTACGTGTTAAATATTTAGTCCAGGACATTCTCATTTTATAGACGGATGGTATTTCATTAAGATAATTGACGAGACGATGGTCTAGAAAAGGTTGTCTCGCCTCAACACTGTAAGCCATTGAGGAGCTATCAACCAATCGCAATTGCCTCTTCAAATTATTATTAACGGTTTTAGTTAATGCCTCCTCAATCGAGATATTGTTATCATAATTCCCCTGCAAAGCATTAATACGTTCGTGCCGGTAATTTAAATCATCAACTTCCGGCCTGATAAAACTACAGTTTCTCGTGAAAGGTTTTAAGGTTGATTTAAAACCAAGAAAATATCTTGTCTTTTCTTTGATATTCAGATTATTTTTAGAAAAGAAAGAGCTCCAGTAATCATAGGAAAATTTATTCCTAGTAGCAAAATAGTTTTTCCAGTACTTTCGGTAGCCTCCTAATAGCTCATCACCACCATGGCCATTCAAGGCAACTTTCAAAAGATTATTCTTTGAAAAAGAGTACATATTCAAGCTACTACATAAAAAACCTTCAAACCCATTTTCTGCATGCCATATTCCAACGTCATTTAATTGCAATATGTTCTTGTTATCAAAGGCCTCAACTATGGAATTGGCTTTTACTGTTTTTAGTATTTCATATATAAAGCTTGATTCATCACAATATCTTTCATCCTTATTTTTGTATATATTAGAAAGCGTAAACAACTTTGATTCTTTTCCATTCTCATTTAATATTTTATCAGCTAAATATACAATAGAGGAGCTATCAAGCCCCCCGGACAACAAAAAGCCCACAGGGACATCAGAAACTAGACGACAGGATACAGCATCATTTAAAATATCATAATATTTGGTGCAATATCTTTTTAATTGCCCCTTATCAAATCTATTTCTCTTTTCATAAACAGGTTCTAAATTCCAATATTTATGAAAATGTAGATTATTTTGTTTATCATTTAATTTGACATAAACATAATTGCCTGCAGGGAACCTGTAAACATCTTTATAAAAAGTTTCTGGATTAGTTTCACTCATACCATCATACAAGTACGCAACCATTTCCCTGTAATTTGGTTCTAAGATATTTAACGGTTTTAATACTTTTATTTCGGAAAAAAAGGATATGAAACCATTTACATTGTAATAGAATAAGGGTTTAATGCCAAACCTGTCACGAGAAGCAAAAAGCTCTTTTTTCTTTATATCAATTATACAAAATGCCCACATACCATTAAACATCTCCAGACACCGCTCACCCCATTGAATGTACGATTGTAAAACAACCTCTGTATCGGTGTTACTCTGAAATTGCACCCCTTTATCTACTAACAATTTCCTTATTTCTTTAAAATTGTATACCTCACCATTGTAAACAATCCAGTACCTGCCATCAGCTGAAGACATTGGTTGATGGCCCGCTGGAGATAGATCTATTATTGAGAGACGCCTGTGGCCAAAAGCAATATCAAATGAAGATTCGTTCAAGCTGTCGAT
>Ga0187833_10005940_pt1 | contig 11414 bp, 10 predicted proteins | sample ETNtaG_37_FD_167968 | JGI IMG/M metagenome (GOLD analysis project Ga0187833, IMG submission 167968) | Marine microbial and viral communities from oxygen minimum zone, Eastern Pacific Ocean - ETNP2014_SV_400_PacBio MetaG (Illumina Assembly) | ecosystem: Environmental > Aquatic > Marine > Hypoxic... | reverse complement strand
TCTCTTGTGCAAAACCCACAGTAGTAAATATAACTTTGCCCAATGACGATAAATTAAATTGTGAAAAATTAGAAAACGCAGTAGCAGATGCACAAGAATTTAGAAGAAAAGCATTAGCCGTTACAGGTAATACTGGAAAAAATCAGGCTGCGGCTATATTATTTTGGCCGGCGCTTATGATGACATATGTCAATGCGTCCGAAGCTATAGTAGCAGCAAATGAACGAAGCGTTCATTTGATTAATATTATGCAAGACAAAAATTGTAAGAATGTAGATAAAGTTCTTGCTCATATTGCATCTACACCCAGAGTACAAACTTTAAAGGATTTGTCAGAAGCATATAAAAACCTACTCGAATTGTACAAATCTGGAGGATTGACCGAAAAAGAATATGATATCCAAAAAAGAAAAGTTTTAGGTCAATAATATTGCAGCAAATTAAACAAAGACATAAAATTCGAACCGCACGACACTTTTACAGTGCACACACTTTCCAAATCTGCACCGAAAATTTTTAAAATATAAATATACTAATTATTGATTAGTCCAAACTAAATAAACAATAGCAGCTACTATGAGCAACTCCATAAACTACCTCCCTATAGTTTCTTAATTAATGAATCAAGTATAACTTTAAACTTAAATTCAGCAAATTGAAATCAATTAATAGATTAAATTAATGGAGGAGAGAGTGGGATTCGAACCCACGATACCTTTAACAGTATACAAGCTTTCCAAGCCTGCGCCTTAAACCGCTCGGCCACCTCTCCGAAATGAATCGTTTGAATTAAATAGGATATTATTGAATTCTCTAACTCCTTTCAATAAAATCAAGTACTTCATAAATAAAATTTAATGATTTTGAATGTTGCTAAAAAGTCTATTTAGAATAGTAAGTATTTACAAATTTTCTTTAATCACAATTATTTTCTTTGAACTTATATATTTAATTAAAGGTTACAAAGGTAATAGATTTAATTTTTCAAATAATGATTCGATGACAGACAATTTTCCTTGTCCTTACTACTTTTTGTTTAAAATCAAGAAAACTTTAAAAAATACTAACTTTCATAATTTTATAGATTTAGGTTGTGGATCTGGAAGAACGATTGATTTTTATAATAAAAATTTTTCCAATAAAAATTTTGTAGGTATAGAATATTTTACGAATCAATATGAATATTGTAAAAAGATTTTTCACAAGCAAAAAAATATAGAAATTGTTCAAGCAGATTTTACAAAATTAAACTTTTTAAAATATAACTCAGATTGCTATTTCATTACCGATCCTTTCAAAAAAAAAATGGAATTTATTAAGTTTATAGAAAAACTAATTAATTTTTCTTTAAAAAAAAATTGTTTATTTATATTTGTTAATTGTAATAAGAAAGCTATTGAAGAATTAAAAAATATTCAATGTATTGAAAGTTTTTATATTAACAAAATGCAAGGTTACACAATATGTAATATGAATAATAATTAATTATAATACTTTCAATTTCTTTTTAAAATAATTTTGTAATAAACTTAAAATATAATTTAAACATACCACTAAATAACGAAAAGAAAATTCCGGAGCAGTTTTACCATAACCAGATGATCTTGCTTTATCAGCGAAAGGAAGTTCAATAATAGAATAATTTTTTAACCTAGAATAAATTATAAGATTAATGAAATAATCACCGTAATAACCTTTTAGTATGTAGTTTTCGAAAATTTTTTTTTTTATACATATAAATCCACTCGTATAATCAGTTATATCTTTGTATAACAAAGATCTACAAAGCTTGTTAAAAAAAATACTCTGAGGTTCATTTGTCTTTTTTTTAGAAATATTGTCATCAAAATACCTCGTACTATCTTTAAGAAATCTAGAAAAAATTATTAAGTCAAATTTTTCTTGATAATTGTGGAATAATTTTATGTTTTCTGGGGGATGTTGAAAATCGGCATCCATCCAAATAATATTTTCATACTTAGATTTTTGTATTCCTAAATTTATTGATTTTGCCAAATTTTTTTTTTTATTTTCTCTTACAAATAATTGTACTTCAGGTTTCTCTTTGCCTATTTTCCTTACCAAATCAATTGTTCCATCGGAAGAATTATCATCAACTATTATTATTTCATATTTTTGTTTGAGTTCACTTAGTACAGATCCTATATCTTTTATCAAATTTACAATGTGGCCCGATTCATTTAAAGTGGGAAGTATTACTGTGTAACTCATAGCAAATTATATTATCAATATTTATTTACGTTGCCATATTTTTTTTCAATAAAATTATATAATTTATTTTTCAAAAAAATGTTAAAGTTATTCCTCGAGTAGTATTTTGCTGCTGCTACATTTTTTGTTCCAAAAGAGGCAATTATTTTGGTAGCTTGTTTTTTTTTAATATAAGACTGATGAAAATTATCTATAGTTTTATCTCGTAAATCTAAGCTAATTTTTTTTTTGTAATATTCTCTATCAATAATAAGTGTTAGAAGTTGAATTGTACTTGAATCATATTTCATAGTTTTGTGATAAAAAAATTTTGACAAAAGCAAATAAAATTTTAATATAATTTTATAAGGATTTCTTAATAAGTGAAATAAGATCTTTCTCGTTAATTTTCTTTCATTTTCATAATTAATGTAAATTATTAATAACCTTACATCCTCATCCTGCTTATCATAAAATAAATCGACTAGATCATCATATAAAATATTTTTGCAAAAAAAATTAAATCCTAAAATGTTAAATATAGTGCCTTTGAGATTAGTGGTCATAAATTTGAAAAGTTTATTATTTAAAAAATCGTCATTTGAGCTTTTTGAGAAATTAACAATTTTTATCATTCAGTAATAATAGTACTTTTATACAAATCTAAAATCTAAAATTGTTGAGTTATTTGAAGCATAGCATTAACAATAGCAGAAGCGAGATATATGACAAAATAAGCGTATATTAACAATATATTTTTATAACTCTTAAGAAAATTAAAAGAGATTTGAGATTGTATCAAGAGGAAAAAAATAAAAATGAACATGGGTTCAAAATATTTTTGAAATATCCAGGAAGCGGAGTATCCAAATAGAAGTAAAAAAATTATTATAAAATTGTTAATATTTTTCTTTGCAAGGTAGGCTAAAGCTACAAAACCTAAAGCGGAAGAAATAAAAAACAAAATAAAATTATCAAATAGTAGCATTGATAATTTTAAAATAAATCCCCCTCCAAGTTTATAATTGTAATTAAATGAATTTGAAAAAATAAAAATTAAAATTGAAAATAGAATAAATGCAATGGTTATAAATTTAATATTTTGTTTCAACTTGGAAAGGTCATTTAGAAAAAAACAAAGAAAGATTGGAATAAGGTAAAATGACATTATTGAAGAATTTACTATGAGAGAATTTTGAAATTTTGATGTAAATTTAATGCCAGATAAAACTGAACTTTGTTCATAAACAAATATCAAACCAGGCAACAATAAAAACAATACAAGTATTGATAATAATAAAAACATTTTAAATTTTATTTTTTTTAAGTAAGTAATCATAAAATATAGATAAAATATTACATAATCTTGTCTGGTATAAGTTGCTAGTGTCATAAATAAAATTTGGAAAATTAAATTTTTATCAAATGTGTTAATTTTTCTTTCATCCCATTTTAAATAAAAATAAATTGATAATAGAAAAAAAATATTTGCTGTAATCTGTACGTTAGTCCAAATTGCAGTATATCTAAAAGTTGGCAAAATAAATAAAGTAGATGCAAATACTAATAGCAAATTTTTATTTATTTCAGGAAATTTTATTTTTAAATTTAAGTAAAAAAGAAAAGGCACCAATATAGATATAATGCAATAAAAAAATCTAACATGATATTGCTCTGCCAAAAATGAATTTATTATTGATATTATTATATAATGAAGTGGAAGATGAATATTTTGCCAGTGCGTATAATGAAAAAACAAATCTTCTTTTAAATTTAGAACATAATACCATGTTGTATTAAAATCACCAGAAGACGCACCTCCAGAACTATCTTCGTTTAAATAAAAACCAAGAAATAAACTTATAGATAAAATAAAAAAAATTATTTTACCTGAATATTGTTCTAAATAAATTCTCATTATTTGCTCTACTTATCCTTACTAATTTTTAATACACCTATAAAAGCTTTTTGAGGTATTTCTACTTTACCAAATTGTTTTGCTCTATATTTTCCTTCTTTTTGCTTATCTAAAAGTTTTCTTTTTCTATCTCTGGCTCCTCCACCATGAATTTTAGTCAAAACATCTTTTTTGTATCCCTTAATTGTTTCTCTTGCTATAATTTTTCCGCCTATCGCTGCTTGAATTGGAATTTGAAAGTTATGTCTCGGAATTAATTCTTTCAATTTTTCACAAACTAACCGTCCTTGAGATAAAGCAAAATCTTTATGAATAATCATAGATAAAGCATCTACGGTTTCTGCATTTACTAGTATTCCCATCTTGACTAGATCACCTTCCCTGTAACCCGTAATCTCATAATCAAAACTTGCGTATCCACTAGAAACTGATTTTATACGATCATAAAAATCGAATACGACTTCATTTAAAGGTAATTCATAACTTAAAATCGCTCGATTTCCTGAATAAGATAAATTGCTCTGAATTCCTCTTTTGTTTTGACATATTTTGATGATTGATCCTAAGTATTGATCCGGAGTAATTATTGTTGCTTTTATCCAAGGCTCTTCCATTGATAAAATTTGAATTGCATCTGGCATGTTTGTCGGATTTTGTAGTTCTTGAACTTCGCCATCTCTTTTATTTATTTTATATATTACACCGGGAGTTGTGGTAATTAGATTAATGCCAAATTCTCTTTCTAATCTTTGTGTCACTATTTCCAAATGAAGTAGACCTAAAAATCCACATCGAAAGCCTAAACCTAAAGCACTTGAAGCTTCAGTTTCATGCGAAAAACTGGAATCATTAAGTTTTAGTTTAGCTATGCCGTCTTTTAACTTTTGGTATTCTGAATTATCAACAGGAAATAAACCACAAAAAACAACTGGTTTACTTGGTCTAAAACCTGGCAAAGCTTTATCTATAGGGTTTAATGAATCACATATTGTATCCCCCACTTTAGTATCAGATAAATTTTTTATTCCCGTTGTTATAAACCCAATTTCTCCTGATGAAATTATATCTATATCTTTTGGTTTTGGAGTAAACACTCCAACTTTTTCAACTGTATGTTTGGTACTATTTGACATCATTTTAACTTCCATGCCTTTTTTTAAGTTCCCATCAATAACTTTAACTAAAATTACAACTCCCAAATAACTATCATACCAACTATCTATCAATAAACACTTTAATGGATGGCGAATATTTCCTTGAGGTGCCGGCAAAATTTTAATAATCGATTCTAAAATCTCATCTACTCCTTCGCCCGTTTTTCCTGAACAGTTAATTGTATTGCTAGTATCTATTCCAACCACATCTTCTATTTGTTTTTTTACTTTTTCTGTATCAGAGGCTGCTAAATCAATTTTGTTTAATACTGGAATGATTTCATGATTATTATCAAGAGCTTGATATACATTAGCTAAAGTTTGTGCTTCTACACCTTGAGTACTATCAACAATTAAAATTGATCCTTCGCATGCTGATAAAGACCGACTTACTTCATAGCTAAAATCAACATGACCTGGGGTATCAATAATATTTAGAATATAATTTTTTCCATCTTTAGCTTTATAATTTAAACGGGCCGTTTGAGCTTTTATGGTTATCCCTCTTTCTCTTTCAATATCCATAGAATCAAGAACCTGTTCTTTCATTTCTCTATCGGTTAGTCCCCCACATTTATGAATTAATCTATCGGCTAAAGTAGACTTACCGTGGTCTATATGCGCAATTATTGCAAAATTGCGAATGATTTCATTCGTTGTCATTATGATCTTAGTGTTGCGTCAGTTGATTCTTGAACAGTTGAAATAATTTTTTTACTTATTTGATCAATATCTTTATCACTTAAAGTTTTATCTTTAGGCTCTAGCGTTACATTAAAAGCAATTGATTTTTTTCCATCACCAATATTACCTCCTTGGTAAACGTCAAAAATTTTTACAGTTTTAATTAATTCTTTATTAATTTTTTTAACTAAACTAATAATTTCTCCAGAACTATATTTTTCATCAATAACAAAAGCAAAATCTCTAACTACTTTTTGATAGTCTGATACGACAAATTGAGGTTTAGCCTCTCTAATTTTTTCTCTCAATTCTGGTATATTATCTAAGAAAATTTCAAACCCTAATACGTTTTCTGTTCTTAAATCTAATCTCTTTATAATTGATGGATGAATTTCACCAAAATATGCCAACTCAGGACCATTTGTAGAGCCTAATGATAGCAAGCCAGATCTTCCTGGATGATACCATTTCTTTGTTTTGTTGCTTACCGCTATCTTTGAGTTATTAATACCAACTTCGTTTAAAGTTCTTAAAGCATCATTTTTAATGTCAAAAACATCAAAATTTCTTTCTTTTTCTATCCAGTTTTTTCTAGAATATTTTCCTGTTTTTATTGCACCAATCATTGTTAATTGTTCTCCAGGTTTACTACCTTTAAAAACTGGCCCTATTTCAAACAACATTAAATCTTCAAAGTTTCTATGAATATTTTTTTTCGCACCAATAATTAAATTTGAGTAAAGAGACGATCTTAAAACATCTAAATCTGATGAAATTGGATTAAATAATTTAATCTCATTTTTTAATTCTGAAAACAAAGTATCCGTTTTTGAATCTGTAAATGACCAGGTAACTGTTTCAGTGTAACCTTTCGATGCAACTGATCTTTGAGCAAAATGAAAAAGTTTTTGTTTATAATTTAAGGTATCTTTAATATTTTCTTTTTCTGGATTTATTAAAGGCACTTTGTCGTAACCTTTAATTCTTGTTAACTCCTCTATAAGATCTATATCTTCCTTAATATCTGGTCTCCAAGTAGGTGGCAAAACCTTTATTTTTTTTCCACTCATTCTTATAGAACATCCTATCGAAGATAAAATCTTTTTGATTTCTGTACTTGTAATAGAAAATCCAACAACTTTTAAAAACTTTTCTGGTTCCAAATCAATAATTTTTCTTTCATCCTTTATCTTTCCTACAATTGAAAATTTGCTTGCCTCACCACCACACATGTCTAGTATCATGCACATTCCAAGTTCTAAACCTAATTTTATAGAATCGGGATCTATACCTCTTTCAAACCTATATTTTGCATCAGTATCAATATTTAATATTTTTGAAGTTTTTCTAATTGGTGATGGAAAAAAATATGCAGATTCCAATAAAATATTTTTAGTAGAAAATTCTGTACCGGATCTAGTTCCTCCAATAATTCCCCCGAGACCTAAAACACCAGATTTATCACTTATTGTGCACATATTGTTTTGAAGTATATATTTTTTATTGTCTAAAGCTTCAAAGGACTCACCTTTTTTTGAGTTTCTAACAATAATTTCCTGGTCAATCTTATCGGCATCATATGCATGCAAAGGTCGATTTAAATCAAACATCACATAATTGGTGGTATCTACAATTGCTGAAATAGGCTTCAAACCCAAAGATATAATTCTTTTTTTAAGCCAATCTGGACTTTCTTTATTTTGAACATTTTTAATATATACGCTTCCAAAAATACCACAGCCCTGATCTTTTTCTTTTTTTATTGAAACTTTAATCGGATTTTTAAATTTTTGATTTATTTTAATTGCGGGTTGTTTTTTCAACTGACCTAAACCAGAGGACGCCAAATCTCTGGCAATACCTCGAACGCCCAAACAATCTGGTCTATTCGGAGTAATAGCAATATCCATAGTTTTTTCTCCAATGTTTTTAAAATATTTATTGCCAATATTTTTTTCTTTTTTGTTTAACTCAATAATTCCTTCTTCATCTGAAGATTCATCAAGTTCGTAACCTGAGCAAAGCATTCCATGAGATTCTATTCCTCTTATTTTTGCTACTTTCAATTTTATATTGGTTTTTGAAATAACTGAACCAGGGGGGGCATAGACTGTGAATAGTCCATCTCTAGCATTTTGAGCTCCGCAAACAACTTTAACTAAATTTTCAGAGCCTATATCAACGTCACACAACTTTAATTTATCTGCATTAGGGTGTTTTTGAGATTTTACAATTTTACAAATAATAAAATTATCAAAATTATCATTTGATGATTTTATATTTTCTACCTCAAGTCCAATTTTTGTCAACCGCTCTACTACTTGATTTAAGTTTACTTTAGTAGCCAAATGATTTTTTAACCATGATAAAGAAATTATCATCTACTTAGACCTCTATAATTTGTAGGAATATCAAGTGGGTCAAATCCATAAAATTCCAACCATCTAATATCGCTTTCAAAAAAGACTCTGAGATCGTTGATTCCATATTTCAACATAGCCAATCGATCAATTCCGACACCAAAAGCAAACCCTTGGTATTGTTTTGGACTTACTTTTGCATTTTTTAGAACGTTGGGATGTACCATTCCACAACCAAGAATTTCTAACCATTTATCACCTTCACCGATCTTAATTTTTCCATCTTGAATTTTATATCCAATATCTACTTCTGCCGATGGTTCAGTAAAAGGAAAATGGCTAGGTCTAAATCTTATTTTTACTTTTTCAACTTCAAAAAACTTCTTAACAAAATAATATAAACAGCCCTTAAGATGGCCCATGTTAACGTTTTTGTCTATATGTAAACCTTCTAATTGATGAAACATGGGCGAGTGTGTTTGATCACTGTCATGTCTATAAGTTCTTCCAGGAGCAATTATTTTGAAGGGTGGTTTGCTCTTCAGCATTGTTCTAATTTGAACTGGTGATGTATGGGTTCGTAAAAGTAAATCTTTAGAACGATCAAGGTAAAAAGTGTCGTGCATATCTCTAGCTGGATGGTTTTCAGGTGTATTTAATGCAGAAAAATTATAATACTCATTTTCAACATCAGGTCCTTCCTCAACTGAAAAACCGATTTCGGAAAAAATGGAAGTAACCTCGTCTATAACTTGTGAAACTGGATGGATTTTTCCAACAAAATAGGTTCTTCCTGGTAAAGTTATATCTATTTTTTCATTTTTTAGTTTTTTATTAATCTCTGATTGATCAAAATTAATAAGTTTTTTTTCAAGGATTTTTGTTACTTTTGCCTTTAGAAAGTTAAGTTTTAAAGCATATTCTTTTCTCTGACTTTGATCTAGGTTTACAATTTTTTTAAAGAGCTCAGTAATAATTCCTTTTTTTCCAAAAATTTCAGTTTTAATTTTATCGTAGGAGTTACGATCATTTATGCCTTTTATTTTATCTAAAATATCAGACTCAATTTGATTAAAAATTTTTTTTGTCATTTTTTTTCAATCATTAAAAAAGTGTGTAAATAAATGGAGTTATCACAGATCCTGAGGTTAAAACGATTAACGCTCCAAAAAGAACAAGAACAAATAATATTGGAATTAACCAATATTTTTTTCTTACCTTTGTAAAATCCCAAAATTCTTTTATAAAATTCAAAAATTCGTTCAAAATTGACATGGCTAATATTGATGTTTCATTCTGTTAGTTGGCATGCTACCTTATTATAAACATTATAAGCTTAAATCAATATAGTAAAAATGAGCAGATTACTAAATTTAGAAACTACACTTTTTCATCCTAAAAAAAAAACCTTTTTGAAATATAATAATTCACAATACTGTTTTGAAACAGAGGGTAAAAATAGGTTTACTATAGTAAATGGAATACCAAATTTTTTTAAAGACGATAATGAAACACTATCACTAACTCAAAGCAAATTTTATAACGAGATCAAATTTCCTAATTATGATAGCATTGATGATTTTGGATCTCTCTTGGAGAAATCAGAAAAATCTACTTTTTTTAAAAAACTGGATAAAGAAATAGCAATGTTTTCAAAAGTCCTAGAAGTTGGTTGTGGCACTGGTCAATTGTCACTTTTTCTTAGTAGGTATCAAAGACAGATTTTTTCTATTGACTTATCCATGGGATCCCTTGAATTAGGTGAAAATTTTAGAAAAAAAAATAACATCGAAAATTTATTTTTTTTAAAAATGAGTTTATTTAATTTATTTTTTAAAGAAGAGTTTTTTGATGTAATTATATCAAACGGGGTTCTACATCATACAGAAAATCCAAAATTAGCATTTATGGAATTAACAAAATATTTAAAAAAAGATGGATACATTATTATCGGACTGTACCATCGATATGGCAGAATTTACACAAAAATTAGACAGTTATTGATTAAAATTTTTGGGGACTCATTTAAATTTTTAGACAAAAAAACGTTGGATAAATATTCCTCAAAAGAAAAAAGATTTGCTTGGTTTATGGATCAATATAAAAACCCCAAAGAATCAACACACACATTTGCAGAAGTATTAAAGTGGTTTAACAGTACAGATATAGAATTTATTTCATCGATTCCATTTTCTTTTCCAAATAATTCATTACATGATAGAAAATTATTTAAGAAAAATAAAAATAATTCAAAATTTAAAATGTTAGCAAATGAAATGATACAATGTTTTTCTCCTCAACAAATTAAAGAGGGTGGTTTTTTTATAATGATTGGGAGAAAAAAATAATGATTTCAATTATGAAAACATGTGTTTGGATGATGAAATACATTTAAACTGGGGCAATTATGCTAATTTATTTATGAAAAAAATTTTAGATGAATTATCAAAACACTTACTATAACTAATAAAGATATTCTTATTAGTTAAGGGAGGATTGTACTTTTTTTACAATAAATTTAAATGCTTCTGGATTATTATAGGCAATATCTGCTAAAATTTTTCTGTCAAGCTTAATTCCTGTCTTATTAAGACCGTTTATAAATCTAGAATAAGTTATTCCTTCTGCTCTCACTCCTGCATTAATTCTCTGTATCCACAGAGATCTGAATTCTCTTTTTTTTGTTCTTCTGTCTCTATAAGCATACTGCATTGCTTTTTCTAAAGCTTGCTTTGCCACACGAATGGTATTTTTTCTTCTACCGTATTGTCCTTTTACTTGCTTTAAAACTTTCTTATGGCGAGCATGACTAGTTACTCCTCTTTTTACTCTTGCCATTTCAACCTCTCAAACTGTAAGGCATATATGACTTAACAATTTTTGAATCTTGTTTCGACATAATTGTTGTACCTCTTTGTTTTCTTATTTGTGAATTTGTTCTTTTAATCATTCCGTGTCTTTTGCCGGCTTGTGCCATTTTGACTTTCCCCTTAGCCGTCAATTTAAATCTTTTTTTAGCTGAACTTTTAGTTTTCAATTTAGGCATAAAATCAGAGCAGTTTATACAAATTTTATATTTGATTTACA
>Ga0187833_10005939_pt1 | contig 11415 bp, 12 predicted proteins | sample ETNtaG_37_FD_167968 | JGI IMG/M metagenome (GOLD analysis project Ga0187833, IMG submission 167968) | Marine microbial and viral communities from oxygen minimum zone, Eastern Pacific Ocean - ETNP2014_SV_400_PacBio MetaG (Illumina Assembly) | ecosystem: Environmental > Aquatic > Marine > Hypoxic... | reverse complement strand
AATTCTGGGGGTGTAGCTCAGTTGGTTAGAGCACGTGCCTGTCACGCACGGGGTCGAGGGTTCGAGTCCCTTCACTCCCGCCATCAATTGTTAATTTATTAGTAAATACCTAAAAATGTTATCTATGTCCACTTTTAGTTAATAAAAAAGCTGATATATAGATATCATTATGTTATCAGAATTTCTAAAAGATTATTTTCCAATAATTTTATTTTTAATTATTGCATTTGGATTAAGTTGTGTATTTATTATTTTAAACTATTTACTATCTCCAAAAAATCCAGACCCTGAAAAATTATCTGCATACGAATGTGGTTTTGAACCTTTCAATGACTCTCGAATGGAATTTGATGTAAGATTTTATTTAGTAGCAATACTATTTATTATTTTTGATTTAGAAATTGCTTTTCTTTTTCCATGGGCCATTTCACTTGCTAATATTGGTTTACTTGGCTTTTGTTCAATGATGATATTTTTATTCATTTTAACAGTAGGATTTATTTACGAATGGAAAAAAGGAGCTTTAGATTGGGAATAGCCCATGGATTTAGAAGAAAAAAAAATTCCAGAAGAATTTAAACAACTTGCCAAAAACTTTAGCGAAAAAGGTTTTATTACAACTTCGTTTGATAATTTAATTAATTGGTCAAGAACTGGATCATTGCATTGGATGACATTTGGACTTGCTTGTTGTGCAGTAGAAATGATGCAAACTTCGATGCCAAGATATGATTTAGAGAGATTTGGTACAGCACCTAGAGGTTCTCCAAGACAATCTGATGTAATGATTGTTGCCGGAACATTAACAAATAAAATGTCACCAGCTCTGCGGAAAGTTTATGATCAAATGCCTGAACCACGTTATGTTATATCAATGGGGAGTTGCGCAAATGGAGGTGGTTATTATCATTACTCTTATTCTGTGGTAAGAGGATGCGATCGTATAGTTCCTGTTGATATTTATGTACCAGGTTGTCCTCCCTCAGCAGAAGCTTTATTGAATGGTATCATGCAATTACAAAAGAAAATTAGAAAAAAAGGTTCTTTAGAAAGATAATTAAAAAATGAACAATTTAATAGATTTGGAAAAAATAATTAATTCTGAGCTCACAACTAAAATAAAAAATTCTGTAATTAATCACGATCAATTGTATTTAAATATAGATAATGAAGATATATTAGAAGTTATTATATTTTTAAAAACAAATAACGAAACAAAATTTAGACAATTAATTGATATTACTGCGGTAGATTATCCAGAAAATGAAAGACGTTTTAAATTAATATATTTACTTCTAAGTCATGAAATTAACCAAAGAATCGTTATTGATTGTTTTATTAATGAAAATGAAATTTTACCTACAATAACGTCCATATTTCCCTCTGCAAATTGGATGGAGAGAGAGGTATTTGATATGTATGGTATAAAGTTCAAAGATCATCCAGACTTAAGAAGAATACTTACAGATTATAATTTTAAAGGACATCCTTTAAGAAAAGACTTCCCTTTAACAGGTCACACTGAAGTTCGTTATAGCGAAGATAAAAAAAAAGTAGTTTATGAATCTGTAAAACTTGAGCAAAATTACAGAAATTTTGATTATGAAAGTCCTTGGGAAGGAACAAAATATATTAAAGAGCAAATAAAAAAATAATGACAAATGAAACTAAAACTTTAAATTTAAACTTTGGACCTCAACATCCAGCTGCACACGGTGTTCTACGTTTAATTTTAGAGTTAGATGGTGAAGTCGTTGAAAAAGCCGATCCCCACATCGGTTTGCTTCATCGAGGAACAGAAAAACTTATTGAAAATAAAACATATGCACAAGCACTACCTTACTTTGACAGATTAGATTATGTTGCACCAATGAATCAAGAACATGCATTTGCTCTAGCTATTGAAAAAATTTTAAAAATAGAAGTTCCTATCAGAGCGCAATATATAAGAGTTGTATTTTGTGAAATTGGTCGAATATTAAGTCATATACTAAATATAACTACTCATGCTATTGATGTTGGTGCATTAACACCGTCTTTATGGGGATTTGAAGAACGAGAAACTCTAATGACATTTTATGAAAGAATTTCTGGATCAAGATTGCACGCCAATTATATTAGACCGGGTGGAGTTCATCAAGATATGCCAAGAGGTCTAGAAGAAGATATAGCAATATTTTGCGCTTCATTTCCTAAGATTATTAATGACCTTGAAACACTTTTAACCGACAATAGAATTTTCAAACAAAGAAATGTTGATATTGGGGTAGTTACTAAAGAAGACGCATTAGAATATTCTTTTAGTGGAGTCATGTTAAGAGGATCAGGTATTCCATGGGATTTAAGAAAATCTCAATCTTATGAATGTTATGATCAATTAGATTTTAAAATACCAATAGGAAACAATGGAGATTGTTATGACAGATATCTTTGTAGAATAGATGAAATGAGAGAAAGTGTTAAAATAATTAATCAATGTTTGATAAATATACCCAAAGGTCCAATAAAATCATTAGATGCCAAGATTAGTCCTCCTCCAAAAAAAGAAATTAAACAATCTATGGAAGCATTAATTCATCATTTCAAATTATTTACAGAAGGTTTTCATGTTAAAAAAGATGAAATCTATACAGCAGTAGAAGCTCCAAAAGGTGAATTTGGTGTATATTTAATATCAGATGGATCAAATAAACCTTACAAGTGTAAGATTAGAGCTCCAGGATTTTCCCATTTACAAGCAATGGATTATCTTATCAAAGGACATATGCTAGCAGATGTTCCTGCAGTATTGGGTTCTTTAGACGTTGTATTTGGAGAAATAGATCGATGAGCATAAAGAAAATTTCAAAAGATCAACCTATAAGTTTTGACTTTACTTCAAAAAATTTAGAGATCGCAAATAAAATTATAAAAAATTATCCTAAAGGCAAACAAAAAAGTGCTGTTATGGCTCTTCTTTACATTGCGCAAAAGCAAAACAATAACTGGATTCCATTAGTAGCCATGAAATATATCGCTAGGTTTTTAAATATTCCATATATAAGAGTTTACGAGGTAGCTACATTTTATACTATGTATAACTTATCTCCAGTTGGAAATTATCTGATTCAAGTATGTACAACTACTCCATGTATGATCAGAGGAGCTTATGAATTAGTTGAAACATGTAAACAAAAAATATCAGAAAATGAAAATGAACTTTCGACAGATAAAAACTGTTCTTGGATGGAAGTTGAATGTTTAGGTGCTTGTATTAATGCTCCAATGATGCAAATTAATGAGGATTATTATGAAGACCTAGATAAAAAAAAAACCGAAAAAATAATAGATCAAATTTTAAAAGGTGAAAAACCAAAACCAGGTTCATATAAAGGTAGAATTAATTCAGAACCTGAGAATATCAGAAAAACATTAATGGATATAAAAAATGCTTGAGGACAAAGATAGAATTTTTCAAAATCTTTACAATGATCTTGGTGAAGATGTTGTTTCAGCTCAAAAAAGAGGCGATTGGTTAAACACTAAAGAAATTTGTGCAAAAGGAAGAAATTGGATAATTAATGAGATTAAATCATCAGAACTTCGAGGAAGAGGAGGCGCTGGATTTCCTACTGGACTTAAATGGTCATTTATACCAAAAGAAATTGGTTCAAGGCCACATTATCTAGTAGTTAATGCTGATGAATCTGAACCAGGTACATGCAAAGATAGAGATATATTAAGATTTGAACCTCATAAACTAATTGAAGGATGTCTGATAGCATCTTATGCAGTTAATGCACATGTTTGTTATATCTATATTAGAGGTGAATTTGTAAATGAGGGAAAAAAATTGCAACAAGCAATTGACGAAGCTTATGAAAAAAAACTAATAGGTAAAAATTCTTCTGACACTGGTTGGAATTTTGATATTTATATTCATTATGGTGCTGGTGCATATATTTGTGGAGAAGAAACAGCATTACTTGAAAGTTTAGAAGGAAACAAAGGTCAACCAAGATTAAAACCTCCTTTTCCAGCGTTAGTTGGATTATATGGCTGCCCAACAATAATAAACAATGTTGAAACGATAGCTGTTGTGCCTACAATTCTAAAAAAAGGATCTAGCTGGTTTGCTTCATTAGGAAAACTAAAAAATACTGGCACAAAAATATTTTGTATTTCGGGAAATGTGAACAATCCATGCAATGTTGAAGAAGAAATGGGTATTCCACTTAAAGAATTAATAGAAAAACATGCGGGAGGTGTCGTGGGTGGTTGGGATAACCTTCAAGCTGTAATTCCAGGTGGATCTTCTATGCCTTTATTATCTAAAGATATTTGTGAAACAATTTCTATGGATTTTGATTCTCTAATTGCTCAAAAAAGTGGTTTGGGAACCGCAGGTGTTATTGTAATAAATAAAGATCAAGATATCATGAAATGTGTAGCTCGAATTGCTAGATTTTATAAACATGAGAGTTGTGGTCAATGCACTCCTTGCAGAGAAGGGACAGGCTGGATGTGGAGAATGTTAGAAAGAATGTCTAAGGGTGAAGCATCCAGAGAAGAAATAAATATGTTAGCCGATGTTACAAAACAAATCGAGGGACACACAATATGTGCTTTTGGGGAAGGTTCAGCATGGCCAGTACAAGGATTGTTAAGACACTTTAAAAAAGAAATCCAAAATAGGAATAATTTTAATCCAATAATAAAATCAAATAAAAATATACCTTATTTAGTGGATCAACATTTATTAGATAAAGAAAATGATAAAAATTAAAATTAATGACATTGATATAGAAGTTGAAGAAGGATTAACTGTGTTACAAGCTTGCGAACTAGCGGGAATTGAAATTCCTAGATTTTGCTATCACGAAAAACTTTCAATAGCAGGAAGTTGTAGAATGTGTTTGGTTGAAATAGAAAAATCACCAAAACCAGTAGCATCTTGCGCAATGCCTGTTACAGAAGGCATGAATATTAAAACAAATACACCAATGGTAGAAAAAGCTCGCAAAGGAGTTATGGAATTTTTATTAGTTAATCATCCTTTAGATTGCCCAGTGTGTGATCAAGGTGGAGAATGTGATTTGCAAGATCAATCAATGTTTTATGGAATAGATAAATCTCGTTACAAAGAAAATAAACGTCAAGTACCAGAAAAGTATATGGGTCCACTTATTAAAACACAAATGACAAGATGTATTCATTGTACACGTTGTATAAGATTTGCTACTGAAATTGCGGGAGTGCCAGAACTTGGTGCCATTGGTCGAGGTGAAAATATGCAAATTACGACTTACCTAGAAAAATCTTTGGAGTCTGAGTTGTCAGCAAATATAATTGATCTTTGTCCTGTAGGAGCATTAACATCAAAACCTTATGTATTTGAAGCAAGGCCATGGGAATTGAAAAGGACCGAAACAATAGATGTTATGGATGCCATTGGATCAAATATAAGAGTTGATACTTGTGGTTGGGAAGTAAAAAGAATTTTACCTAGAATTAACGAAGATATTAATGAAGAATGGATATCAGATAAAACTAGATATGCATGTGACGGAATTCAAAATCAAAGATTAGATACACCATACTTAAAAATCAAAAATGAATTTAAAAAAATAACATGGGAATCAGCTTTTAAAAAAGTTGTGGAAAAGGTTGAAGAAACTCCAGCAGAAAAAATAGCTGGATTAACTGGCGACTTAACAAATATGGAAACCATGTTTATTTTTAAAGATTTTTTTCAAAAAGTAATTAAGTCGCAAAATTTGGATTCTAGATCAGATGATTATTATGTTAATACTAATGATAGACATAATTATTTATTTAATTCTTCATTAAATGGAATTGAAGAAAGTGATTTAATTGTTTTAGTTGGTGTTAATCCAAGATTTGAAGCCACTATTCTCAACACAAGAATTAAAAAATCATTCACAAACAATAAGACAAAAATATATTCTTTTGGTGATATTGGCGAACTTACATATCCATATAAAATATTAGATAACAAAACTGATACTATTAAAGATGTTATTGAAAATAAAAATGAATTATCTGAAAAAATTAAAAATTCAAAAAAACCAATCATAATTATAGGTCAGTCGGCACTTAGACTTAAATCTGGAAAATATATTTTTGAAGAATTTAAAAAATTTCTTATTTCTGCTAATAAAATCACAAAAGATTGGAATTCTTTAAACATACTTTCAAATAACGCATCAACCGTGGGCTCATATGACTTAGATATATTAAGCTCAAGAGATGGAAAAAATATAATATTAGATAAAATAAAAAATAATAATTTTGATATTTTATTTTTGATTGGCCAAGACAACATTAATTTTAAAAAAAAAAATGAATTTATTATTTATGTAGGTAGCCACGGTGACAATGGTGCTGACATGGCAGATGTAATTCTACCTGGTGCTACTTATACTGAACAAGATGGCTATTATACAAATTTAGAAGGAAAAATTCAAAAATCATATAAAGCCACTTACCCACCCGGTGAAGCAAAAGAAGATTGGGAAATAATTAATGATCTTTCTGAACTTCTGAAAAGAAAAAAAATATATAAAAATAAAGACGAACTTATAGATAGTATGATGAACTATTTAAAATTGGGTCAAAAATATAATAATAATAATAAAATTATAGCAGAATTTTCAAGTGAGAAAATTGTTATAGATACTTTTGATTACTATTATTCCAATGTAATTGCCAGAGCATCAAAAACTATGACAGAATGTAGAAACGAAAAATTAAAAGTTAAATCAACAGGTACTGATGGATAATATTTATTATTATTTAAATTTACTTTTTTTAGAAACATATAAAATACTTTTTTTATTAATCCCAATACTTGTATCTGTTGCAATGATAGTTTGGCTTGATCGAAGAGTTTGGGCGTTTGTTCAAAAAAGAAGAGGTCCAAATGTTGTGGGTCCATTTGGTTTGTTTCAATCTTTAGCAGATGCATTAAAATATATTTTTAAGGAAATTATTATTCCCGCAAGTTCAAATAAAATTATTTTTATACTTGCTCCAATAGTTACTATGACTTTGGCATTAATTGCATGGGCAGTAATACCTTTTAGTGAAAATCTTGTATTAGCCGATATTAATGTTGGTATACTTTACTTATTTGCCGTTTCATCATTAGGAGTTTACGGAATAATCATGGGAGGATGGGCATCAAATTCAAAATATCCTTTTTTAGGAGCTATAAGGTCAGCTGCACAGATGGTTTCTTATGAGATTTCTATTGGCATTATAATTATTAATGTTTTACTTTGTGTTGGCTCTTTAAACTTAAGCGACATTGTTTTTGCTCAACAAAAAATATGGTTTATTGTTCCTTTATTTCCAATGTTTGTAATTTTTTTTATATCAGCATTAGCAGAAACTAATAGACCACCTTTTGATCTACCAGAAGCAGAAGCAGAATTAGTTGCCGGATACCAAACTGAATATTCTGGAATGATGTATGCAATGTTTTGGCTAGGTGAATATGCAAACATTTTGTTAATGTGTGCAATTGGCTCTATATTATTTTTAGGAGGATGGCTTCCGCCGACTGAAATTTATCCATTTAATTTAATTCCAAGTCCACTTTGGTTAGTTTTTAAAATCTTATTTTTATTTATTCTTTTTTCATTAGTAAAAGCAATAGTTCCTAGATATAGATATGATCAGCTAATGAGACTTGGATGGAAGATTTTTCTTCCATTATCATTAACTTGGGTTGTTTTAACAGCAAGCTATTTATTTTATTTTGACTTATTACCCAGTAACTGAATATGAAAATTTCAAGAATATTTAAAACAGTTTTTATGATAGATTTTATATCTGGTCTATTTATTGCCATTAAAGAAATTTTTAAATCAAAAAAAACGATAAATTATCCTTTTGAAAAAGGAAAAATCAGCCCAAGATTCAGAGGAGAACATGCTTTACGAAGATATCCAAATGGTGAAGAAAGATGTATTGCATGTAAACTATGCGAGGCTATTTGTCCTGCTCAAGCAATTACAATTGAATCTGCCGAAAGAGAAGACGGTAGTCGAAAAACAACTCGTTATGATATTGATATGATGAAATGTATTTATTGTGGATTATGTGAAGAAGCATGTCCTGTGGATGCAATTGTTCAAGGTCCAAATTTTGAATTTGCTAAAGAAACAAGAGAAGAACTTTATTATAACAAAGAAAAATTAATTGATAATGGTGATAGATGGGAAAGCATTTTAGCAGCTAACATTAAAGCAGATAATCCTTACAGGTAAATATATGATAGTACACTCAATATTTTTTTATGCTTTCTCAATAATAGCAATTATTTCTTCAGTAATGGTAATAGTTTCAAAAAATACCGTTCATTCAGTTTTTTTTTTGATCTTGGATTTTATTAGTATTTCATGTCTTTTTATAATGATTGGTGCAGAATTTTTAGGTATGATTATGTTGATTGTTTATGTTGGAGCTGTAGCAGTATTATTTTTGTTTGTTGTAATGATGTTGAATGTTGCTCAACAGAAAAATCAATGGTTTACTTCAACAAAAAGTTCAACCCATATACCTGTAGGATTAATAATCAGTCTAATAATATTTTTTGAACTTATTATTGTTATTGGTGGATGGAAATATAAACCAGATTTAATTAAATCTTTATCTTCATTAGATATTTCTTCAGAAACTACCAATACTCATGATATAGGCAATATATTGTATACTGATTACATTCACCTATTTCAATTAAGTGGAATGATCCTTCTGGTCGCCATGATAGGAGCCATTGTTTTAACTTTTAGACGTAGAAAAGGATTAAGAAGACAAAATTATTTCAATCAAATTTCCCGAGAACGCGAAGATGCAGTTCAGTTAGTAGAAGTTGAAAGCAATAAAGGAGTAAAAATTGATGTTTGAAATTAGTCTAGGACATTATTTAACACTTGGAGCTATAATTTTTACAATAGGTTTGATTGGAATATTTTTAAATAGAAAAAATATAATTATTATTTTAATGAGTATAGAGTTAATATTATTAGCAGTTAACATAAATCTTGTATCTTTTTCTATATTTCTTAATGATTTAACTGGTCAGATATTTACTTTATTTGTATTAACTGTTGCTGCTGCTGAAGCAGCAATAGGTCTAGCAATTATCGTAGTTTTTTATAGAAATTCTGGAACGATTAGAGTCGAAGAAATAAATAACTTAAAAGGCTAGAATGGAATACACAATTATTTTTTTACCATTAATAGGCTCAATAATTTCAGGTTTTTTTGGTAAACTAATTGGCGAAAGAGGTTCGGAAATAATTACAAGTTTTTTTGTTTCGATATCAGCTATTTTATCAATATTCATTTTTTATAATGTTACTATTTTTGATTACAACAATAATTTAATTATTGCTTCATGGATCAGCTCTGGATCATTAATTGTAAATTGGTCCATCAACATTGATGCTCTATCAGCAGTAATGCTAGTTGTTGTGACACTGATTTCAGCTTTAGTTCACATTTATTCCATTGGATACATGTCCAATGATCCACACAAACCAAGATTCATGGCCTATCTCTCTCTTTTTACTTTTGCCATGATAACTTTAGTTACGTCAGATAATTTTCTACAATTATTTTTTGGGTGGGAAGGCGTTGGTTTATGTTCTTATTTTTTAATTGGTTTTTGGTTCAAAAAAGAAAGTGCAAATGCAGCTGCAATTAAAGCCTTTGTAGTAAATAGAATTGGAGATTTTGGCTTTGCACTTGGAATTTTTTTAATTTTTTATTTATTTGGAACTGTAAATTATTATGAAGTATTTCAGTTAGTTCCTGTAACTTTAACAAAAGAATTATCGTTTTTAGGAATTAACATAAATGCAATTAATTTAATTTGCATACTTCTTTTTATTGGTGCAATGGGTAAATCAGCACAAATTTTTTTGCATACTTGGCTTCCTGATGCCATGGAAGGACCAACTCCTGTCTCTGCTCTAATACATGCAGCTACGATGGTAACAGCTGGTGTATTCCTCGTTGTAAGATGTTCGCCAATTTATGAATATTCTGAACTAGCCTTAAATTTTATTACAATTATTGGAATGAGCACAGCATTCATTACTGCGACGATTGCTTTAGTGCAAAATGATATAAAAAAAATCATTGCATATTCTACTTGTAGTCAACTTGGTTATATGTTTTTTGCAGCTGGTGTAGGAGCATATAATGTTGCTATGTTTCATTTATTTACACATGCATTTTTTAAGGCATTATTATTTTTAGGATCAGGTTCAGTTATACATTCATTTAAGAGTGAACAAGATATTAGACAAATGGGCGATGTTTGGAAAAAACTTCCCTACACATGGATTTTGATGATAATAGGTACTCTAGCTTTAACTGGATTTCCTTTTTTTTCAGGATTTTATTCAAAAGATGCAATCATTGAATTTGCTTACCTGAAGGGCAATACAACAGGTTATTATGCAGCTGGAATAGGGATTTTTACTGCCTTTTTAACATCTATTTATTCTTGGAGACTAATTTTTAAAACTTTTCATGGGAGATATAATAATAAAAATCATACAAAAGATAGCATGCATGAATCTCCAACGGTGATGATAATACCATTAATAATTCTTGCTATCGGAGCTATATCATCTGGCTTTTTATTTAACGAACTGTTTATTGGTGCTGATAGTAGCGCTAAATTTTGGGGAAATTCAATTAAATTTCTAGAACCTTTAAGCATTAATCATCCACCAATGTGGTTTATATTATTAACACCAATATTAGTAATTATCTCTATACCTATTGCATATTATTTGTTTGTTATAAACAAAACTATCTTAGGTGAACTAGTAAAAGGCAACCAATCTTTTTATAAATTTTTATTAAACAAATGGTATTTTGATGAAATTTATGATCTAATTTTTGTAGAGTTTTCAAAAAAAATTGGATTATTCTTTTGGAAAAAAATTGATGTAAGAATTATTGATCGATTTGGTCCAGATGGCATCTCAAGGTTAATTAAAAATTTTTCTATTAGAGCAGTTAAATTTCAAAGTGGTTTAATTTATCAATATGCTTTTATAATGATTCTTGGTTTTACTATTTTATTAACTTTACTAATATTGAAATAATGAATTTTCCTATTTTGTCATCATTAATTTTATTACCTACAATTGGAGCATTGTTTATTTTTTTTTCAAAAACTAATGCAAAAAAATATCAAAGCAGTAAATATGTTGCTTTATTTACCTCTTTTGCAAATTTACTTTTATCTTTATATCTTTGGTTTTTATTTGACCCAACAACCCATGAATTTCAATTTGTAGAAAATCGAGAATGGATTATAGGTTTTGTAAACTATAAAGTTGGAGTAGATGGAATTTCTATTTTATTTATTATTTTAACTACTTTTAT
>Ga0187833_10005938_pt1 | contig 11417 bp, 8 predicted proteins | sample ETNtaG_37_FD_167968 | JGI IMG/M metagenome (GOLD analysis project Ga0187833, IMG submission 167968) | Marine microbial and viral communities from oxygen minimum zone, Eastern Pacific Ocean - ETNP2014_SV_400_PacBio MetaG (Illumina Assembly) | ecosystem: Environmental > Aquatic > Marine > Hypoxic... | reverse complement strand
TGCATCCGCTTCAGCATCTAATATTGTATTCTCACTCTCATCACCAATCAAGTGTACATTGTCCGGAAGTACAATTGGAAAATGTTCACCAGTGGCTGATGGTGAGTAAAAACCTGAACTAAGATTAATAGTGGTGGGTATTTCAGCATCTCTTACAAGTGTTAAAGCATGCCCAATTGTTTTTAAAGGTTCTGACTCCGTGCCCACGTTATTATCATCACCAATAATAGATACATAAAATGAATTTGATTCTATACAAACTCCGGATATTTCATTTTGAACATAATTAGCTTCATCTTCTATTGATTTAAGTACAAAATCATTTACAGTATTTGATTCACAGTCAATATCTTCAAAAACACTATAACTCACATCAATATCGCCTTCATAGCCAAAAGAATAAAAGTTCTCACCATCACCGCTACTGTTACCCTCAAAATAATTATATTGAATATTTAAGGTAGTTGGAATGTCTCTGTTTGTATTATTGCTTTGGTTTGAATTATTCCTGTCCTCATCAAACTCAACATCATCATCAGAAAAATGGCTTATGGCACCACCATTTGCAGTATTTTGCCCTTCTTCATCTGAAAACCCATTATCCATGAAACGATTGTAATTAATCGTTGGATAGGCTTTATAGATCAAAATAGCCCCACCGGACCGTACCGGGTAAGGATCACAATCCACTACAATCATAGATGTCCCAGTTCCATCCTGGAATGTAAAGCCAGTAACCGTCGGTTCAATATTCCCGTCACGGATAACCAGACAACTCCCGGTTAGGGCACCACTTATTATAGTATTATTAATGTTATCATTATCCAGCCATTCGGAACCAAGGTCATCATATATGGCATGACTGGCCAGAACTATCTCATTTGCAAGAATTAAGTTTTCTGGATAAGTACCCTGTGCAACGAGCACAGTGTCTCCATCAACCGAAGCGTTAAGACCTTCCTGGATAGTGGTGTAATCAGAAGGAATGTTGATTGTTGTAGCAGAAAGTGCTGAAATCACGAATAAAAAACTAACTATATGTTTCATAATGACCTCTCTTCATTACTAGAATATAATACATATGACTAACTGTTTCCACTTTGGGCCAATGTCCTGATAAAAAAGGACAGATAGAAACTGGTTTTAGTCGAGGTTATTTTTAATGATATAATAGAAAGTGGACAGGGAATTATTTGGTGTTTTTATTCAATAAATCATTTACCAGCGTAATCAATTATCTTTGATAGCTTGAAAGCTGAGTGAGTTCTAAATATAATTAAATATTAATATAAATCCCAAGCATCTGATATATCCTGATGAAGTTTTACAGATAGATACTGTTTGCGGTCTGTTTTATTTTTAATCTTTTTAGATCTTGTCTTTAACTCCAAGTATGAGTTCTCTAAATATTCTTTTGCAGGTTTTTTATCCCCTGCTAATTGATGGGCCTGATACATATTCCAATTCATTGAAATAATATCCTTATCGTCTGGATCGTATTGCTCGATGAGTTCATTGAAACTCTGAAAATAATTTTGAGCCTGGCTTTTATTACCTGCTTTCATTGCTGTAATTGCCAACCAGGAAAGGGTTGTCAGCCTATTATCAGATGTGCCCAGATAGAAAAAGATGCTATCTGATTTGCTTAAATAGTGGCTAGCACTGTCATAGGCTGCAAGATTGTAATGAACAATGCCAATTCCTATAAGTCTAGCAGAAATTTGTTGATTATCTTCCAGAATATTGGCGATTGATAATGCTCTCCGAAAATTGGGAAGAGCTTCATCATAGTTTGAATTATAGATCTGAGCTTCGCCAAGATTAAACAAAGTGGAATTCAATCCCTTTTGGTCTTTAAGTTTTTCTTTGATTGCAATACTTTGATGAAAATGATCAATGGCACTCGTGAAGTCTCCCATATCGTAATAAACCTCACCAAGATTATTCAATGTTTTGCCATAGTTTCTGGTATCACCCAATTCTTCCTTAATGGCCAGACTTTGTTCATAATAATCAATCGCTTTAGAATAATCAAAATCTTTCCAATACCATATTCCGATATTATTTACATATTTGGAAATTTTTAATTTATCATCGAATTCTTTCGCAATGTTAAATGCCTGAAGCCAATATTCTAGCGCTTCGTCGAACCGTTCCGTTCGATAATAGAGAATGGCAATGCTGTTCATGATTTTCGCCATGCTATTTTTATCATTCATCACTGTAGAGATGGACAGGGCTTCATTGAATTTTTCTAAAGCAAGATCAACCATCCGCTGTTTCCTGAATAGTTGGCCTTGTTTTCTTAAAGATTCAGCTTTACTTGTATTATCATCTAATTCATTACTTTTCCTGAGAGATTGTGCGAAAATATTCTCCGCTTTGTCGTATTGAGCATTATCATAATACATTTGACCAAGTTTAAGCTGGGCAGCAATCAATTTATTGTCCAATACAATCACTTCCTGCATCATATCGATCGCTTCTGCATCTTTTTCGGCAATATCACTTCGAGCGTAGAGATCTTTTGCCTTTAAATAAAGTTGATATGCTTCAGGGACATATTCAATTTTTGTAAGGTCAGCGACCATGGCAATATCCAACCCACCCACAATGTTTTCTACAAGTACACTAACGATCGACTGCAAACTATTTTCTTCAATAAACCACTTGTTTATAAATTTATCTGTCCCTGTTTGTGCTTCTACTAATTTACATCTCAGGTTAAAACCATCCCCGGATCTCTGGAGACTACTTTTAAACACAAATTGAACACCCAGGCTTTTGGCGATTTCGGCAATCTCCATATCAGTTTTTTTCAATTTTCGTACTGATGCTACTTCAGATACTTTTAGCTTGCCTGGTAAAACTTTAGAAAGATCAAAAATTAAATCTTCGGTCATGGTTTCAAGGTATTGATCTTCTTCATTTCCTCGAATATCCATATACATGACAGCTACAGATACAACAGACGGTTTTTTGGGCATGATAAAATACCCTGCGATGCTGATGACCAATAGTGCGCCAATAGCATATTGCCAAATTGGAATTGACTTTTCCAACTTAGCAGAGACTTCAGAGAGTTTAGTTTCAGGAAGATTATGAGATATGATACAAAAGACTTCTACATTTTGCCCAACACCCTTCAGTTTTGGTTTCCCAATGAATTTTGTTTCAAAATCATGTTCTCGGACTAACGCATCATTGACCTTATTCGAAATTGCAATTCCACCAGGCGCTGAGAAAGGTTCGATTCTTGCTGTGATATTTACATCATCACCAATAATGTCATTTTCTTTTTCTAATATTTCTCCCTGGTGTATGCCAATGCGAAGGGATAAACTTTCTATGGTTTTAGCTTTTTCCTGTATTTTTATACAACAATGAACTGCTTTATTTATAGTGTCAAAAGTTAAAATAAGTCCATCGCCGACTTCTTTGACCCATTTCCCCTGATATGATTCAACAAGTGGTTTTAATTCTGCTCTTTGAATATCCAGCAGGTCACTCGCTAATTGTTGGTCTTTTGCAGTGAGTTTTGTAAAACCAACTATATCGGTAAATACTATAGCAGCAAGTTTGCGTATTGGTTCAGCCATGACTATTGTAATCTACCCATCATTCCACAAACAAAAAACCACATGAGTATTGTAATTGATGGAATGTTATTAGGCGTTTGACAAACACAGACACTATTTTACTTAGGTGATACAAACGACATAAAAAATGTAGTTGATTTTAATATTCTCCCCTCAGTTCTCGTGTCATGAGGTCTGTGACAGATTTTTTCGGATCTTTTCCTTCAAACAGGATCTGGTAAACAGCTTCACAGATTGGCATACTTACATTGAATTTTTCTCTAAGTTGGTGAACTGATTTTGCAGACTTAACTCCTTCTGCTACCATCATCATATCTCCAAGAGCATCGTCTAACGAACTACCTTCCCCTATAGCTTGCCCTACCCTGCGATTTCGACTATGTTGGCTCAAACAAGTCACTATTAAGTCCCCTATACCGCTTAATCCTTGGAATGTTTTTAGATCCGCACCCATGGTTGTACCCAATCGTGATATTTCAGCCATTCCTCGCGTTAGGAGAGCAGCTTTCGTGTTATCTCCAAAACCTATTCCATCACAAATTCCTGCTGCAATAGCAATCACATTTTTCATTGAACCACCAAGCTCTACTCCCTTTATATCGGAATTTGCATAAGTGCGCAATAAATTATTAGAGAAAATGGATTGTACTTCTTTTGCTGCATCTGAATTTGCTGATGCAGATACCAAAGTAGTGGGATGTCCTTGGATCACTTCTTCTGCATGACTTGGACCAGATAAGGTTACAACTTTAGTGAAACTATCTCCCAAAACATCAATAATAACTTCACTTACCGTCATTAAAGTATCAATTTCAATCCCTTTAGAAACATTGACAATCGTTTGAGTATTATTAAATAAATCCTTACTTGATTTTAATAATTCTCGAATGGATTGGGATGGAACAGCAATGATAACAGTATCAGCTCCTGAGATTGCATCTTCTATAGATGATGTGAAAGATACAGAGTCTGGAAAAGTCAGAGAAGAAGCCAAGTAATGTACTCTAGTTTCAGTGAGTGCTTGTACAACTTTAGGACTTCGATGCCACATGGTCACATGCATTGCTTTATTAGCTAAAACCAATCCCAAGGCACCTCCCCAGGATCCACAGCCTAAAAATGATATTTTATTCATTATCAGTCAGAATACATGGTCTCTATCACATCAGACCAATTCTCTCTGATTTGTTTTCGCCTGATCTTTAGAGTAGGTGTCAATTCACCATCATCTATGGTAAAATCACGTGGTAGGATAGAAAATTTCTTTAATTGTTCTGGATTGGAAAATTGGCCATTCATTTCGTTTACTAACAATTGAATTTCTGCTTTAACTTCTTCACTATCAGTAAAATCTGTTATTGAATGTCCATTCTCTTCCAGCATAGATAATTGTTCGCCCGGATCTTTAGGAATTTTATGGGATTCTACACCAATCTTATCGCGTAATATAGCTCCCACATCTAACGTAAAAAGTGCCGAACAGAATTTTCGTCCATCACCCACAAGAAAACACTGTGATAATAAAGGTATGGATTTCATGGTTTCTTCAATGACAAGCGGTGCAATATTCTTTCCGCCAGAGCTTACATAGATTTCCTTTTTGCGACCTGTTATACTAATAAATCCATCCGAGTCAATCTTGCCCACATCACCGGTGTACAGCCAACCATCTATAATTGTTTCTGCCGTAGCGCTTGGATTATTGAAATAACCCTTCATGACGTGGTCACCAAAAATTAGAATTTCGCCATCTTCCGCTATTTTCATTTCTGTACCAGGCATGGCTTTTCCAACTGTTCCTATCTTATTATTCCCTTCATAATTTAAGGAAGCACCGGCAGTATTTTCAGTCATACCATACCCTTCAAATAAGGGTATGCCCAAAAATTGAAAAAGAATGAGGATATCTGGGTTAATAGGTGCAGCGCCAGAAATTGCAAATCGAGTTTCAGAAAAACCTGTCGCTTCCTTGAGTTTTTTCTTAAAAATATTTGAAAGGCCCGGTATTTTTAAACCAATCTTGAGAATAGCTTTGCCGTCAATTGCTGCTTTTAAGTTTGAATAGATCTTCTCATAAATTCGAGGTACACCAATAAAAAGATGTGGTTTTACTTCTTTGGCATAATCCACTACAAATAAGGGACTATTAACCACATGAAGATGCATAGCTTTTCGAGTCCAATAATGATTATCTACCAATTGCCCAAATACATGGGCCAATGGTAACCAGGATACGTACCTCTCCCCCTGTTCAAAATTGAATGAGTCTTCAACAGAGTCAAGTTCGCAGTTCCAATTTTTATGAGTCAGTTCTACACCTTTTGGATTTCCGGTTGTCCCAGATGTATAGATTAGGCATGAAGTATCTTCCGGTTTAATTCCATCGACTCTCTCAAGAACTTCTGACTCATTGATAGTTTCGCCTTTAGCAATAAATTCTTCCCATGTTATGGCTTTTTCATGATTTAAAGTATCAATCCCATCCATCATAACAACAACATCAACTTGATTTAATTTGTCAATGACATTTAGTAGTCGGTGATTCGGCATTTTTTCAACATCATCATTATCACCTGGGTTATTCCCAACAAAAACAATTCTAGATTCAGAATTTCCAACTACCCATTCTACTTCATCCGAAGAGCAGGTATGATAGACTCCTACTCCCACAATATTTGACATTTGAGCAGCTAAATAACATCCATACCATTCCTTCCTGTTATAGCTGTATATACTGATTTTTTCATTAGGTCGCATACCCAAGGATATAAGAGATTTTGAGATCTCCATGGTATAATCGAAAAACTCACTCCAATTATCTGTTTTCCACTCTTCGTTTGCATCCTTGATAGATATAGCAGGTTCATTGGGGTACTGTTTTGCATTATTAATCAATAATTGAGGTGTATTCATAATATTTTATTCTTTTTTTGTTTAGGGCATCACGTTAATGGAGCCGTGATTAATGATTATGAATTTAGTCTAATTTCTATCATTTAACAATTCCATGGACTTGACTCTCGATTATTTTGACTAATAATTTCCGATCTATCATTTGGAGTAAATAATGCCGGTGTGGCGGAATTGGTAGACGCGATGGATTCAAAATCCATTTCTCGCAAGGGAGTGGGGGTTCGAGCCCCTCCACCGGTACATTCAACTTCATATTTTATCCTACTTTTTCATATATAATATATTTCTTGACTTGTATCAAATAAACCAATACTTTAACCATTGAAGGTGCTGGTTTGGTACCTTTGGTATGTGGAAGGGGTAGACGTTCACTGTCTCCGAGGGTCATGTGAACTCTGCCCCAATTTTTTTATATAATTCATTAAAGTAATTAATTAACATAATATTTTAAATTATGTTAATATTATATTTACACCTAATTGTTTATGTAGAATAAGTGATGTGACCTACATCGATAAACGGGACACTTTTCCAAAATTATTAAGGGTCATTGAAAGTAACGCATCAGCAATGAATCCAATATTTATACTGGTAGTGTCTTTAGTAGTTTTTCGGGTATCGTTAATATATTATTGACTGAAATTTCTTTTTTTTGTTGGAGACGACCAATGGTGCTGGATGGAATTCCATGCAGCATACAAATACGCTGAAATTCCATTAACTCTTTTTCACCGATGACAACAAGAGCAGATCCAAAAGATTCTCCAAATAGCAATTCTTCCTGCTTTAGTTTTCTTGAAATATGGATTTTGATTCCATATTCACAATTCAATTTCAAATACAGGCCTAAAAGTGCAGTGGTCAAACCTCCTTTTGAAAATGTAACCACTTTTTTAATTACGCCTGTAGAAACTGCCTGGACTATAGCTTGATTGATATTGTACTCTAATGTACTATCAAAAATGGGTTGATTTTGGTCACTATTGAGCCCGGTTACTACTTCATAAAGAGAATGACCAAGCTCACCTTTTACACTTCCTAATACTGCTATAAAATCGCTATCATATAACGCCAATTCTTTTTGATCATTTTTTTCTCCAATACCAATAACCTGATGATGGTTTTGTTCCAAACTCTGGAGAAAGTACGTTTGTGTTTGTTCTCTCAATCCAAAAGCATGGATTACAGATTGTTGTCCTGTAAGGAAAGCCAAATCATTCACATTTGTGATTAGACGTATAGAATCAACATTTGAACCTTCTATAGCTAATTGTCGTACAATATCAGCAATAGATCGTGACCCGTAGAATAATGCATGCTCATCCGGCTGATAGATATGCTTGGCCCCAATTTTAATCTTCTGCCCTACTCCATCGTACAATAATTCCTGCTTTGTATTACTAGGGAACCCTGCAGCAATCATTTTTTTTATGATATTGATCAAACTTGTTTTTTTAGACCGTTTCTTCCTTTCTGGCTGGATCTCATACTTGGCAGCGATGGAATCTTCATCTTTTCCATGAATCGATATTTTCAAGACGTCTCGGGGCCACTTTTTAGATTGTCCTTCGCCAAAATCTAAAACATGACTTGTGTCTGAATTAATTTTTCCTACTTTTTGGTATTCGTAACCAGCATCAATAAATAATTTTTTCAATTTAAAATCGCTGACACCTTTAGAAATTATGATACCATTACCTTTTTTATACTTTCCTGGGAAAGTAAAATCTATTGAAGTTGATGTAGGAATTAAGTTTAATAGATGACGAAGATCCGAACCATGATTGTTTTGGAGCGAAAACCCTGAAACAAAACTATCATATCCATTCAAAATATTCATGATTCGTTTTTCGTGCATCAGTGTTGACCCTGGCTTCGGAATTTTAACATGCCCCACAAAATGACCACTGCTTACATTTCTTGGACGCAGATCATTCGGCATAATAGCAATCACAATGACCTTTCCGCTTTTTTTTCTAGATGTATCAAAATTTGAATGATGAGTTATGACGGGTTGAAAAGAATCTGTCAAATTCTTTTCTATAGCATGAATATTCTTAAGGCAAACTTTCGATGGCTTAAAAAGCCATATGAAAGATATCTGAACCGGCCAACTTCCGTGCAAAGCACAATCTCTGTGTAAAAAGTTTGTTGAACCCCACTTTCCGTTTGGCTGCACATCTCTAATTTCAAAGTGAATGTTATTTTTAATCAGCCCGATTTGTTTCACGAAACGTGCCGGTAATTGTTTTCGTTGCATTAAGACTGGTTCAAGCACATCATGTAAAACAATAAGTTCTTTCTTGTTAGGTTTTCTCCCCAGGGCGCGATAGATAAACTCAAGATCTAGTTTTGAAAATAATTTCATCTATTCATTCCAATCAATATTATTTATAGCCGGTTCTATTTCGTCCCAGACAAATCCTTTTCTTTTTAAAAGATTGACTAATCTACTCTTTTCTTTTGGTGTCCTTTTCCGCATTTGCAGTCGTTTCTCAATTATACTCTTCACCAAGTCTAACGGTGGGTTTGAAACATATAGTTTATCAATAATGGGGTTAAGGATATGATCTGGAATATTGTGTGGAAAAAATTTATTTCTGACTGCTATTTTTCCAGTCAGTTTCTTTTCCACTAAATGGGTAGCATACATTTTAGCAAACTCTAAATCGTTTATATAGCCTTTTGATTCGAATTCATCCAATAAGGATTCTATTACTTTTTGCCCATGTCCCTTTTCGTTTAATCGCTGAGATAATTCTGAGCGACTTCGTTGGCGATAACTTAATAAGATCAAAGCTTGGTCCTTTATTCGAGTTTTCGATTCCAACGATTTTATGATTTCAAGTTCCTTCGAATCTAAATTTTGGCCTACCTTAAGTGGCATAGAAAGAAAAACGTCTTCAGATAACCCGAAGACGTCTCCCGATTCTAAGGTAATGGTGAATCGATTTTTTCGCCGCTTTTGCGGCTCAATGGATTGGATCTTAAGTCTCAGTTTCCACTGCCTCGTTATTCAATCCCATGAATGATTTTACTTTATCAGTCACAGCATCCATGATGTCAGAGTTTTCTGTGAGGAACGATTTTGCGTTTTCTCTTCCCTGGCCAATCTTCATATCATCATATGAATACCAGGCACCAGTTTTTTCAACTATATTTCCTTCTACAGCCAAGTCAATTATATCACCAACATAAGAGATTCCCTGCCCGTACATAATATCGAATTCGGATTTTTTAAATGGAGGTGCAACCTTGTTTTTCACAACTTTAACTCTAACACGACTTCCTACCATTTCAGTACCATCTTTAATGGTTGTAATTCGCCGAATTTCCAAGCGGACAGAAGAATAAAATTTGAGTGCACGTCCACCGGGTGTGGTTTCAGGATTTCCAAACATGACACCAATTTTTTCACGGATTTGATTAATAAAGATAACCGTAGTGTTAGATCGACTGACGGTTCCTGTCAATTTACGTAGTGCCTGTGACATGAGCCTCGCCTGCAGTCCCATGTGCGAATCACCCATATCCCCTTCCAACTCTGCACGGGGTACCAGTGCTGCCACCGAATCGATTACAATCACATCAAGGGCGCCGCTGCGCACCAATGTTTCACAGATCTCAAGAGCCTGCTCTCCAGTATCTGGTTGAGATATCAATAATTCTTCTGTATTGACGCCTAATCTCTTGGAATACTCTGGATCGACCGCATGCTCAGCATCAATGAATGCGGCAAACCCACCTGCCTTTTGCGCTTCAGCAACAATATGCAATGCCAGAGTTGTTTTTCCAGATGATTCTGGACCATAGATCTCAACGACACGTCCTTTCGGAATACCTCCCACTCCCAGGGCCACATCAAGGGATAAACACCCTGTTGAAATAACATTGTCCATGGTGGGTATATAATCATCTCCCAAGCGCATGATGGATCCTTTACCAAATTGGCGATCGATCTGGGTGATAGCTAATTCTAATGCTTTTGCTTTTTTTGTGTCGGCTGACATAACTACTCCTTACAAAGATTCCCCAAGAGGAAAGGTCTTTAAAATTGTATAAACGGCTCCTGTTGGCAGCAATTCACTACTGAAATATTGCACACGATCCACCGGGAAATCAATTGGATCATATGACGATTTTAAAAAAGGATCCACATTCGGTGTGTGCTTTTGCGGATATTTAATTCTTGCCAAGGTGATATGGGGTGAAAAATCCCTGTCTGATCTGGGAAATCCTAAAGATTCCAGGACTGTTTCAATTGCTTCCACCATAGTTAATAAAGGGTCCAGAGTTCCTTTTACACCAAGCCAAAGTGTCCTGGGCCGCGTTGGGACAGGAAAACATCCTGTTTCAAAAATCTGTAGATCAAAAGGTTTCATATTCGGCGTAATCTTCTGGACATGGTCTATCACATTATCGATGGATGATTCAGGTGTGTGTCCCAAAAATTTTAACGTAAGGTGAAGTTGAATATTTTTTACCCAGTTTATATCACCATCCACAGTTTCTAAAGTAGAGTAGAGCATATTTTTTTTTGAACTAACTTCCCTTGGTACAGGGACAGAAAGAAAGGTTCGTAATAATTTCTCAGTCATATAAAAGTGAAAGTCTAAGCCAATTAAGTGCTGTTTGGCTGGTGCGAAGTTTATTTCTTTTACGATGTGTTCCGAAATGAAATTCTTTGACTTTTACACCATCTTTTTTTGCTAAACCAATATAAACAAGACCAACCGGTTTCTGATCCGTACCACCTGCAGGCCCGGCAATTCCGGTCACAGAAATACCGTAATCAGAACCAAATATTTTGATTACATTTTTGGCCATAGATTGGGCTGTTTCTTCACTAACTGCGCCATACTTTTTTAATATACTTTTATCTACACCTAACAAATCAATTTTAGA
>Ga0187833_10005935_pt1 | contig 11418 bp, 11 predicted proteins | sample ETNtaG_37_FD_167968 | JGI IMG/M metagenome (GOLD analysis project Ga0187833, IMG submission 167968) | Marine microbial and viral communities from oxygen minimum zone, Eastern Pacific Ocean - ETNP2014_SV_400_PacBio MetaG (Illumina Assembly) | ecosystem: Environmental > Aquatic > Marine > Hypoxic... | reverse complement strand
CAAAGAAAACTTTTATATTATCCAAATTTTAATAGTCATTTAAAAGGTGATGGATTAAGCCACAGTTTTGAAAATATAAATATAAAAACTAAAGATAACATTAATTTAAAAGGATGGTTTCATCTAAAAGATCTAAAAAAAAAAACTATTCTTTTCTTTCATGGCAATGCAGGTACATTAGATAATAGAATTTATAAACTTAATTTTTTAGGAAATTTAGATATAAATTTTTTAATTATCGCTTGGAGAGGCTATAGTGGTAGTAGTGGAAAACCATCTGAATTTGGACTGTATCAAGATGCTAAAAGTGCATTAAATTGGTTAAATTCAAAAGGAATAACAGATGACAAGATTGTTTTATATGGAGAGTCTCTTGGTACATCTGTTGCTATTGAAGTCGGTCAAAACAAAGATTTTGCTGGAATGATTCTAGAATCACCCTTTACTTCTATGATAGATATAGGAAGAAAACATTACCCTATATTTCCAATTAAATTACTTCTTAAGGATAAATATGAAAGTAAAAACAAAATAAAAAATATAAAATTTCCGGTATTAATCATGCATGGTGAAAAAGATAAAATTGTTCCTTTTTATATGGGTAAAGAAATTTATAATTTGGCTAATAAACCAAAATCAAAATATTTTACTGAAAACGATGATCACATGATGGAATTTAATCAAAATTTAGTAAATAAAATTGAATTATTTCTTAAAAGTCTTAATTAAATTTTTTTAACACTTATTAAAACTATTAAACCTAGTAAAAGAAGAATTATTGCTGATGAAAAGCCTATTCTTTGGCTATTAGTGATAAAAGTAACTGTGGCAACTAAAAGTGGACCAATAAAAGAAGTTAATTTTCCAGATAGAGCAAACAAACCGAAACCAACAGCTTGATTATTTGAATCTATAGATTTTGTAATAAATACTCTACTTGCAGATTGTATTGGACCAATAAAAAAACCATTTATTGAAGCAAAAATAAAAAAAAATAATTTTGTTTTTACCAAAAGAATTATTCCTGCCGAAATAATCAAACCTATAAGAGAAAAAATAATGACATTTTTTGAAGTAAATTTGTCATTTGCATATCCTCCAAATACTGCTCCTATAAATGCAGTAATATTCATCAGTACCGACAAAACTAGCAGATCTTTAATTTCTAAGTTATATACGCCTACGGCAAATATTCCTCCCATTACTATTATTGCATTTAAACCATCTGCATAAAGCATTCTTGCAAACAAAAATTTGCCAAAGTTATTTAATCCATTATTCCAAACTAAATTTTTAATTTTTGTTAGACTACTTGAGGTTTCTTCAATTTTATTTCTAATTTCTTTTTTTAAAGAAAATAAAAAAGGTATAGAAAAAATTAAATACCATAAACTCACTACAATAGAAGTTGCTCTTATATTTTCTGCATTTTCCTTTGAAAGTCCAAATGGTAAAACATTATTGTCTATAAATACTTTTATACAAATAATTAAAATTAATATTCCTCCTATATAACCCAATCCAAAACCAATTCCAGAGGATTTACCTAAATCAGCATCTTTTGAAACGTTTTTTAATATTGAATTGTAAAATATTAAACTTAGTTCATAGAAAAAATTAGATATAGCAACAATAATTAAAGTAAAAAATAAATAATTTTCTGAAGGTTTTGCAAACCATAAGAGAGAAGTAAAAAAAATACAACAAATTGTAAATAATCTTATAAATAATACTATACAATTTTTTTTGTCAGCAAATGAACCAATAAATGGACCAATTAAAGCTATTAATAAACCAGTTATTCCTATTGTCCAACCCCAATAAGATTGACCTAAAATTGGCGTAGGTGCAATTTGTTTTGCAAAATATGTCGAAAAAATGAAAGTTATTATAATAGTTGTAAAAGCAGAATTAGCAAAATCGTATAATGCAAAATTAAATATTTTTTTCATTTTATACTAATAACCATATTCTAAATATCAAATATAGTAATTTAAAAAATATAAAATTTAGACATAATTCAGACAAATCTTTTACCAAATTCAAATATAGTTTATTATTAAATGAGATTTAAAATATTAATTTTTTTAATATATTTATTTTTACTAAGTATAAAAGCTGTTGCAGATCCCAAACCAATCAAGGAAAATGTAGAGGATATTTTTAATATTGGATACATGGTATCACATGACAACAGTTTTACTTTATTTTTTAAAACTAGAAAAAAGGCAATTTTAGCAAAAGGTGAAGAATTTAATTATATCAATGATTATCCACAAGATTTATATTTTTTTGAAAACAAATCCAAAGAAACAAAACCATTAATTACCTATGATTGGTTTCCAAAACAAGTTAAATATTATTTAATTAATTATGATTTACCAGTTTTTCCAGAAGATTTTGCTTACTATTTACTCAATGATAATCGAACTTTAATAATGATAAGTGCAATAAAAAATATTAATCAAAGTTTTAAATATGATTTAATTACAAATAAACTCGAAAAACTTTCTTCAAATAATAATTTTGAATTCTTAATTTTATCTATTGCAAAAAAATGTGGCTATAAGTCTATGAATAATCTTTACGAGTGTAACTATTATAAGCCTCTAATTTCAAAAAATTTAATTAATTAGTACTAATTAAAGCTGTGGCAAAACTTTTGGAATTAAAAATTTGAAGATCGTCCTCTTTTTCACCTAAACCAAGAGCAACAATTGGAAGATTAAATTTTTTTGCTAAAGCTATTAAAATTCCTCCTTTTGCCGTTCCATCAAGTTTAGTCATTATTATTCCTGTTATTGGGGTAATTTTTTGAAATTCTTCAACTTGAATCAATGCATTTTGTCCAGTAGTTGCATCTAATACTAATAAGACTTCATGTGGAGAATTTGGGTCAATTTTTTTTGTAACATTTGATATCTTTTTATATTCCTCCATCAAATTTTTTTTATTTTGCAAACGTCCTGCTGTATCAATCAAAACATAGTCAAAATTATTTTTTATTCCAAATTCTAAAGCTTTAAATGCAACAGAAGCAGGATCTGATCCAGTTTCAGACTTAATTATATTTACATCAATTTTTTTTGACCATTTTTCTAGTTGTTCAATGGCGGCAGCACGGAAAGTGTCAGCAGCAGCAAAAATTATTTTTTTATTATTTTTTTTTAAGATTTTACCAAGTTTACCAATAGTAGTTGTTTTTCCTACGCCATTTACACCTGCAATTAAAAACACTCTAGTTCCAATATTTTTATTATCAAGAATTTCTTTTTCTAGAGGGTGCATTAATTTTTCAATGTAGTCTAATAAGATTTGATTTACCTGTTTTATACTATCGTGATTAGGTAATATTTTTTTTTCAGAAATAATTTGTTTAATTTCGCTTGCTACATCAACACCTACGTCACTCATAATTAAAAACTCTTCTATTTTGTTTAATGTTTCTTCATCAATTTTTTTTTTAATTACTAAATTTTTAATTCCATCAGAAAATGACGATGCACTTTTATTTAGGCCAATTTTAAATTTTTCAAAAATTCCCATTAAATATTAATCTTTATTTTTTCTATTTCAGAGATCGGTCCTTTCATTCGAACTATATTTTCTTTACTGATAGATATAAATAGATCACCCTGTTCAAATTTAATATTCACTTCCTTTTTTGTTAAACCATTTTTTTCTGCAGCCACAGCAGTTGCACAAGCCGCAGTACCACAAGCTTTTGTCAATCCAGCACCTCTTTCCCATACCTTTACTTTAATTGATTCAGAATTAATTATTTTTGCTAAAGTTACATTACATCTTTCTGGAAAATATTCATGCTTTTCAAGTTTTGGTCCAATTTTTTCTAAATTAAATAAATCTAAATTATTTACAAAAAAAATTAAGTGTGGATTACCAATATTAACAGCAATTCCACCAACAATTTCTTTATTAGATTCATCTAAAATCTTAATTTTTAAATTATTAATATCTAATTCTTTTATTAATGGTATTTCTTTCCAATTAAATTTAGGTTTTCCCATTTCAGTTTCTACATTTTTTTTGCTAATAATTTTAGAATTAAGAACCCCTGATTTAGTTTTTAATGAAATTTTATTTCTTTCTTTTTCAACAGATAAAATATATGCAACACATCGGGTTCCATTTCCACATGCCTCAGATACACTTCCATCTGAATTATAAAAAATTAATTCTCCATCGTATTCTTTGCTAGAATTTATTATTACTAGTTGATCACAACCAATAAAATTTCTGTCAGAAATTTTAATTATTTGATCTTTATTTAATTTAATAGAACTATCTCTATTATCAAAAATAACAAAATCATTACCTATCCCATCCATTTTATATGCATTTAAATTCATACATCTAGATATTTAACTTATTTATTGACTTTTAAAACCTCTAATATACTTTACGCAAACTTCCGCAAAATCAGCAATTTGCGGTGTCTTTGGAAACAAAGAGATCGACATTAGTCAGCGAGGGTTCGCCCACTAATGCCGTTTTTGTTGTGTAAAGTTATGTTTGAAAATTTAACTAATAAATTTGAAGAAATTTTTTCTTCTTTAAAAAAGGCACCTTCTTTAAATGCAAGAGAAGTTGATGAAGGTTTAAGAGGAATTAGACAGGCTCTATTGGAAGCCGATGTTGCATTACCTGTTGCTAAAAAAATAATTGAAAATATTAGACCCAAAGCGATTGGCCAAGAAATAATTAGATCCACATCACCAGGACAAATGATTGTAAAAATAGTTTACGATGAGCTTGTCAAATTTTTAGGTGACACAAAATCAGAAATAAATTTAAATGCTGTCCCTCCAGTTTCAATCATGCTTGTTGGTTTACAAGGATCTGGAAAAACTACAACAACAGCTAAATTAGCAAAGTATTTAGAGATAAATAATAAAAAAAAAATTTTGATGGTAAGTTTAGATGTTTATAGACCAGCAGCCCAAGAGCAATTAAAGATATTAGGAGAACAAGGTTCCATTCTTACTTTGCCAATAATTAAAGATCAGCCTCCAATAGACATTTGTAGGAGAGCATTAAGTGCAGCCAATTTAAATGGAGCTGAAATTATTTTATTTGACACAGCTGGAAGAACTCAAATTGATTTACAAATGATGAGTGAAATTAAACAAATACAATCTGCAGTTAAACCAAGTGAAATATTATTAGTTGCAGATTCATTAACTGGGCAAGTTGCAGTAGATGTAGCATCTGAATTTAAAAAAACAGTTGATATATCGGGTATAGTTTTAACAAGAGCAGATGGTGATGGAAGAGGTGGGGCCGCTGTTAGCATGAAGTATGTTTCAAATGTTCCCATAAAATTTTTAGGTATTGGAGAGAAGATAGAGAATTTTGAAGTTTTTCATCCTGATCGTATTACAAATAGAATATTGGGTATGGGAGATATTGTATCTTTAGTAGAAAAAGCTTCACAGGATATAGACCAGGAAAAATTAAAAATTACTGAACAAAATTTAAAAAAAGGACAGTTTTCAATGGAAAACTATCTTTTACAATTACGACAAATGAAAAAAATGGGAGGTATAGAAGGCATATTATCATTCTTACCAGGGGTATCAAAAGTTAAATCTCAAATGGATAATGCTGGAGTAGATGAAAAAGTTATCACTCAAAATGAAGCAATAATATTATCTATGACAAAAAAAGAGAGAGAAAATCCAAAATTAATAAATGGCTCAAGAAGAAAAAGAATTGCTAATGGCTCAGGAACAGATGTAGCTACTATCAATAAATTGTTAAAACAATTTAGATTAATGGCAGATATGATGAAAAAAATGTCTAAAGGAGATCTTAAAGGAATGAGCGATAAAGGGATACCTCCAGAAGTTTTTAACCAATTAAAATAAAAGAAAGGAAAAATAATATGCTTAAAATTAGATTATCAATGGGTGGTGTTAAAAAAAGACCAATTTATAAAATTGTAATTGCAGACAGTAGATTTCCTAGAGATGGAAGATTTATTGAAAAATTAGGGTTTTATAATCCTCTACTGCCTAAAGATAAAAAAGAAAGAATAGGTATAGAAGAAAAAAGAGTTAAACACTGGCTTAGCAAGGGAGCTCAACCAACAACGAGAGTTGCTAGAATTTTAGGTGAATTGGGAATGATGCCAATGCCTGCCAAGGGTAACAACCCTCAAAAAGCTATTCCAAAAAAAGATAGAAAAAAAGAAGCTAAAGCAGAAGCACCTAAAGCAGAAGCTAAAAAGGAAGCACCTAAAGCAGAAGCTAAAAAGGAAGCACCTAAAGAAGCCAAAAAGGAAGCACCTAAAGAAGCCAAAAAGGAAGCACCTAAAGAAGCTAAAAAGGAAAAGGTAAAATAATAGTAAGAAAATTATGTTTGTTGCAAGAGTATTTACTTTGTATCCAGAAATATTTCCTGGACCATTTAATCAAGGCCTTTACAAGAAGGCTGCAGATAAAAAAATATGGTCAATTATTACAATAGATATTAGAGATTCGGCAGAAGATAAACATAAAACTGTTGACGACACTCCTTTTGGTGGAGGTAGTGGCATGGTTATTAAACCAGATGTAATAGCAAAATCAATTGACAAAAATACAAATAAAAAAGAAAAGGTAATTTATCTTTCTCCAAAAGGTAAAATTTTTAATCAAGATATAGCTAAAAAATTATCAAAAGAAAAAACAATAAATTTAATTTGTGGTCATTTTGAAGGTATAGATCAAAGATTTTTAGAAACAAGAAATGTTGAAGAAATTAGTTTAGGAGATTACGTTTTATCTGGAGGTGAGACAGCTGCTTATGTTGTGCTTGATGCTATTATTAGACTTCTTCCTGGAGTGTTAGGAAATGAAATGTCAAAAATAGAAGAAAGCTTTGAAAATGGACTTTTAGAATATCCACAATATACAAAACCTCAAAAATGGGAGAAAAAAAATGTTCCAGATGTGTTATTATCTGGAGATCATGTAAAAATTAAAGACTGGCGTTTATCTCAATCTGAGGCTATAACACGACGCCGAAGACCAGATTTATGGGAAAAATATAAAAAAAAGAATTAAACCTTGCTTACAATTAATATGAAAACAATAGAAGATATAAATAAAGCATATATTAAAAAAATAGTTTCTACAAAAAAATTTCCAGATTTTTTTCCAGGAGATATTGTTAAAGTTGGAGTAAGGATTACTGAAGGTAAAAGAGAAAGAATTCAATATTTTGAAGGCGTTTGTATTGCAAAAAAAAATAGAAATATAAATTCTTCATTTACTATAAGAAAAATTTCATTTGGAGAAGGTGTAGAAAGAACATTTGCGCTTTATAGTCCAATAATTGGATCAATTAAAGTTATTAGATCTGGAAAAGTAAGAAGAGCTAAATTATATTATTTAAGAGATAGAACAGGAAAATCTGCTCGTATTATGGAAAAAATTAAGAAAAAAATTGGTATCAATATGGAACCAGTAGTAGCAGAAGACAAAGAAAATAAAAAATTAGAAGTATCAATTTCAGAAGAAAAAAAAGATGACAAAATCATATTAAAACAAACTGATAATAAAGATAAATCTGAAAAAGAAAAAAAATAATTTTTTTCTAAATGCCCCAAACACTATACGATAAAATTTGGAATGAACATTTAATCCATCAACAAGACGATGGAACTTCATTACTTTATGTTGATAGACATTTAATTCATGAAGTTACTAGTCCCCAAGCTTTTGAAGGTTTAAGAATTTCAAAAAGAAGAGTAAGACAACCCAAACTAACATTAGCAGTTGCTGATCACAATGTTCCAACTACCGATAGGTCCAAAGGAATTGAGGATATTGAATCTAAAATACAAGTTGAAACACTAGAAAAAAATTGTAAAGAATTTGGTATAGATCTTTTTGGTATGAATGATAAAAGACAAGGCATAGTTCATATAATTGGACCAGAACAAGGATTTACACAACCAGGTACTATAATTGTTTGTGGAGATAGTCACACAGCGACTCATGGGGCATTTGGATCATTAGCTTTTGGTATTGGAACATCAGAAGTAGAACATGTTTTAGCAACACAAACTTTAATTCAAAAAAAATCAAAAAATTTAAGAATTAATGTTAATGGTAAATTGCCTATTGGAGTAACTTCAAAGGATGTAATTCTTCAAATAATTGGAAAAATTGGAACAGCAGGAGGAACGGGATATGTTATCGAGTATTCTGGTGAAGTTATTAAAACATTAAGTGTTGAGCAAAGAATGACAATCTGCAATATGACAATCGAGGGTGGTGCACGTGCTGGACTAATAGAACCAGATGAAAAAATATTTTTATATCTAAAAGATAAATCCAAATCCCCAAAAGGAGAAGATTGGAAAAAAGCATTAAATTATTATGAAAAATTAAAATCAGATTCAAATTCTGAATTTGATAAAGAAGTTTCAATTGATGGAAATGATATAAGTCCAATGGTTACATGGGGAACTTCACCCCAAGATGTAGTTTCTATTGATGGAATTGTTCCAGATCCTAAAAAGGAAAATGATAAAGATAAACGAACGGCAATGGAAAGATCTTTAAATTATATGGGTTTAACAGCTAATATGGCAGTCAAAGACATTAAAATAGATGTAGTTTTTATAGGAAGTTGTACAAACGGAAGGATTGAAGATTTAAGAGAAGCAGCAAAAATCTTAAAAGATAAGAAAATAGCCCAACATGTAAAAGCAATGGTTGTTCCAGGCTCTGGACTTGTTAAGGAACAGGCAGAACAAGAAGGATTAAATAAGATATTTATCAATTCTGGCTTTGAGTGGAGAGAACCGGGTTGTTCTATGTGCCTGGCCATGAATACTGATAAACTAAATCCAAAAGAACGAGGAGCGTCTACTTCAAATAGAAATTTTGAAGGTAGACAAGGAAGAGGTGGCAGAACCCATCTAGTAAGCCCAGCAATGGCAGCCGCAGCAGCTATTTCAGGAAATTTAACTGATGTGAGAAAGTATCAAAAATAGATGAAAAAATTTAATCAATTAAAGAGTGTACCCGCTCACTTGCCAATCATTAATATAGATACAGATATGATAATTCCTAAACAGTTTTTAAAAACTATTAAAAGAAGTGGACTTGGAAAAAGTTTATTTTTTGAAATGAGATATGATGATAATGAAAATCCTGTTTTGGATTTTGTTTTAAATAAAGAACCTTATTCTAAATCCAAAATTTTAATTGTAGGTAAAAATTTTGGATGTGGTTCATCAAGGGAACATGCTCCTTGGGCACTATTAGATTTTGGAATTACTTGTGTTATTAGTTCAAGTTTTGCAGATATATTTTATAATAATTGCTTTAAAAATGGTATTTTACCAATTGTTTTAGATGAAGAAAAGGTTAATAAATTATCAGAATACTCTAAAAGAGAAGAAGAAATTGAAATAGATCTTGATAATTGTGTGATTAAAGCTGGGAATAACGAGTATAAATTTACAGTTGATCCTTTTAAAAGAAAGTGTTTATTAGAAGGATTGGATGATATTGCACTCTCTCTAAAAAAATTTGATCAAATAACAAATTTTGAAAATAAAAATAAACAAACTAAACCGTGGTTATATAAATGATTAAAGTTAAAAAAAGAAAAATTTTACTTTTACCTGGAGATGGAATTGGTCCGGAGGTTATTGCAGAAGTAAAAAAAATTATTCAATGGTTCAATTCTAAAAAGTCTTTAGATTTTGATATTGATGAAGATTTAGTTGGTGGTGCTGCCTATGATAAGCACAAAAATCCAATTACTGACGAGGTATTTTATAAAGCATTAGAAAGTGAAGCAGTAATTTTGGGAGCAGTTGGTGGTCCAAAATATGATAAGTTAGAATTTTCAAAAAAGCCTGAGAGAGCACTTTTAAAATTAAGAAAAGAATTAAAATTATTTGCAAATTTAAGACCGGCAATTTGTTTTAAACAATTGGTAGAAGCATCAAGTCTTAAACCAGAAATAGTTTCAGGCTTAGATATAATGATTGTAAGAGAACTTACAGGTGGAATATACTTTGGTGAACCAAGGGGAATTAAACCTATTGAAAATGGAGAAAGAAAAGGAATTAATACACATTCATATACAACAAATGAAATAATTAGAGTTGCAAGAGTAGCTTTTGAATTAGCAAAAAAAAGAGGCAAAAAAGTAACTTCTTGTGACAAATCAAATGTTATGGAAGCAGGAGTTTTATGGAGAGAAGAAGTGCAATCTTTAAAAGACAAAGAGTTTAAAGATGTAGAACTAAACCATATGTTAGCTGATAATTGTGCTATGCAATTGTTGCGAAATCCAAAACAATTTGATGTCATTGTTACTGATAATTTGTTTGGAGATATCTTATCAGATGAGGCCGCAATGCTTACAGGTTCATTAGGTCTTTTGCCTTCCGCTTCTATTGGAGCAAAAGATAAAAAAGGAAATATAAGATCAATGTATGAACCAGTTCATGGATCAGCCCCAGATATTGCGGGCAAAGGGATAGCAAATCCGATTGCTTCTATTTTGAGTTTTGCTATGGCTTTAAGATATTCTCTAAATTTAGATAAAGAAGCTGATATTTTAGAAAAAGCAGTTCAAAATGTTTTAAATGATAAGTTGAGAACCAAAGATATTATTTCTAAAGGAATGAAAGAAGTTTCCACGTCCCAAATGGGTGACGCAGTAATTTCAAAATTGAAATAATTAATCATTTACTTTATTTTACTCTAATGAAAATTAATAATGTTGTAGTTATTGGTTCAGGTACAATGGGTGGTGGAATAGCAGCACAGTTGTGCAATGCAAATATTCCAGTAACGTTACTTGATCTAAAAACTGAAATAAGTAAAAAGGCAAGAGACATAATCTTCAATTCAAGACCTCCTCTTTTATTAGATAAATCAAAAATTAATAATATTAAAGTTGGAAATATTTCCGATGATTTTGGTACTGTTAAAAAAGCGGATTGGATTGTTGAAGCGGTTGTTGAAAAAATTGATATTAAACGCAATTTATATAAAAAAATTTTTAACGAACGGAAAAAAGAATCAATAGTATCGTCTAACACATCTTCAATTCCAATAAAGGTGTTAGCCCAAAATTTATCTGAGAAAGATAAAAAAGATTTTTGCATTACCCATTTTTTTAATCCAGTTAGATATATGGGTCTTTTAGAAATTGTAAAAAATAATAATAACGATATAGAAAAAATTAATTTTTTGAAAAATTTTTGCGAAACTTTTTTAGGCAAAGGAGCAATTATTTGTAATGACACTCCAGGTTTTCTTGGTAATAGAGTTGGGGTTTATGCAATGCAAATTGCTATGACCGAAGCCTTTAAAATGAAATTATCAGTTGAAGAAGCAGATGCAATATTTGGCAGACCAATGGGAATTCCAAAGACAGGAA
>Ga0187833_10005934_pt1 | contig 11419 bp, 10 predicted proteins | sample ETNtaG_37_FD_167968 | JGI IMG/M metagenome (GOLD analysis project Ga0187833, IMG submission 167968) | Marine microbial and viral communities from oxygen minimum zone, Eastern Pacific Ocean - ETNP2014_SV_400_PacBio MetaG (Illumina Assembly) | ecosystem: Environmental > Aquatic > Marine > Hypoxic... | reverse complement strand
GAACAGTTTAATTACATGATAGAATCCACTATTAAGACGTTAAATGAATTAAAGAGCTATCCCTCGTAACTAAAAAGTGAGGGTTCTAATTAAGAAATGATCTTAAAACTTTAAGAGGGGGAAATAACGATGAAAGTTATAATTATTGGGGCTGGATCAACTGCTATGACCGTTGCTGATATCATTAGCGAGAGTCATAATTTTAGTCTGTCAGGCTTCGTTGGCACACCGGAGGAGGCAGATAAACTGCGTCGTTCAAGAGTCTATAACAATGTGCAGTTCCTCGGCGACCATTCTCTCTTGCCAAAACTAAAGGTAGACGGCATCAATGGCTTTATAGCAGCGATCGGTGATAATCAGATCAGGGAAGAAGTCTTTTATGAGGCCCTGAATGCCGGTCTTCATCCTATAAACGCAATTTCAACTAAGGCCATAATCGATTCATCAGTTTCTATAGGAAGGGGCATTGTGATATCACCCGGGGTCGTCCTTTCACACGGGGTAATACTTGAGGACAATATAATAATAGACCCTTCCGTAATTGTGGACGTTAATACATATGTCGCTTCGAACTGTTATTTTTATCCCGGTTGCATAGTGTGTGGAGGTAACAGGATAGAGAAGAATGTCACTTTTGGTGCTGGCTCCATAGTTGAGCCCGGGATAGAGATAGGAAAAAATAATAATATTGTAGCGGGAACGGTCGTCAGGGAGAATATGGAACGTCATTATAGAAAGGAGTCTAACTTATAATAGTGGAGAATAAACCAATTATTTTAATTACCGGAGGTGCCGGTTATGTTGGCTCAAATCTGATACGGGATGCTTTGGCATCTGGTTATAGTGTCCGTTGTCTGGACATTTTGGTTTACGGTGGTAGATCGGTAGTCGGCCTTGTTAATCATCCGGACTTTGAGTTGATAAAAGGGGATGTAAGGAAAAAAGATGACATAGAACTGGCACTGGAAGGAGTTGATGCCGTTGTTCATCTGGCTGCAATAGTCGGTGATCTTCAATGTCAAGCTGCGCCAAAATCCTCTTATCAAATAAACTTTCAGGGAACACAGCTACTTGCTGAAGCAGCTAAAAAAAAGGGGATCAAACGGTTTGTTTTTGCATCGACATGTTCAAATTACGGCATAGCTGATACAAACGTTCCTGCAGATGAAAAAAGGGAGTTGAACCCTGTCTCTTTATATGCTGAATTGAAGATCGATTGTGAAAACTATCTGTTGTCGCTCAAGGATGACTCTTTTCACCCAACAATGCTCAGGTATGGAACGGCCTTCGGGGTTTCCTTCAGAACTCGTTTTGACTTGCTCGTTAATTCATTTGTTTTCGAAGCTTTGAATACAAATAAAATCGCTGTCTTCAGCGCAAATATGTGGAGGCCTTACGTCCATGTTGCCGACATGTCCCTGATAGCGCTAAAGATTATCGAAGCACCTATTGAATATGTTTCAGGAGAAATATTCAACGCAGGTTTCAATTCGCAGAATTACACCAAGGAAGAGATAGTGAAATTGATAGTAGAGGCCATGCCGGACCTCAAAGTGAGCTATGTGAGCGATATCGACGATAAGAGAAATTACAGGGTGGATTTTACGAAGCTTGAACAGAAGATTGGTTTAACGCCATCGAGAATGGTCAAGGATGGGATCAATGAGCTGATATTTTGTTTTAAGAACAGTATACTTACGGAGTCTGATTATGAATCAAACAATCTTAATTATCTAAAAAAGTTTTACGGAGAACAGGAGTCAAGATTAACCAGGTGAAAAATAGAATACAAGAAATACCGTGGTCTCAGCCTGAAATAGGTGATGAAGAGTTAAAACAGATCATAGATACCTTTGAATCGACGTGGTTGTCCATGGGACCAAGGGTTAATAGATTTGAAAGAGCGATGGCAGAGTATTTACAGGTTCCTCATGCGATAGCGGTATCAAACGGTACAGTTGCGCTGGATATTTCTTTAAAGATTCTTGGGATTGGACCGGGCGACGAGCTCATTGTACCCGCTATGACATATTTCGCTACAGCCGCTTCGGTGTCCTACCAGCATGCCGTGCCTGTTTTTGTGGACATTGAGGATGACTCGTTTAATATCGATCCGGACAGTATTGAGAAGGCGTTAAGCCCGAAAACGAAGGGGATTATTTTTATTGATTATGGTGGTAACCCAGCAGATATCGGCAGGATACAAAGGATCGCAAAAAAGCATGGTCTGATTTTATTACATGATGCAGCTCAATCACTTGGAGGGGTTTATAATGGAGCACCCTTAGGCGCTCAAACATTGATCTCGACCATGAGTTTCCATATGGCGAAGATGATGACTACAGTTGAGGGAGGAATGATTTTTACCCATGATGTCAAAATAGCTGAGGAGGCAAGGATCAGACGCAACCAGGGGGAGTCGGGCAAGTATATTCACTCACATCTGGGAACGAACGCCAGGATGATGGACATATTAGCTGCTATAGGTCTTGCCCAGATAGAAAAATTACCTTGGCTACTAAGGGAGCGGGAAAGAGTGGCCGCACGATATGATTCTTTTTTTGAAAGTCATCTTGGTGTCGAGAGAGTGAGATGCCGACGTCGGGACTCTAAGAACGGTTACTTCTTTTACCCGATCCTGGTGGCAAATAGGGATGCCGTAGCTGAGAGACTCAGAGAAAAAAATATTGACACCCGTATAGCCTATCCAATGCCTCTGTATAAGCAAGAATTATATAGCAGTGGGCGTGCCTTGAGCAGAAGAACACCATGTCCTATTACAGAGAGATTTACGTCTAGGGTCTTAAATCTGCCGATCTATCCTTCATTGACAGATGAGCAGGTTGAAATTATTGCCAAAGAAGTAATTGGAGCTGTTGAACGATGAATATAATGGGTTTTATTCCTGCACGGAGTGGTTCCAAAGGTATACCAAAAAAAAATATTTATTCATTGAACGACAAGCCTCTTATAGCATACACCATTGAAGAGGCCCTTAAGAGCAGGATTAACCGTTTAATTGTATCCACAGATTCATTGGAGATTGCCGAAACAGCCAAGCGATATGGAGCCGAAGTCCCCCTCATGAGACCATTAGAGTTGGCACAAGATAACTCAATTATAGAAGATGCACTTATTGATGTTATAGAGAAGCTAAAGAAATCTGAAAAATATAAAGTGGATGTAATTGTAATACTTCAACCTACATCACCTTTAAGGACATATAAACATATTAATGAGAGTATAGAAATACTATTTGAGAAACAAGCGGAGTCAGTTGTATCAGTTTCCATTCCAATGGAGCATCCAGCTGATATGGTCTATTGGGACTCTTTAGGGAAGATGCATTTCCTTTTAAAAGATTTTGCAATAAATAACCGTACTCAACGCCAGGGTTATCCTGAATGTTATTTTGTTAATGGTGCCATTTACACTTTTAGATACCAGTTTCTGATAAAGACAGGATGCAAATATTCTGAAAATGCAGTGCCTTATTTTATGGATCAAATTGACTCTATTGATATAGATAGTATGGATGATATGATGGTTGTGGAGGCTCTTGTTAGAAGGAGAGAAGGTTAAAAATTGTACCTCGTAAGGCCTTCTGAAAAAGTGTTGGTTCCAGTTGATTGCACCACAGCATAAGAGTAAGTTATGAATCAGTGGTTTTTGGAGACAGCTTTATGCTGCCTTGGCTATTTTGCATAACTCAAATCACGTGTCAAGTCACTCCTCAATTCTATGTCATTGTCAAAGCCATTAAGGTTCAGTTACTGATACTTCATGGTTAGCTGCCTGGCAGAGTTATTAAACTGCAGGATTTAGTAGATAAGATCTACAACAAAGGGTTTCAAGAGTTTAATGAACTCAAAAATAGAGATTCTGTTTTACAGTGAAAAACTGAGTATGTACTAACACAAAATTTAGTTGGAGTCAATTAAGTGAAAGTATTTTTATTATATCCTTTAATAGATTTATGTGGTAATGACGAAGATCCATTTTCTAGTAGATTAACAAAAGAATTAAGAGAAATTGCATATCGTTTAAAATATGATAATATTGAATAAATAAGTTTGTTTGGTGCGATTAATGAATCCAATTTTGATTATAATATTTTAAGAATGTTTAAGGGGTGGTTAGCAATAATGCATGGTTTACTGAATATATTCCTTATGGGAAACACATATTATCGTGAAAAATATGTGGATAAGAACATAAAATCCTTTTTGCAAAGTGAGAAATATATATGAGTAATAAGAGAATTTCATCGAGCAACAAAATAGTACATATATTACATTGTGTTGATACAGAAGGGCCCTTATACGAGTCATTGGAAGCTACTTTTGACCGTTTGTATGAGTTGTATAATATTAAACTTGAACCTGATGAGGAGAAACTTAAAAAGATTCAAAATGGATTAATAGACTTTGGTGATAATACGGCTACCATTGCTGAGACGTTTAACAAGCATAATTTAAAATATAATGATAGTTGGGAGAAAATAGACAAAATGCTTGTTGAAATCATGGCCCCTGCTTTTAGGAATAAATTGCTTGATTCTTTTGGAAACGGATGGGTATACAATTGGTTTTGTGTAGATCATGTTGGTTTTAAGAATAATCCAAGAAGACGAACTTTAGGTTTTCATAAAATTTTCGATCATTATAAAAATATATTGGGAAAAACTAATATTTATCAAGACGAGATTCAATGGCATTTCCATCCCATGTCTATATATCAAGATGCCCATCGATCTGGCGTCAGTTATTTAACTACTCCTTATATTTATGAGATTTTGTGTAAAAGAATAATCGAAAGGAAGTGGTTCCCTTCGGTTTTTAGAGCCGGATTTCATACTGAACGTCCTGACAGTAATTGGTTTTTGGAACAATGGATTCCATTTGATGCAAGCAATTGGTCTTATAATGAAGAAAGAGGCTCCTTTTCTCATCAAAATGATATGATCGGTGGCAGATTCAAGGATTGGCGTTTAGCACCGGATGACTGGTCTATATATCACCCAAGTCATGATAATTACCAGATTTTAGGTAATTGCAGGCGTTGGATATGCAGGGCTCTGGATTTACGTATAAGAAACAAAATATTACCTCAGAGAGAGGTGGATAAGGCTTTTGCCAGGGCTAATGAAGGCGAGCCGACAATTATGGGGATTACAAATCACGATGAAAGAGATATGTTACCGGAGGTTGAGGAGATTAGAGAAAAAATTATTCTATCAAGCAAGAAATACCCTGATGTGAAATTTAAGTTTTGTGGTGCTAAAGAAGCTTTTTTATCTGCAATTTATGGTAACGAAATGATTGACAAACCGGTTGACCTTACTGTAACTCTTGATGGAAATAGAAAACGCTTGTTTTTATATGTAGAAACAAAAGAGGGCAAAGTTTTTGGACCACAACCCTTTCTATCAGTTAAAACAAAATCAGGTAGGTTTATACATGATAATTTTGATTTTGACACTTCATTAACAAAGTGGAGCTATACATTTGATCATGAATCAATACATGCAGACGATGTAGCTATTATTGGTGTTGCATGTAATGATAGACACGGTAATACATTTGTTAAGGTTATAAACGTTGATTAAAGCTGGTAAAATGAAAGACTGTATTGAGCTTAAGATATTCATAACAGGAGTCTATCGTTCAGGTACAACTCTTCTTAGCAGAATACTTAATAATCATCCCAAGCTGTGGGTTACTTATGATTCGATACATTTTATGCGATTCTGCTATGGAAAGTATAATCCTATTCAGTCTGTTAGGAATGCAGAATCCTTAGTGAAAGACTTACATGTCCGCATACTGAGAAGATGGGATATGAGTTTTAATATCAATACAGTTATATCTAATCTTCATGATCTTAAAACCGTTACCTATAGAGATTGTTATGAATTTATTATGAGGGAATTAGTCTTACAAGGGAAAAAGAATGCCGTAGGTTGGGGTGAGAAAACAAATGTATGTTGGGGGCAGATCCCCAATTTCTTAAGTATGTTTCCAGAAGATGGAAAAGTTCTTCACATAGTCAGAGATCCGCGCGATGTATTGTGTTCGTACAGAGAACACACTTATGAACGTGCCTTTGCTTATTTAGATTCAGTTTTTTGTTCATTGCATTCACTCACTAAAGCATATGAGTATAGTGCGATGATTGATAAAAATAAATACTATTGTTTGCGTTATGAAGATCTATTGGGAAATCCTCAGCAGGAGGTTGAGAAGATTTGTAATTTTCTGGGTGTAAGTTTTGAGCTTAACATGCTTGATGTTACAAAATTTACCAATAAAAAGGGAAAGCGGTGGGGTGGGAATTCGGCTTTTGTGGGAAAAAGTACTGCCATTTCTACTGAACCAATTGGAAGATGGAGAAAAAGTTCAAACGCTATGGAGGTTTTTTTAGTGGAGTCTATTAATAAAGAATATATGCTAAAATTTAATTATAAAATTTCGAATGTAAAACTTGATGAATTTGAAATGAATAAATTGTTTGATATTTTAAGAGGTGATAAATTGTTACATGCCAGACATGAATATTGGTTAAAAACAGGACAGGGAGTTGAAGGTTACCCGTCGGACCCAACAAAAAAGTAGTATGATATGCAAATTATAGTGATGATAGTTTAAGTAAATACCATTATGAATATCATTTTCTTTACAACTTATCCTTTCAATAGAGAATACGCTTTCAAATATGGCTTTGATGTTTTAGAAAGAAAGGGATTTAATGTTATTGTTGTAAATGTATTAAATGTTTATTATGCAGAAAAAGCAAACAATCTGGCACAACATTATAGTTTATTGAAGCCGGTAATAGGGGTAGATCAAATTTCAATAGAGTCAGAGAATGACTTGAGAGAATATCTTAATAATCTACATGGCAGGGGAATAGCTATACTACTAATGGGTTTTAATATAAGGTTGTTGAGAATTCTTAAATATGCCAATGTAAATTATATAATTCTTAATCTTGGTCCCCATCCAATTCCCAAGCAAGAGGCATTTTTAAACCGGTTGAAGCGTTTTCTGAAAGATAAACCTGCCAATGTTTTTTATAAAATAATAAATAAAAGTAAGGTTTATTTTGCATGTAAATTTCCACTTCTTTTTGGTATTAATTACACAAATTATGTTGTTACCTCACAGATTAAAAATAGATTAACTTTCCCAGAAACTTCTAAAACTAAAATAATATATACTCATTCATTGGATTTTGATAGATACTTAAGAAGCAAAAACAAGCCTAAGCCTGTTAGTATTCATAATGAAAAATATTTTGTTCACATTGCCAATAGTCCGTGGTTTGACAGGGATTATGTGTTTAGTGGTTATAATGCAAAAATAAGTAGGTCACAATATATGAATATTATAAACAAGTTTTTTGGTTTTATTGAGGAACTCATGGGTATTCGGGTTGTAATAGCGGCACATCCAAAATATACTGAAGAAGATAATGTATATAGCGGACGTTCTTTTCTAAAGGATACTGAACAGCTAATAAAATATTCAAGTGGAGTATTTTTGCATTTTTCAACTGCATTAAGCTTTGCAGTTATTCATAAGAAGCCAGTGTGTTTTATTTCAGCCGATGAAATTAAGCAGGATATGCACTTCCATGGTCTTATTTCGGCTTTTGCAGAAGAGCTAAAATCAAGAATATATTATATTGATAGGAAAGAAGACTTAAGGTGTATGAAGGATAATGGAATATTTTCTTATAATCAAAACGCCTATAATTACTATTCAAGAAAATATATAAAACCTTTTAATACATCAGGCCGGTCATTGTGGAATATTATAGCAGATACAGTCCTGAATGAGTCCCTATAATGCGTATAGATTTAAAGTGTATTTTTATTACCTTACCTCAAAGAGACCGGCCTAGTGAGGTACCTCCCTTTGTCGCTATGGCTGTTATTAATTCTCTACGCAAGGCGGGATACAAGGATACTTTCTTATACAATATTGATATCTTAAGGCCATCAAGAGAAGATGCTGTTGACTATATAGTTAATTATAATCCTGAAATATTGTGTATCAGTGCTCCTGTGTCTACAGGTTACGCAGGCCAGCTTTCAAAAGAGTGGATAGAGAATTACAACAATGACTATCCTCACTCCTCCTTAAACTACTCGACTCCATCTGAATTTGAGAAAGAACACTTACTGATTACTAACAAATATTAACCTTGCTTAATGTGGGGCACTACAATCTTATGAAAGCTTGTTTTGTTATTGGCCCGGGAAAATTGGGAACAACTCTAATGATTTCCCTGCTAGACAGCCATCCTGAACTTTCAGTTGTACCTTTGGAAATCAAATTTTATGCCCATTTTTTTGAACGATTCAACACTAATGTGTCTTATGCAAAACTAAACGACTTTATGTTAAATCAATCCAAAATTAGGGTGCTTAAGGAGCATAGTATCAGTACTCTTGATCCTCTTAACTCAGGTTTTGTAAATTTTAAGAATGTTGATAATCAGATTATTGAGGAAGAAATGCAAAGAAACATTATGAAATATAGTAATAATCTGGGGTTGTCAATGGTTGGTAACTATATATGTGATTTTCACGTATCATATAATAAGGCGCTAGGATTGTCAGTGAAAAATGGGTTTGCTGTGAAAGAAGGGAACCACGGGCTTCCTTATATTAATGAAATTAGAAGTGATTTTAAGAATGCAAGGTTTGTTGTAATGGTGCGAGATCCTCGAGATATGTATTCTTCATTTAAAAGAATAGCTCGCATGATACAGGCAGGTGAGAAATATACTTCTTTTACTGATTCAATAAGTGTGATGGAGTATCTCTTTTCATATCACAATCAGGGTAAAAGATGCTACGACTACATGAACTATTTCAATGAAAGTAATGACGATAAATGTTTTTTGTTTGTTAGGTACGAGGATCTGGTTAACAATAGTAGATCTGTAATGAAAGATGTAGCAAGTTTTATAGGAATCAACTTTGATGAAATTCTTCTAAAACCAACCACTGCTGGAAATCCATGGTACGGTAATGCTTCAAACAAAAACAAGTTTGACTCTATCAATAATTCCAGAACCATCAAGTGGAGAAAAGAATTGAAAAAAAGTGAAATATTATTAATTGAATATTTTCTGATAAACTATATGAAGCAATGGAATTATGATGTGATTTTTCCTGAAGTCACATTGCCGTTATGTCTTAAGAATATTACTATTTCTGATATTGCAGGTTACAAAGGATTTGTATGGAAGGATTATTTAAGGCCCTTTTACAGGACAATTAAATATTTGATACGTTTTGTTTATTACTCATATCAATTATTAAGGAGAGCGTATAGATTGAAAAGCAAGCGAAAGTAGGATATCCTTTCGTTTATTTATTATAAGCAAAAGTATAATTAAGTGATGTTGGAATAGTTTATAAAGACCCGGATAGTGCTGCTGAAAAGGTTAATGAGATATATGATAATCTGGAAGAATAGTGCCATAGTGATTCAGTGCAAAATGTAAGAAAAGATTGGTTGGGTGTCTGGGTAAGGAAACTAAGAAAATTTAGATAAAGGATTGTATACGGTGATAGCAGATTCAATAAAAACTGAATGAGTGGTTGTAAACTAGCTCATGCAAGATAGAAATTACAAATTACAAGAACCCTGCCTTGCCGGCAGGCAGGCAAATAACAAACAAGCCCCAAATTCAAATAGGCAAAATTCAAAACGGTTTGATTTGGTTGTATACTGTACTCCATTAAGTAATCAGGTGTAATTATGTGCCACAAAGAGAACTAAGGTGCTAAAATGGCTGTTAAAATCGCCCAAACATGCATTCAAAGCATGGTTAAGAAGTTGAAAATATAGCAATAAAAGGTTTTCAACTTTTACGAGTAATTTGAAAGAAGAAACAAGTGAATAAAAACATAAAGAGTCTTTTTATAACCTTACCTCAAAGAGACCTGCCGGCTTTTGCGCCTCCCTTTGGCGCGTTGGCTGTTATTAATTCTGTACGCAAGGCGGGATACAGGGACACTTCCTTGTACCATATTGATGTCTTAAGGCCTTCAAGGGAAGAAGCTATTGACTATATAGTTAATTATAATCCTGATATATTGTGTATCAGTGCTCCAGTTTCTACAGGTTATGAAAACTGTAAATTCTTTTCGTTGGAGTTAAAACAACGTTTGCCCAATATGATAATTGTTTTAGGTGGCAATATGGCCGTAAGCGCTGAAATCCTTTTGCAAAAAACCGGGGTAGATTTTTGTGTGCTTGGGGAAGGAGAAAAAGTTTGCTATCAGTTGTTCGATAAAATCGAGAAAAGCAGGCCAAGGAAAGAGTTTTATGCTATTAAAGGACTTGCTTTTCTTGACGGTGCAAGGATTGTTAATACTGGTTATGCAGACGAGCTATCAAGAGAAGAGATATTTGACGTTGATTGGGATGATTTAGATTCCTCATCAACTAAGTATAGCTTTCGGCTTGTTAAGGACGTGGACCGAAGACACTTAGAATACTTTTTCAATAACGCTAAGGGTGGTTTAGGTCCAGACGCAAAAAGCAATAAAGAGCGGATGTTAAGCAAGAAGACTGCGACAGTATTCTGTTCCAAGGGATGTGTTACTCATTGTACCTTTTGTCATCGATTTAATAAAGGCATACGGATTATCCCACCCGACATTGTTATGGCCCGTATCAAGAAATTAATTGAACGTTTTAATGTTGGGGTTGTATTCTTTAGCGATGAGTGTTTTGGTGCCAGTTACAAATGGTTAAAAGAGTTCTGTGAATTGATTAAGCCATTGAATATATTGTGGAAAGTAGGCGGTATGCGTGTAAGTCAAGTAAGTCTTGATATTATTGAAATGATGAGGGACGCAGGATGCCGCTCGATTACTTACGGTGTGGAGGCTGGTAGTGAGAGAATGCTTCTGGTGATGGAAAAAAGAGTTTCTCTTAAAGACAACTACAATGCTATTCGCTGGACAGTGGAAGCAGGATTGTATACTGTTCCTCAATTAGTTATTGGCATGCCAGGTGAATGTCCGGAGACTATTAAAGAAACAGCAGACTTCCTGTCGTATGCTTTGACACTGGATAGATCTCAGAACCCTAAAAGTGCCAGCATAAATTTTGCGCAAGCTTTCCCTGGGACTCCTCTTTATGAATATGGACGCAGTGTGGGATTAATTGGAGCAACTATTGAAGAGGAAGAGCAGTATTTACTGTCGGTTTCCAATATGGATGCCGGCGATGGTGCTAAAACGATAAACTTTACGGATTATCCACGATTAATGCTGCTTTCCTACCCCAGGTTCATTAAGAGTATTGTTAACTATAGATATATGAAGAAATTTGGTGTTGATCATTATTATAAAATGATATTTCAAGAATACAAGAGGCCTGGTATATTGCAT
>Ga0187833_10005930_pt1 | contig 11422 bp, 8 predicted proteins | sample ETNtaG_37_FD_167968 | JGI IMG/M metagenome (GOLD analysis project Ga0187833, IMG submission 167968) | Marine microbial and viral communities from oxygen minimum zone, Eastern Pacific Ocean - ETNP2014_SV_400_PacBio MetaG (Illumina Assembly) | ecosystem: Environmental > Aquatic > Marine > Hypoxic... | reverse complement strand
CAATTGCCACCAGAGAAGAATTTGATGGCATATTGAAGGACAGGATTCAACCCGCTGACGAAGAGATCTTAAGTGATGAATTGTTAGACCAATGGTTATTGTCTGTTGTAGGGACACAGCACCACTCATCTGGAACTTGCAAAATGGGACCTGCTGATGACCCCCTCGCAGTTGTAGACAGCACAGGCAAAGTAAAAGGAGTCTCGGCACTTAGAGTAGTCGATGCTTCGATTATGCCTGATGTCGTGAGAGCTAACACTAACGCAACAGTAATAATGATTGCAGAGAAGATCTCAGATGAGCTAACTGGCTGATGGTGGATGCTTTTGGAGGCCAATTGCATAGAAATATTCTTGGTCTCTGATTTCTGCCATCCTAGGTTTTAAAAGATGCTTTTACCTCATAGTAAGTGGTTATAGCCCATCAATTTTTCCGGAGCCCGTTTTAGATATTCCAAATCATGCCGTTACCGTCTAACGGATCCCGACTCAATCTAGTGATAGTACTTTTTTGGCATTGTTGAGTAGTATACCGGGCCTAACTTCGTCTCTAATCGGTAGTTCTTTCCATTCTTCTAGCCATTTTTCGGGAGTTATGAACGGGTAGTCGGATCCGAAAAGTACCTTATCTCTCAGCCGTGTGTCAGCTTCTTTTATTAACTGGGTAGGGATATATCGCGGCAACCATCCAGAAAGGTCTAGGTAGACGTTTGGCTTGTGAAGGGCCACGGCGATCTGTTGATCAATCCACGGCCAGCCAGGGTGGGCCATGATTATTTTCAAATCAGGGAAATCTGCCGCTACGTCGTCCATTCCTGGAATTGGAGCGCTGTACTTGAGTTTAAGGCCCCCACCACCAGGAGTGCCGGCCCCGGACGCCGCCATGCCGCAGTGGAAGAGGGTAGGTATGTTTAGGTCTGAACATTTCTGATAGAGAGGATAAAATTGCTCATCATTTGGGTGGAACGCTTGCTGTACAGGATGCAGTTTGAGGCCTCTTAATCCTAAGTCTTTTACGGATCGCTCAAGTTCCTCCACAGCGGAGATACCTTGCCAAGGATCGATCGCGGCGAACCCGATAAATCTTTTGGGAAAAGACCTAACTATATCGGCTATGTAATCATTAGAATCCGGCTTTTCTCCTGTCGTTGTTTCTGAATTAATGGATACGAGAACTCCAAGCATGTCCAGTTCTTCGTACTTTCTTGCCATTTCCTCAACATCATCAGGCTCGCCACGAAGCCGAAAATAATCTCTCAGTGTTTGTTCCATTGGGGATCGTTCTAGACCTGGCTCTCTAGGAACGTGAACATGCATGTCAATCGCTAACATTTGGCTTGGCCTCCGGCGAGAGAGATCTATTTATGAGAGATATCAAAACTAATACTACGGATGAATCGACGTCTAAACAATCATGACCGTTTCAGGACTCATATAGATAACAAGGAAGACATAATTTCGTACGATCTACACAACAGGACCACTAAATATATACAATACCGCCTCCAAGTAGAAAGATTTGATTCGACTTTTATAAGGAAGAGGACTCAGATGCCAGACAATGTGCACTATAAGGACTTAAACCCAATATCCTTTCTGGACAGGAGCGCGAGTGTTTATCCTGATAAGCCTGCCGTGTCATATGGTGACACCGTGTATTCGTATTCGCAGTTTTACGATCGGGTTAACAGTCTCGCGGGTTCCCTCAAGGCAGAAGGTGTTGAGAGAGGTGATAGGGTAGCCTTTCTGGTACCGAACATACCGGCCATGTTAGAGGGACATTACGGTCCGCTAAAGATAGGAGCCGTACTTGTTGCAATTAACATCAGACTCTCAGCAAGAGAGATATCCTATATTTTGAATCACTCAGGGGCAAAAGTGCTTGTTTTTGATTCCGAATTTGGGGATGTGATCAACAATATTAAAGACGAACTTCCAAAGGTGTCTCGGTTTGTACAGGTTGTTGATACGGTTCCTAAGAATACGAATATTGTCGGGCCCGAATATGAAGAATTCCTAGCTTTCGCGCCTGAAGGAGAACACAGAATACCATTGGAATCAGAAGAAGACGCGATCGCAATCAACTACACATCCGGCACGACTGGAATGCCTAAAGGTGTGCAGTACCACTCTCGTGGGGCCTATCTGGCTGCTCTTGGCGAAGTTCTGGAGAGCGGGATGACATTTAGGACGAATTATCTTTGGACGTTGCCAATGTTTCACTGTAATGGTTGGTGTTATACATGGGGTGTAACAGCTGTCGGAGGGAACCACCTTTGCTTGAGAAGAGTGGAGCCAGGGGAGGTTTACAGGCAAATTCGCGAAGAGGGAGTTTCGCATATGTGTTGTGCTCCGACCGTTCTAACTTCAATGTATTCGAGTCCTGACGCAGAATCTCAGGATCTTTCAGGAGTCACCATAATGACCGCAGGGGCACCGCCGGCCCCCCAGGTAATAAGAAGTATGGAACAGATGGGCGCTGAGATATTACACGCCTACGGACTTACAGAGACATATGGTCCCCATACAATATGTGCCATCCAGCCGTCTTGGGATGACCTTTCACCGGATGAATTGGCCAATTTGAAGGCCCGGCAAGGAGTTCCGTTTATCGTGGCTGATACAGGTCTTAGAGTAGTCGATTCAGAAATGAAAGATGTTGCACGGGATGGGTCTCAAATGGGAGAGGTGGTTATGCGAGGTAACAACGTAATGTCAGGATATTTCTCAGACGAATCCGCCACTTCAACAGCATTTGAAGGGGACTGGTTTCATTCAGGCGATCTCGCAGTTTGGCATGATGATGGATATATCGAACTCCAGGATAGGGCGAAGGACATCATCATCTCAGGAGGAGAGAACATTTCCAGCCAGGAAGTCGAGAAGGTGATTATGGAGCATGAAGGCGTCTTGGAAGTTAGCGTGGTTGGGGTGCCCGATGAAAGATGGGGAGAGGTTCCAAAAGCTTTTGTCATGACAAGGGACGGGTCTGTTGTTACAGAAAATGACCTGATCCAATTCACCAGAGATCGGATTGCTCATTTCAAAGCACCCAAATACGTGGAATTTGGAGAACTTCCTAAAACGGCTACAGGAAAGATCCAGAAGTACGTACTTCGGGAGAAGGAATGGGAGGGCCAAGAGAAACGAATACAAGGGTCGAAGCTTACCTAGAGTCCTCTTATTGACAATCTATTTGGATATGACGATGGAGGAAATGCCTTTAGTGTATAAGAAAAGGACAGATAATGACGCCTGGTAGCAATCCGATTGATCCGTTCGAGATTCACGTTGAAGATGAGGTCATTGAGGATTTAATAGAAAGGATCTCAAGGACAAGATGGCCAGGAGAGATTACTGACAGTGGGTGGGATTATGGCTCTAATTTGAGCTATGTAATGGATCTTTGCGATTACTGGAAAAACACTTTCAACTGGCGAGAACAGGAATCTAGGATAAATACTTTCCAGAATTTCACTACCAAGGTATCGGGTCTAAATATACATTTCATACAAGAGAAGGGTAAAGGGCCTAATCCTATCCCCCTGTTGATCACCCATGGCTGGCCGAGCACATTTGCCGAGATGCTTGATATTATTCCGCTTCTTACGGATCCTGGATCCCATGGTGGCGATGCTTCTGATAGCTTTGATGTAATCGTGCCTTCCCTTCCCGGATACGGATATTCTGAGAAACCTTCAAATCCGGGTATGGATGTTGCTGAAATTGCCAGATTATGGGTAGAACTGATGACGAGTAATTTGGGGTATTCCAGCTTTACCGCACAGGGTGGTGACTGGGGAGCTGGCGTCACCACTGCATTGGCGGCAAATCACAGTGATAGGCTAAGGGCTATACACTTGACAATGTCATCTACTGGGACAGATATTCCCTCGCACATCAAACTTTCTGAAGAAGAGCGAAATTTTATCAATCATCGAAACTGGTGGCAGGAAAATGAAGGGGCATATGGACATATCCAGAGGACAAAACCACAGACTCTGGCATATGGCCTCACTGACTCTCCTGCGGGACTTGCATCCTGGATAGTAGAAAAATGGAGGGCGTGGAGTGATTGTGGGGGAGACATTGAAAGCAGATTTACCAAGGACCAGCTGCTTACTCACCTGACTATATATTGGGCAACACAAACCATTGAATCGTCAATACGTCTCTATTATGAGTCCGGTAAGTCCGGTCCAATCGTGAGTTACGGAACTAAGGTGGATGTACCGACGTCGTTTGCCTCCTTTCCCGTGGAAATTTCCTACCCTCCACGGGAGTGGCTGGAGAGGTTCTTTAATTTAAAGAGATTTACAAAGATGCCTTCAGGCGGACATTTCTCCGCCACGGAGGAACCTGGACTACTGGCTGAAGACATCAGAGAATCCTTCAGGTTTCTCAGGTAGCTTGGCCTAAAGCCAGGATAAGCGCTCACGATGGGGGCTGTGACCATTCCATCCAAAGATCTTATGTGAAAGATAATTTATGGAATCTACCGATATCGTTGTAATTGGCGGCGGCCCGGCCGGTAGCACAGCTGCATCAATGTCGGCGAGGGCGGGGCTATCCGTTGTATTGCTGGAAAGAGAACGATTCCCGAGAGACCATGTTGGTGAGTCCTTGTTGCCTGCAAGTATGCCTATTCTGGAAGAGCTAGGGGTGTATTCGAGAATAGAGGAGGCGGGATTTCTCCCCAAGTATGGGGCCACTATGGTTTGGGGAAAAGACGATACTCCATGGACATGGAGATTCGCTGAAACGAACAATACCTACAAACATTCCTACCAGGTCTCTAGGCGCGATTTTGATCTAATTCTCCTAAACAGGTCTCGTGAATTAGGCGTGGATGTCAGAGAAGAATGCACGGTCAACAAGATAATGTTCGACGAAGACAGAGTTGTCGGTGTTGAATATCAGGACAGCGAAGATAATAAAGTCTCGCTTATGGCACGGTTCGTCGTAGACGCCAGCGGGCAGTCCGCCATTATTTCCCGTTTGAAAGGAGCGCGAAAATGGGATGAAAGTTTCAGGAACCTGGCTGTATATGGTTACTTCGAGGGGACCACTCGCCTTCCTTCACCAGATCAGAACAACATATTTGTCGAGTCTTATTCAGACGGGTGGGTTTGGAACATACCCTTGAAGGATGGATTATCAAGCGTCGGGGCCGTCGTTGATGGGAAGAAAGCGACGAAGGCGCTCAAAGATCAATCCATTCAGCAATTTTTTGAAAACCAAATCTCAGCGACTTCGTATAACAGAGAAATGATCAGAACTGCTGAACAAATAGGACATCCAACGGTCGTCAGAGACTGGTCCTATATTTCGGAAGAAATGGCCGGGCCTGGCTGGTCCTCTGCCGGAGATGCCGCGTGTTTTATTGATCCACTTTTCTCTTCGGGTGTTCATATTGCACTAATGTCCGGCGTCCTATCTTCTGCTTACGCCGTAACTTCCCTAGAATCTCCTGAAATGTCTGAGCCGACCGCAGGCGTTTACCAAGAAATGATTCTCAGAGAATATTCACTCTTTCGTGAACTGGCTAACCTTTTCTACGAAAGCAATAGATCGGTTGACTCCTATTTCTGGGAAGCCAGAAGAATTGCCGGGACTATGGATGATACTGATGCACGGTCGGCATTTGTGCGTGCAGTGTCAGGACAACCTGTTCGTGGGTATGAAAGGGCAGTGCTGGAAAGAGGTGATTTGCCGAATACGGTCAGAATAGCCCTTGACGGTGCCGCAAATGAACTAAAGATGCGACAAGATCTTTTACATAACATGGGATCATCGTTTCCAGATGCCGTCCCAGTACTACATTCCGATACCAGGATTGTTAGAAAACCAGTGCTCTCTGAAGGGAGGTTCGAGTACGGTGTGTTGCTTTACTCTCCAGGCAGAATTGAGGGTACTGTTTGCAGCAAGTTCGTTGAAATGCTCGTCAACTTCCTAGATGGTCGCAGCACTGTTAACCAGATAACCAAAAGATTAGCAGAGCAGGCCGAAAACACCTCCGAGGAAACCATGAGAGATTATGTGAATGAGACGATCAGAATTCTCTATATTGAAGGTGCCATAGAGAGGCTATGACAAAAGTTTATTTCAACTGAATCGTCATTCGTCCTAGTCCGCAGCAGGAACGACTATTTCATCAGCCGGTTGTTGAATCTCTTTGCCGGTCTTAGGATCCACCTCAAAAGAACTTTTGAGTTCGAGCTCATCGGCGATCTCTCGTACGGCCGGGATCACTTCTTCTCCCATGAGTCGTAGGCTTCTCATCTGATCATCATGAGTCATGGCCCCATCACCGTCCCAAAAGAAGATGGAACCAGGTCTCAGGTACTCAAGGACGTGACGAATCTTGGGGATTACTGTTTTTGGAGTTCCAGAAATTATCGTGTAATCCTCGACTTGTTCCTCAAATGAGCGAGAAAGCTGACCACCTCTATTAGCAGTTGCCACTTTCATGGTGGGTAGGACCCGGCTCCTCGAAGTGAGACCGGGTAACTTCATCAATGCGGGATTGGCAGTCCCTTCGTTTCCAGCTAGAAATGGATTGCTTGGCCCCTGGACATATTTGCGAGCAACCTCTTCCGCTAATTCCTCAGTTTCATCCACATGCACTTTCCATAAATAGCCGTAATTCTGTGAGCCGGCCTCGTAACCCTCCTCCTTTGCTGTATCCGCATAAATCTGGAACGACTGGCGAGTTGGCTCGAGCTGTGTGGCTAGCATTACATACGGTATTCTCTGCCTGGCAGCCCATTCAACGGAGTCCCGGCTGACCACTCCAGGAAGCATGATTTGAGGATGGGGTTTCTGATACGGCCTCACCCATGGGTTGACGTATCTGTACTGGTAATGTTTTCCTTCCCATCGAAACGGGCCTGGTTCCGTCCAGGCTTTAACGATGAAATCGTGTGCCTCTTGGAATCTCTCCCAGTTGTAAGCTGGAGGTGCGTTATGGGAGACACTCTCCCTTCCCGTTCCACGCACCCATCCAGAAACGAGTCTTCCCTTTGAAATCATGTCGATCATTGCAAGCTGTTCCACGAGCCAAAGAGGGTCATCCCAAATAGGAAGTATATTCCCCAAAAGTACAATCTTCGCCCGCTTAGTGATTCGTGCGAGGATCGATGCCTCAACGTTCATAGCACCGCCCATACAGAAAGGAGTACTGTGATGTTCATTTAGCATCAAGGCGTCAAAGCCCATCTCTTCTGCATAGATTTTCTCATCAAGGTAACGGTTGTAGAGGTTTGAACCGACAACCGGGTCATAGATCTCGTTACTTAAGGTAAGGTCCTTTATGGGCAGCCCTGTGGCACCAAAATAACCGGAACCGGGATCCTGGTAAGGTCTTTCCGTGAAATGTCCGATCAGCATCTGTCTCTCCCTTTACACAGCCAATAAGTTAGTCGAGGAAACTCAACACCTTTTCTGAAAACAATTTCGGATTCTCAATTTCCGGCCTATGACCGCACCCATCGATTACATCAAGAATGGATCCGGGGACCGAATCTTCGTAAATGCGGCCGGCATCCAGCGGTACTATCCTGTCTTCCCTGCCCCAGATAACGAGAGTGTTTAGATTTTTCAGTCGATGAAGAAGATGTTTGAGATTAGGATTGTACATATAAGGTTTCCAACCTAGCTTGCACGATTGCTCTCTGGCAACCTCCCATAGCTCCAGCTTTTCAGGAGTCGGTTCAGACGGGCATATAAGGTTATACTCTGCCGTACCCTCCGGGTCGTGAAAAGACTCTTTCAGATAGTCAGGGGCCAGGTTGAGAAAAATATCGTAGATTTCACCCTGCTCCGGCTTTATGCCTGTAGGGCAAACTAAAACCAATTTACGAAATAAGCCTGGATCCATCACGGCCATTTCAGCGGCTAACCAGCCCCCAAAAGATAACCCCAGTAAATTGACGCTATCTAGTCCTATATCTTCGATCGCCTCAAGATACCATCCGGCTAAATCCCTGACCTGCATCATCCAGTCTATTCCGGGAGAGTTGTCAAATCCGGGATGGCTCGGAGCATAAACTTGGTATGATTCTGAGAGTCTATCGTGATACTTCATCCAGCCTGGGAAACCTAGCTCCCCGTGCAGTATGAGAAGTGGTTCGCCACTTCCGTGAGTGCGCATCTGGATTGAAGATCCAGCAACTTCCTGCTTATATTCCTTTACGTCGACCGTTTGCTGACTCAATCCATTCTCCTTTCAGCCTTGCACGGCACCCTTTGAGATTGCCGCAATCCTAGTACTTGAAGCATCGTAATCAACATAATTTCGTAAAGCACCACTCCAATAGAGCAATAATTTGTCGAGAAATCACTGGATGTAAAAAGGATGCGGCGGGGAAACAATAAGGAGTGACATGCGAAAGACTTCTAGGCTGTGATCGATATATTCGCTTTTCCAGCTTGAGCTAGCCCGATTAATCTCTAGTCGAAGCTTTAATCCATTATCGAACTTTTGCTTAGAGGTTGTATTGAGGGTCCATATATTCTTTTTCTTTTACGTAGACCTGGAGTCTGCCTCTTGTGCTTTCAGAAATGATTATTCTGTCGTTTTCGTCTATGGCAATAGAAGTAGGTCTTTCGAAGGCAGCGAGCCTGGACTTGTCTTGCACCCGGCGGTATGCCTTCAGTGCGTCAGCGTTTGCTTCCACTACTTCCTTTGCCCACTTAGAAAACTCGACCGCATCTCCGTATAGGCAAGTAAGGATGTCGCCTTCACTGTCGAAGATTTGCACCCTCTTGTTGCCCCAGTCAACGACGTAGACATCTCCCTCGCTGTCTACGGCGACATCTGAGGGGTGATCTAATCTCATCTCTTCCGGGTAGTCGACGCCGAACGACTGGATGTATTCACCCCCACCTGAGAATTTTTGTACCCTGTTATTGCCCCAATCAGCAACGTATATATAGCCTGAACTATCTACGGTGATTCCCCAGGGGTCTTCAAACTCTCCGTCCCCGGAGCCCTTTGTTCCCCATGACGAGAGAAAATCCCCTTCGGAAGTAAATTTCTGAATTCGGTGATTACCGGAATCTACTATGAACAGGTGGTTTTCAGAATCAAAAGTTATTCCAGACGGCATTGAAAGCTCCCCTTCAGCACTTCCGCTACTACCCCACTCTCCAAGTTTTTCACCATCTGCGTCATATTCAGTAATGGTATCCTCGTGTTCATCGGAACAGTACACATGATTCCTACTATCAACGGCGAGAGCTGCGGGCCATGTGAAATCACCCCGACCAAAATCCCCAAGGAATTCCTGGGACATAGTTACCTTACCGATCCGTTTATTGGGCTGTACTACACCACCCGCGCCATCACCACCCCTGCTTAGCACATAGATGCCATCGGAACGGTCACATGCAATACTCATAGGCTGCGTGAAACCGTTTCCGGCAGCGGCGTTTCTGCCGATAGCGTGACTGAAATGCCAAGTCCTGCCCTGGACTGTGGTCGTCAGCATGATTTACCTCCGGTGGGACATGTCTACTAGTTAGAAGAGCTTAAGAAATTTTCGCTGCTGAACGTGCCGTTAACGATAGGCGCCGCTTCCACCTCCAGCCAATTCTCCAGGATCGTTGAGTAAACACCTCTGAAATCCTGGTTCGGCACAAGGTCGCCTTGCTCAAGGGCTTCCGCTCTTGTCTCGGGATAACGGCTGTACATGCCTCCGTTGCCCCGGGGACCTATCACGAAGGACACGCCCGCTGCTCCGTGATCGGTTCCCGATCCGTTGTCTCTCACCCTTCGTCCGAACTCGGAGAAGAGGAACATAACAACGTTTTCATCTTTCCCCCCTTCCCGGAGGTCGTCCCAGAAGTCCTGTATTGCAACGGATACCTCCTGCCAAAGCTGAGCATGCGCCGGAGCCTGTGCTGCGTGGGTATCAAAACTGCCGTGCTGTGTATAGAAGACCCGTGTTCCGAGTTCAGCCTTGTGGATGGTTGCGACGTCACGGAGACTTTTTGCTATGGGGCTGTCAGCATATTCTATGGTTGACTCGTATATATCCGGTGCCACCTTGAGGATGTCAGCACCTTTGAGTGCATCGATTCCGGTTTGTCCCAAGTAGTCCATAACCTGTCCTGAACCCAGTGCCGCACCGTACATGTTAGAGAATCGCGTCAGCATCTTTTCTCGGACCATGTCCTGTTCTACACTGGTTAGCAAGCCATAATTTGAGAGGTCGGCTACGGATGCTACTGACACCCCAGGTGTGACTAGTGCCCGTGGCAGACCCTGTCCAATATTTACGGCCGTTACAGGGTTTTCACTATTTGGATCCAGTTCTCTGACTGCTCTACCTAACCATCCTTCTGTGCCGACCTTGTCAGGCTCAGCAGTGTGCCATATATCCATGGACCGGAAGTGCGACCTTGGTGAGTTGGCGTATCCGACACCGTGGATGATGGCCATATCACCCCTTTTATAGATGTCACCCATTGGTCCCATGGAAGGGTGCATAGCGAATTCCTCATCAATTGTGAGCATGTCTTCCTGAGGAATCTTTAATCCAGGTCTGTTGTCGTAATAGTTGCCGTCGTTGTACGGGATGATGGTATTAAAGTAGTCGTTTCCGCCTGTGAGCTGCAGAATGACTATGACGGGATCTTTTTCTGTAGTAACCATTTCTGTAATTTCTCCTCAACACTTCGAGCTCTATCAACTAGCCGGTAAAGCTCATCCGAACTGATATTCTCTCGTTGATGCGATTAGCGCGAGCATTTCGCCTGCCCTCACTGCAGATTCTCGGTAGGAGTTGTTATCCCAGCTGAGGTCACCCTGTTCCCTAGCATGCGAAACTAGCTCTTCCCTAGTCTCATGTTTTACGGGTAGCGGTCCCATCTCGTCGAGGCAGCTTTCAACTAACGCTTCGGGTGACATGGATTCTGCCGTATCAGCGATTCTTGCGATGATTTTCTTAACCCCCGGAAGCTCGGGATCACTCATCCTGTCAGATACGAAATTAACCCTCTTGACCAGTGCCCCACTGTTTATCCACTCTCTTCCGGTATGCCACCCTTCAACACTAGGAGGGTCCAGTATGTCCTGGCCCATATATCCGGGCTCTCGCGCTGTCGACTCCAGTCTAGGGTCGGCTCCCTTCACGTCCTCAACTAACCTCAAGGTGCCTACGACGACTTCGACTGGACTCTTAACCCTTTTATAGGCAGAGTCTTTGAAGAAATTGGAATTGAATAGAGCCCTGAGAACGGGTTTTATTTCGTACCCGGATTCGACTAGCAGATCAGCGAGATATGAGACGGCTTCGGGATTTCGTGGCTCCTCAATGTTCCATGCTGGCACCTGTGGCTCGTCCTCAACGAAGAAACTGTAGAGGTGTCGAGCTATGAACTGGGAGCATGCTTTCTGATCGAGAATGATGTCTTCACCA
>Ga0187833_10005927_pt1 | contig 11424 bp, 11 predicted proteins | sample ETNtaG_37_FD_167968 | JGI IMG/M metagenome (GOLD analysis project Ga0187833, IMG submission 167968) | Marine microbial and viral communities from oxygen minimum zone, Eastern Pacific Ocean - ETNP2014_SV_400_PacBio MetaG (Illumina Assembly) | ecosystem: Environmental > Aquatic > Marine > Hypoxic... | reverse complement strand
TTTTTTATTCAGCCCATTTTGCAAATTTTGAACTAATGGCTATGGAATTAGATAAATTTGGAATTAAATGTGCTGCAATTTATAGACCATTAAATAATTTTTTTCTAAATCCATTAATGGAATATCTAAGAATGAAATATATTTGCCCTAACCAAATTCCAAAAGGAAGAATGGGTATGAGAGAAATAATTGGCAAAGTTAAAGACGGTTACAGTATAGCTCTAATGGTAGATCAGCGTGTCAGTGAGGGACCCAGAACTCTCTTTTTTAATAAGCCCGCCCATACCACAACCATACCCGCACAGCTTGCTTTAAAATATAACTGCAAATTAGTGCCAATTTCTTTGGAAAGAAAAGAAGGTCCTAATTTTGAAATGACTATTCACGAACCTTATAAAATTGAAAAGACAGGTAATGATGAAGATGATACAAAAAATATCACACTAAAAATTAATCAAATTATTGAAAAAATGATTATTAACAATCCAAAACAATGGATTTGGTCACACAATAGATGGAAGTAATAATTTTTTATTACTTTAATTTTTTTGGATCATAAAAGTGTTTGTGCATTAAACATTTGTCACAGTCCTCTGGTGGTGGAGGTGGGTTTTTTTTATGCATAACTTCTAAATAATCAGTAATTCTATTTTTAAATTTATTCATTTCTATTGGAACTTCACAAAATTTATAATTAAAATTAACTTTTATTGATTCATTTAATTCGGAACTTTTAGGATATACAAATACTAGACCAAATATTTTTGCTTTATTAACTGAAATTTTTTTTATTCTTTCTAAATTTTTATCTACAGCCTCAGATATTTTAGTTGGATCCTTTGCTCTAGGATATCTTTTTATATGCATTTGTTTTAAAAAAGATTTATCTGTTTCTAAGTTAGAATAAAGCATAAAATATGCGTGTAGCTGAGGATTATACATGTCGATCTTCACTTGTAATTTTTCATTTGTAAAATAGTCTTTTTTATTATTTTCATTTTTTTCAAATTTTGAAGTCTTGTAATCTATAATTCCACATGTTTCATCTTCAAATTTAATAATTGCATCACCCTTACCCATGATTCTAAATGGTCTTTTTTTTCCGTCATATAAAATTTTTGTGTAAAAATATATATTGAATGGATCTATAGTTTCGCCTTTCGGTAAATTTTTATCAATTTTTCTACAGTCTCCTAAAAAAAAATTCTTTTCTATTCCATCTAATTCTCCTGTAATGCCTGCCGAAATAGATTTATTCACAAGACTATAGTTTTGCTTTAAATATTCACAGTGTGGGCAGAAATAAGACAATGCACTAGGATTGATTATATATTCTTTATTTTTCATCATTTTATATTAAGAACTGTTGCTGGATCTAATCTTGTTTGAAACCAATTAAGCCTAACATCTAAATGTGCTCCTGTAGCTCTTCCAGTTGAACCAACGGTTCCTATAACATCTCCTTGTTTAACTTTTTGACCTTTTTTAACCAACAATGTTTTCATGTGCATGTACAGTGTAGAAATACCATGTCCATGATCAAATATTAATGTGCCGCCAGTATAAAATAGATCTGGTTCTGCCATAGTCACTATGCCATCTAGCATCGCTTTAATTTCCGTTCCTTCATCTGCTGCAAAATCTAATCCATAGTGCGGCCATTTGGACTTACCATTTAAAATTCTTTGACTGCCATAAACGCCGGTGATGATTACGTTTTCAACAGGAATAACAAATTGATTTTTAAAAAAGGTTAAATCACTATTAATCGCTCTAGCTTCTCCTATCCATTTATTTTCTCTTTTAATTCTTTCATAAACCTCTTCGGGCGGGGTAACTTTTTTTTCTTCAAGTCCATCTATTCTTTGAATTTTATATTCTCTTTTAAAAACCTTTTTTATAATTTTTTTTTCATTTATTGTTATTACAACATCGTTTTTTCTATCTCTACCTAGTCCAAAAGCAAAATATCCTTCGGGCGTAACTTTTACCTTCTTTCTATCAATAAAAACTTCTGAACCCGGCTCAGTTTTTCCTAGAATAAATGATCCCTGGATAAAGTTGCCATCAAACGTTACAGCAAAACTTGAGGTTGTAATTAATAAAAAAATTAAACTAATTAAAATTCTCATTTTTTATTTAATTCTTCATATCTTTGCTGAACCTCTTTTGGTGAAAAATAAGCTTCTTGAAGTTCAACATTCCAATAAACCAATTGGTTAAGTGGGATATTTTTTCCTGAAACTGCACAAACAACATAATCGCCATCTTCAACAATTTCAAAATTATTTGGATTAAATTTAAGTTTTGCTTTATTTCCGTTCATGTATATTTAATTATTGATATATCTATAATATATGAATTTAGCAGTCATAGGAAGTGGTGGTCGTGAACATGCCATATGTTATAAACTGAAACAATCGCCAAAAATTAAAAAATTAATCTGTATACCTGGCAACGCAGGTACTCAAAAAATAGCAGAAAATATAAAAGAGGATATTTCAAATTTTGAAGCGCTTTATCAAATAATAATAAAACAAAACATTGATATAGTTGTTGTTGGTCCTGAACAGCCTTTGGTTGAAGGATTGGTTGATTATTTAAGTAAAAAAAAAATTCAAGTATTTGGCCCTGATAGATTCGCATCACAACTAGAAGGTTCAAAAGCATTCATGAAAAACTTATGCAAAAAAAATAATATTCCAACTGCTAATTTTGGCGTTTTTAACAATTTTGATAATGCTTATAGTTTTATCAAAAAAAATGGAGTTCCAATAGTCGTTAAAGCTGATGGATTGGCTGCCGGAAAAGGAGTATCGGTATGCACATCCATGGACGAGGCGCTAAAAAATGCGAAAGAAATTTTAGAAGGCAAATTTAAATCTTCACGTCAAGTAGTTTTGGAAGAATTCCTGGAAGGAGAAGAGTTAAGTTATTTTGCAATTGTTGACAAAAATTCCTATCGTTTTTTTGGTTCAGCTCAGGATCATAAAAGGGTTGGTGAGGGAGAAACTGGTCCAAATACCGGGGGAATGGGTGCTTATTCTCCAGCACCTTTGCTTACAAACAAACTTGAAGAAAAAATTAAAAAAAAAATTATAGAACCCACCCTCGCAGCTATGAAAGTTTTGGGTCATCCATACAAAGGTTTCCTATATGCGGGTTTAATGATTAAAAAAGGTGAACCTTACTTAATAGAATATAATATTAGAATGGGTGATCCTGAATGTCAGGTTCTTATGATGAGATTAGAAACGGACTTGTTAGAAATTATTGATAGTGTAAACAAAAACAAAATAAATAATTTAAATATTAAATGGAGTAAAAAAAGTTCTATCACTATCGTTTTATGTGCACGGGGTTATCCTTCTAATTATATTAAAAATAGTGAAATCAAAAATTTGCCAAACATTGTGGCAGATAAAAATAATCAAATATTTCATGCCGGCACCTATGAAAAAAACAATAAAACTTATTCCAGCGGTGGAAGGGTATTAAATGTAACCTCATCGTCAGAAAGTTTAATTGAAGCAAGAAATAAATCTTTAACTAATATAGATAAAATAAACTGGTCTGATGGTTTCTTTAGAAAAGATATAGGTTGGAGGGTATTAAATAATAAATAATTATGAGAATTATAGCAGGTAAGCTAAAAGGATCCACCTTGCATATACCCAAAGATAAAAACACAAGACCACTTAAGGATTTAGCTAGAGAAAGTATTTTTAACTTATTAACTTACTCAAACAAAATTTCATTACAATTGGAACAATCAAATATTTTAGATTTATACGCGGGAACAGGATCGTTTGGATTAGAATGTTTATCAAGGCACGCCAAAAGTGTTTGTTTTATTGAAAAGAAAAAAGATGCGGTTGAGATTTTAGAAAAGAATATTGAAAAATTAAAAGTAAAAAATAAAATAAAAATATTTTTCAATGATATCTTTGAATTAATCGAAAAACAAAATATATCTAAATCAAAATTTGATCTTATTTTTTGTGATCCACCTTTTAAAGATACAAATATGGGAAAATTGATTGAATTAATTTTTAACAAAGATTTATTAAACAAAAATGGAATTATAATTTTACACAGAAATAAAAATATTAAGGAAAAATTACCTGATTATTTCAAGATACTAGATGAAAGAATATACGGAATATCAAAGATAATATTTGGGAAAATTTTATCTTAAAAATTTTTTTATTTCAATTTTAACTTCCTCTACAGCAGGCTGATCAAATGGATTTATATTCATTAAACGTGAAAGAAGAATTGTTTCTAAAACAAAAAAAGTGAAAATTTCTCCTAGCTCATCTTCATTTTTTTTGTTAAAGGTAATTTGCCTGAATGGAATTTTTTTTAATTTGAAAACTTTTTTTACAGCATTACATTGCGCATTAATAATGAATTTCAAATTTTTGTTTTTCAAAAACTTCACATTGTTTGGAATAACGTCTTGAGCAACCTTAAATCCATTTTCTTTTTCTGATGAGTTAAGAAAAGTGAAAAATTTATCTTTAGGTCCATCTAAATAAAGCTGCAAAAGACTGTGATGATCCTTTGGTCCAAAGGATAATATCGGATTAATTCCTTTTCCTTGTTTCCCTAAACTTTCAGCAATAAGTTGTTGATACCAATACCCCAAGTCGTTTAAATTAGAATCGTAATTTATAATAACCGAATTATTAATCCTTTTTGAACTCAATGTATAAATACTTGCCACATTTTTAATTAAAGATGAAACAAAATTTTTATTTTTTATTAACCTTTTTAAATTTTTAAACTTCATCAAATTCAGATTCATTAACGCCGCCGGAAACATTCCTGTTTCTGATAATACTGAATAGCGACCACCTATAAATTCTTTATGCTCAATAATCTCAGCATTATATTTATTTGCTATAGTCATTAAAGCATTATCTGTTATCTCTGTAATAATAATTAATTTATTTTTTAATAAATTTTTTGAATATATCATTCCCAAATTTGATATTGTTTCGAAGGTGTTGCCAGATTTAGAAACTACGATAAAACAGGAATTTTTCAAATTTTTTATTTTTTTATATTTTAAAATTAAATTTGAATCTAAATTATCAAAAAAAAATACTTTTTTTTTAATTTTTTTTTTCAAAAATGAATAAATACTTTTTGTTCCTAAAATTGATCCACCCACACCAAAGACAACAATATTTTTGTACTTAGCAAATTTTTTGATTGTTGTTTTTGAAAAATTAAATTTATAATTTTTTTCATAAGACTCAAGCAACGGAATTTGATTATTTTTTAAATCTAGCAAAAAAGAACTAAAAAACTTTTTAGTTTTTTTTAAATTATTATTATATTTGCTTGAATTAGTGAAATAATTTTTAAAAAAACTATCTTTTTTGAACATTTATTTTGATTGAATCTTTTTTAAGATTGTGTCCTCAGTAGAACTTGATGTGGATGAACTATCTTCAATTGAAGTTCCTAAAGTTTTTTCAAAAATTGAAATTTCTTCTCTAGCAACGGTCCTTTCGGACGGGCTTGGTAAATTTTCATAATCTGGAGGCATAATAAGAGGATCTTTTTTCTTTATTAAAAATTCATCAGTAGATTTTACTTTTTCGCCAGTTAGACCTCGTTTAACAGATTCACAGGATGTAACAAAAAAAATTATAGAGAAAATCGAAAGTAAATATATTATTTTTTTATACATTTTCAGAATTTTTTTTTTTCTTTAATATTTCAATCAATATAAGTCCAATTATACCTGCTGTGATAAAAATATCAGCAACATTAAATATAAACCAATGATAATTGCCAAAATGCAGATCTATAAAATCAGGTACAGCATAATAATATATTCTATCAAACAAATTTCCGAGAGAACCGCCAATTATTAGTGCAATTAAGTAAGCAGAAATAGTCTTAAATCTCATGAGAAAAAATATAAGACCAATATTAACGATTGCTATTATTGAAGTAAGAATATGATAATAAATATTTGTTTCCATTGAAGCTAAGCCAAATCCAATACCAGTGTTCCACACTAAATAAAAATTTAAAAATGGATAAATATAAAAATCAATGTCTACACCGCCTTCTTGTAAATTTAACAAATAAATTTTAGTTGTCCTATCAAAAAAAAATATGCTTAAAATAATAATAATCTTTTTCATAAAAAATTAGTTTTTTAATTCACAGTTACTTCTTTCGCAGGGAGCTTGCAGAATTTTCCAACATTTAGAACATTTTTTCCCTTTTGCTTTTTTTACTAAAACTTTTACATTATCTACCTCATCTAATTTAAAAAGTTTGTCATCGTTAATCATTGTTTTTACTTCAGCCTTTGAGGTTATAAAATATTCAGATAAATCAATATTTTTAACAAGTTTTAAATATTCTTCTCCTAGATAAATTTGAATATCAGCTTCTAAGCTTGATCCTATCTCCTTGCTCGACCTTTTAATTTCAATTGCAGCATTAGCAACATTTCTTATTACTTTAAGCTTATTCCATTTTTGGAACAATTTTTCATTCTTCCATTTTGATGGAATGCTTGGAAAATTTTCTAAATGAATGCTTGAATTTTTTCCTTTATTAATAATTTGAAAAATTTCTTCTGTTGTAAAAGACAGTATTGGTGCAAACCATTTCAATAATATTTCCAAAATTAAACTTAACAAATTAATGCATATTTGTCTTCGTTGGGATTTTATATTATCACAATAAAGAATATCTTTTCTAATATCAAAATAAAATACTGACAAATCAAGTGAACAAAAATTGAGTAATTCTCTATAAAGTTTATGAAAATTATATTCTTTAAAGTAGTCATTAAAGTTTTTATTAAGAACAAAAATTTGATGTAACATAAAACGTTCAAGTTCTGGCCACTTATCAATTTCTTTTGAATTTAAATTAAAATTAATTTTTTGATCTCTTAAATTGCCTAACAAAAATCTAAATGTATTTCTAATTTTTCTATAAGATTCGGCATGTTGTTCCAAAATAGAATAATCTAATCTTAAATCTTCCGCATAATCTGATGCAGCCACCCAAACTCTCAGGATATCAGCTCCATATTTTTTAAGTACATCTGCTGGTGCAATTATATTTCCTGTAGATTTGGACATTTTTAAACCTTTTCCATCTACTACAAAACCGTGTGAGAGAATGCTGTTAAAAGGAGCTCTACCCCTTGTCCCACATGATTCTAATAAAGACGAATGGAACCAGCCTCTATGTTGATCAGAACCTTCTAAATACATTGACGCGGGCCACATCAAATCTTCTCTTTTTTCCAAAACAAAACTATGAGTAGAGCCACTATCAAACCAAACTTCGCAAATATCAGTTGATTGAATATAATCTTCTATTTTATATTTTTTTCCTAAAAATTTTTGTGGATTGCCATCAAACCAACAATCTGCTCCTTCTTTTTCATATATTTTTGCAATATTTTCTATTATCTCTGAATCTCTCAAAGGCTCCTTGGTTTTCTTTGATATGAATATAGGAAGTGGAACTCCCCATACTCTTTGTCTAGAAATACACCAATCTGGTCTGCTTTCTATCATTGATCTAATTCGATCTTTTCCTCTTGCTGGATAAAATGCAGTATTATCTATTGCTTTAAGTGCTTTTTTCCTCAAATTATTTTTCTCCATAGAAATAAACCACTGAGGTGTCGCTCTATAAACCAAAGGCGCCTTTGATCTCCATGAATGAGGAAAGCTATGTTGAAGTTTGCCATTTCCTAATAAACTTTTAAATTCAGATAGTTTATCAATAATGGCAGAATCGGCTTTGAAAATATGCATACCTGAAAAAAAAGGTATCGCATTAGAGTATATTCCTGAATCATTCATGGTGTCAGGAGCTTTAAGTCCATATTTTAAACATAAATTAAAATCGTCTGGACCGTGACTAGGAGCTGCATGAACGACTCCTGTTCCTTGTTCAAGTGTTACAAAATCTCCCTGCAACATAGGCACTTCATAATCATAACCCAAATTTAAAAATGGATGTTGACAAACGGTATTTTTAAAATCATTTCCACTAAATTCTTTTAAAACTTTGTAATCTTTAAAATTACATTCTTCAGAAACCATTTTTATAAGTTCACTTGCAATTATAATTTTTTTATTTTGAAAATGTTTAATACCCTTGCCAATTTTAATAACTGAATACTTGATTTCACTATCATAAACTAAAGCTCGATTTGCTGGTATTGTCCAAGGAGTAGTGGTCCAAATTATAATATAACTGTCTTTTAAAAAATCTTTTTCTGTTTTTTTTATTTTAAAAGAAGCGTAGATCGTATTGGAGGTATGGTCTCTATACTCTACTTCAGCATCCGCTAATGCTGTTTTTTCAACTGTTGACCACAGAACAGGTTTAAAACCATTATATAAACTTCCATTTAATAAAAATTTACCTAATTCTCTTACAATTTGTGCTTCAGCATCATAACTCATTGTAGAATAATAATTCTTCCAATCACCTTTTACCCCTAGCCTACTAAATTCTTTAATATGAATATCAATCCATTTGCTGGCAAATTCTCTACACTCTGATCTAAAGTTCTTTATCGGAATTTCATCCTTATTTTTTTTATTTTTTTTATACTGTTCCTCGATTTTCCATTCTATTGGTAAACCATGACAATCCCAGCCAGGAACATAAACTGAATCTTTTCCATTCATCTGATGAAATTTCGTAACTATATCTTTAAGAATTTTATTTAAAGCTGTACCCATATGAATATGGCCATTTGCATACGGAGGCCCATCATGTAAAACGAATTTCTCCCTTCCTTTTCTAGATTCTCTAAGTTTTTTATATAAATTTAACTTTTCCCAAATTTTTAAAATTTCAGGTTCTTTGTTAGGTAAATTCGCCTTCATTGAAAATGAAGTTTTGGGTAAATTGATATTTTCGTTACTCATAACACTAGCTTTGTTTTTAAACCTTTTTTTGCAAAAATTACATCTTTATTAATTTGTCTTATTAATTGAGTTGGACTATTAAATTTCCTGTCTCCTCGTAAAAATTTTAAGAAATATATTCTTAATTTTTTTTTATATAAACTTTTTTTAAAACCAAATATATTTGTTTCCAAATAAATTTTCTTACCTCCAAAGGTGGGACGAGATCCTAAATAAGCAACCCCACCGTATTTTCTTTTTTTATTGCCTATCGAAACCTTAACCGCATAAATTCCTATTTTTGGCAATATATAATTCTTAATTTTAATATTGCAGGTACAGTAACCTAATTTTCTGCCTATTTTTTTACCTTTTTTTACATGACCATCAATAAACCAAGTTCTTGAAAGTAATTTATTTGCTAAAACAATATTTCCGTTTTTTAAACATTCTCTAATTCTGGTAGAAGAAACTATTTTTCCTGAATATTTAAAGGGGTTTACATTTAATAATTGATAATCGTACTTATTACTAAATTTCTTTAATAAATTCACATCACCTTTTCTTTTTTTACCGAACTTAAAATTATTACTGACAGAAAGTAATCGAGAATTCATTTTTTTATAAATGATTTTTTTAATGAAATTTTCAGCAGTTATTTTAGAAAAATTTCTATTAAATTTAATATTTATAACAAAATCTACTTGATGTTTTTTAAATAGTTTAATCTTTTGATCTTCAGATGTTAATCTGAAATTTTTGATCTCTTTATGAAAAAACATTACAGGTAGTGGAGTAAAAGTTAAAATTCCGAATTTAATCTTTTTTCTCTTAGCAAATTTTTTACTTTCCTTAAAAATTTTTTGATGACCTCTGTGAACACCATCAAAATTACCGATAGCTAAAGCTGAAACTTTATAATTTTTTGAAATATTTATATTTTTAAAAATTTTCATATCTTATCAGGTAAGCCTTTCTTGATGATAGTTAGTTTTAGCTTCATATTTCTCTTAAAAAAACTTCACATTTACTTTGCGCTTGTCTTAAACCATCAGCTAATTTCGTTCTCATAATTATAGATAATTAACTTAAGAAAGATAAAAAATACACTATTTTGGTGTATTTATGCTATAAATCATGAATCTTTATTGGGGGGTATTGAAATTTTTGTATCTCATACTATATATCTGTTTATAAAAAAATTAGGAGTGAATTCAATATGAAATTTAGACCTTTACATGATCGAGTGTTAATTGAAGTGTTAGACAGTGAAGAAAAAACCACAGGTGGAATAATCATACCAGATACAGCTAAAGAAAAACCTCAGGAAGGTAAAGTTGTAGCAGTAGGATCGGGTACTAGGACAGAAGATGGAAAAATCATCCCTATGGATGTTAAAATAGGAGACCTAGTTCTTTTTGGAAAATGGTCAGGCACTGAAGTAAAAATTGACGGAAAAGAATACAGCATAATGAAAGAATCTGACATTATGGGAATTTCGAAAGGAAAAAAATAAAATGGCAAAAATTGTAAAATTCGACACAGAAGCAAGAACTTCAATGTTAAAGGGAGTGGATACCCTTGCAAATGTAGTTAGAGTAACTTTAGGTCCTAAGGGAAGAAATGTAGTTTTAGACAAATCCTATGGCGCCCCACGTTCAACAAAAGATGGTGTTACCGTTGCTAAAGAAATTGAACTTCAAGATAAATTCGAGAATATGGGTGCTCAAATGGTTAAGGAAGTTGCTAGCAAAACAAACGATGAGGCTGGAGATGGTACTACCACTGCTACTATTCTAGCTCAATCGATAGTTAAAGAAGGAATTAAATATGTTACAGCTGGAATGAACCCTATGGATGTTAGAAGAGGGCTTGATAATGCGGTTGCACATGTTATTGAAAAAATAAAATCATCTTCAAAAAAAGTTAAAACTAATGATGAGGTTGCTCAAGTCGGAACTATTTCTGCAAATGGAGAAAAAGAAATTGGAGATATGATTTCTAAAGCTATGCAAAAAGTTGGAAATGAGGGTGTGATTACTGTAGAGGAAGCAAAAGGACTAGCCACTGAATTAGATGTTGTTGAAGGTATGCAGTTTGATAGAGGGTATCTTTCTCCTTATTTCATAACCAATGCTGACAAAATGACCACTGAATTGGAAAATCCACTTATTCTATTACATGAAAAAAAATTGGCCAATTTACAAGCAATGGTTCCGTTATTAGAATCAGTTGTTCAAGCAGGACGACCGCTGATGATAATTTCAGAAGATGTTGAGGGTGAAGCTTTGGCAACACTGGTTGTAAATAAACTTAGAGGTGGTTTAAAAGTTGTTGCTGTTAAAGCACCAGGATTTGGAGATAGAAGAAAATCGATGTTAGAAGACATTGGTATATTAACTGGTGGTCAAGTAATTTCAGAAGATCTTGGAATTAAGTTAGAAAATGTAAAAATAAATGATCTTGGATCTTGCAAGAAAGTAAAAGTGGATAAAGATAATAGTAC
>Ga0187833_10005925_pt1 | contig 11427 bp, 6 predicted proteins | sample ETNtaG_37_FD_167968 | JGI IMG/M metagenome (GOLD analysis project Ga0187833, IMG submission 167968) | Marine microbial and viral communities from oxygen minimum zone, Eastern Pacific Ocean - ETNP2014_SV_400_PacBio MetaG (Illumina Assembly) | ecosystem: Environmental > Aquatic > Marine > Hypoxic... | reverse complement strand
TGTACTCGTAAACCAGGTATACCATTACTTGGCTCGGGTGGGCAAGAGCAATCCGATGGATCTCTGTTTGAACCGTCCCTGCACATGTCGGTTGTGCAGACCACTGGTTCTGGGTCTTCGCTATTATTTCCAAATTCATATCCCGGCGGAGGTAAGTTGTCGTTAGTTTCATCGAGAATATCACAAATCCCATCACCATCTGTGTCTGGTGGGGCGGAATTAAGGTCTGTTGAGTTGGTGCTGCAGTCGATTTCAACGGTGTCGTTCCAACCATCATTATCATCGTCATCATCAGTGACGTCACAAACCCCATCACTATCAGTGTCCAATGGGGCTGAATTTTCATCAGTTGAGTTGGTGCTGCAGTCTATTTCTGAGGTGTCGTCCCAACCGTCATTGTCATCATCGTTGTCAGCATTATCACCAATTCCATCATTGTCAGTGTCAATGTGTTCGTTTTCATCAATTGGAAATGCATCTTCACCATCATGAAAGCCATCTCCATCTGAATCAAGTTGTGAAGAGCCACAACCATCGCTGTCTACAGTGGCGGCTGGGCTGATTTGGAGGACGATTTCGAAACTGATGCGACGCAATGGCTCGACTCAGATGAGGATGGCTATGGTAACAATGCTGACGGAACAGACGGTGATCTTTGCCCCTTACAAGAAGGCTACTCGACAATCGACAGATTCGGCTGTCCAGATGCTGACGAAGACGGTTATTCCAACCCTACAGGTGCATGGACTTTAGATGACGGTGCCGATGCATTCCCTCTTGACGACACACAGTGGCGTGACTCTGACCTAGATGAATTCGGAGACAATCCCGCTCCGGCGAATATGGCTGACATTTGTCCTATTACTTTTGGAACCAGCACGGAGGACCGACTGGGCTGTCCCGATTTTGACCTAGATGGTTGGTCTGATGAAGGTGATGCGTTTTATTTGGATATTACACAATGGAATGATACCGACTCAGACGGATATGGTGACAATCCTTCGCCCGCTATTACTCCTGACGATTGTATCGACACTTGGGGCAACTCAACTCTAGATCTTCTCGGCTGCGTAGACAGTGATGGTGATGGCTGGTCAGACGAATTCGACGCATATCCTAATCATAAACTGCTATGGTCGGATAGTGATGGTGATGGCTATGCTGATCAATCCGGAACCAACTTATCTGATGACTGCCCAGATGAGGCGGGTACTTCAACAGTAGACAGATTAGGTTGTATAGACTCGGATGGTGATGGTTGGTCAGATCTCAATGATTACTATCCTAAGGATGCGGAGCGCCAAATAAAGGCTAGCATATTGCCATTCATTTCCATAGCCTTACTTGTTACATTACTCACTGTAGGGGGGGTAGCTATGGTTCTTATGCGAAGAAAACCAGAACAATCATTTGTAGTGGCAGGACAACTAACTACACCACCACCTCCTCCTTCACAATTTAATCTAGGTATGGGTGCATTTCCACCACCACCGCCACCACCTGCCGCACAGGTTACGCCTGTTGATTTAACTCCGGCTCCCCCTGAACCTACACCTCCTCCTATCTCAACCCATGATGCCCTAGCCGCGTTGCTACCTGATACCTCTGAATCCACTTCGGATGAAATTACTCAGAACATCACAGCGGACATTCAGGAAAGTTTGGTTCAAGGCGATGTCGTGAGCAAGCCAGCAGCCACTACTAGTGGCCCGCCATTGCCCAAGTTCGGGCTTCCCGAAGGTTGGAATCAGGAACAGTGGGAGTTCTACGGCCATGAATGGCTCAAAGAACATAACCTCTGAGCCGGCATGCAGAGTTTGGAAAATTTAGTGTAGAGAGGTCGTGTTGATTCGGTGCAATCTCTCACCTGAGTCGCTGAGTTACGAGGATGAATGCGGTATGCCCCATTGGATTGTTACTTGGTCTAACGCCACCTTTGGATGCTTTTGACCAAACTCGGTCAATCCGCTCTCCTGCCCATTCTACGGTAAGCCCAGCATCTTCACAAGCCTCCCAAGCCTGTTCAAGTTGACTCGTCACTGGACAGTAACAGGCCAATCGGCCTCCAAGTCGTAGTAATTGGGCGAAGTGTGGTATCGCCTGCCAGGGTTCTGGAAGGTCTATGGAAACCGCATCATATTCTGCTGAAACCGCAGCGGCGGCATCTGCGGTCGCGGCCTCATAAGCGTCACCTTCTAGCAAATGAAATTCGGGAAACCCATCCCAACTGGAGGAAGCAAGTGCAATATTTTCTAGGCCTACTTCGGCATGTTCTGAGCGTAATTCAACGGAGGTGACCAAGCCATCAGAGCCAACCATATTGGCGAGGTGCAGAGTCAAGCCAGCCGAGCCAAAACCAATCTCAAGCACTTTGTCACCCGAGGTGAGACCAAGGTTTGAGCAGATTAACGAGGCATCTTTTGGTGTGATAATCTGAGCCCGTCGGTGCATCCCGGAAGTGAGTTCACGAAGTCCTGGTTTCAGGACGAGAAATTCTTTCTGTCCAAGAGTGATTGTGCTTCCGATTTCAGCATCTTTTAGTGCTCGCGCAGGATTTATCCTGCCAATCCCCTTGATTTTTAATTCACGATCTTCAATGCGAATGAGATAGACTCGCCCCTCCTCTTCACGCAGTGCTAGGACTCGCCCATCTCCCATGTTTGCTCAATACTCCCGAGAGGTTATCATTGGTCAATGCTTTCGTCTGTCTAAAAACCGAATATTATAGATTTTTGAGTTATTTTTGAACAATTCATGAGAAAACGCCCTATGGGCGTCATTTTATCGCTGGCGCACAGTTTAATGACGGTTGAGGTGCGAGGTATGGTTAACAGGAAGGTAGCGCCATGTCTGATGAGGTCCAAGAGTCACTTGATGATGAAGTCAGTGATGTTGTCGCTGACGAGTCTGATATCGTACTGGATGATGCCGCAGATGTGTCACTTCCTGATGATTGGGAACCTAACGGGGAGTTTGGAAGTCTCGAGTCTTCTGTACCCGATGTAATTGAGACTCTTCCAATTGATGAGTGGATTGAGACGGTTGACATTGATTCGACCAAAGATGTGCCCGTTCCCGAGGATCTTGTTGACCGTGTGATTGGTCAAGAAGCTGCGAACATAGTTATCAGGAAGGCGGCTGAACAGCGACGTCACATGATGATGATTGGCGACCCAGGTACCGGGAAGTCAATGCTGGCAAGGTCGATGACCGAGTTAATGCCTAGGGATACAATTGAGGACACACTCTGTTATCCCAATGAAGAGGATGAGAATGAACCCCGAATTCGTTCAGTTCCCGCTGGACGTGGTGATAGAATCATCAAAGAGCGTCGTGCTCAGTTGAGATTGGCACGGGAGAAAACCAACAAGACACTTCTTTTCATTGCCGGTTTAATTGCTGCGATTCTAGTTTGGGCTACGATAATGACTGGTGATGTTCTCACCCTTCTATTTGGAATGTTGATTCTTGGATTTGGTTTCATGTTTCTACGTAATCGTTTGACTGCGGGTGATGATTCACGTATTCCAAAACTACTTGTCAAACACGAACGCGATGATAAGCCGCCCTTTGTTGATGCAACTGGGATGCTCGCAGGTAGTCTGCTTGGTGATGTACGTCACGACCCGTTCCAATCTGGAGGGATGGAGACACCTGCACATGATCGAGTCGAAGCAGGAGCAATTCACAAGGCGCATGGTGGAGTATTGTTTGTTGATGAAATCAATCTTCTAAGGCTAGAAGACCAACAAGCTTTGCTGACTGCACTACAGGAGAATGAACTACCGATTTCGGGTCGCAGTGAGCGTTCTAGTGGCGCCCTGACAACTACCGAGCCAGTCCCCTGCGATTTCATTTTGGTCGCTGCAGGAAACCTAGATGCATTGCAAGGTATGCACCCTGCATTGCGCAGTAGAATTCGCGGATATGGTTACGAGGTTTACGTTAATTCTGACATGCCAGACACTGCTCGTAATCGCCGCCGCCTCATACGCTTCGTTGCCCAAGAAGTTGCAAATGAAAAGTTGAAAAAGAGTGGTAATCCAATTCCTCACTTTGATAGAAGTGCAATTGGGATTCTTCTACGTGAATCACAGCGCCGCGCTGGACGCAGAGGTAAACTGACACTACGCTTGAGAGAACTTGGCGGCCTAGTTCGAGTTGCTGGTGACCTTGCCTTCGCTGATGGTTCCGAGTTTGCTACGGCAGAACATGTACTGCGCGCACGTGACATTGCCAAGCCACTTGAGCAACAGGTCGCAGACCGAATTATTGAGCGCCGCATGGATTATTCCATGATAGTCAACAGTGGTAAGCGAGTTGGACGAGTAAACGGCCTTGCAGTTCTTGGGGCGGATAGTGGACTCTCTGATTTCAGTGGTATAATGCTACCAGTGGAAGCGCTGGTTACACCTTCTCACAAGAAGGGTGGTGCAGTGTTTGCAACAGGTGGACTTTCAGATATGGCCAAGGAGTCAGTCACAAATGTCAGTGCAGTTATCAAGAAGTTGACGGGCAAGGACGTTTCTGATTTTGACATTCACATTCAATTTGTCGACACACACGGTGTCGATGGAGATTCAGCAAGTATTACCATTGCTTCAGCAGTAATATCTGCTCTTGAAGAGATTCCAATCGACCAAGATCTGGCCATGACCGGTTCGCTTTCAGTTCGTGGAGAAGTACTGCCGATTGGCGGTGTTACAGCAAAGATTGAGGCTGCCGCCAAGAGTGGCATCAGCAGAGTCATTATTCCTAGAGCCAACATGAATGATGTTCTCATCGACGATGAATACAAGGGCATGGTATCTGTCATCCCAGTCGACACACTCGATGAGGTATTGGAGCACGCCTTAGTGGAGGGGGATGCTCGCACAAGTCTAGTTGAAAGGTTGGGGAAGATTGTAGACCGTCTAACCACAGAGTCAGGTTCACCCAGTTCTGCTTGAGTAAACAGCGGGGTGGGTTCGTGGTACGTAAATCGTCAATGGCTATTATTTTCTTAGTCATTCTAATCGATATGATTGGCTTTGGAATAATCGTCCCATTTCTTACCTATATGGTGGACAATCTCTCTGAGCCAGGTCAACCAATTGGTCGTTGGGTTGCAGGTTTAATGGCTGCTTATGCCGCAGCGATGTTTCTGTTCAGCCCATTTTGGGGCGCACTTTCCGATCGCATTGGGCGGCGCCCAGTTTTGATGTTTGGATTGATTGGCAATTCAGTGGCATTCCTTGTATTTGGGCTTTCAAATTCACTATGGATGGCTCTTGGTGCACGTCTCTTTGCAGGCATGGTTAATGCCAATCTTTCAGTTACACGTGCATACATTGGCGACATTTCTGAACCTCACGAAGTTGCTCGTAGACAAGGAGTACTCGGTGTAGCCTTTGGAGTTGGTTTTTCGATTGGCCCCGCTATTGGCGGAGTTCTTTCTGCGCCAGCAGATTGGGGTTGGACAGACGCCTTTGTAGGAACTATTTTTGAGACATATCCCTACTTACTACCATGTCTTGTATCTGCTAGTCTTTCTTTTGTGGGATTCCTTTTTGCTACCACAAAACTTGATGAAAGCTTACCAAAGAAGGAGCGCGAGCAAGTGGAGAAGCGTTCAGCTAGTGAAACAATTAAAACCAATATTTCCAATATTGGTAAAATGTTCAATCGACCAGTTGTCTCTCCATTACTGTGGTCAATGGCCCTCTTTTGGATAGGCTTCACCATGATGCATGTTGTATTCATTTTGTTTACCATGAGGGCGATTTCAGATGGTGGATACGGTTTCAGTGAGAGCGACAATGGAATTATTTTCACAGTAATCGGGCTTTCTGGAATTGTAACTCAAGGTGTATTGATAGGTCCACTGACCGATAGATTTGGTTCGAGTAAGTTGATGGCGGCAGGCTTTCTCATTGCAGGATTTGGTCTTTCATCCATCCCATATGTGCCATCCGAATTCGCTATGGCCGGCACTGTACTGGTTAGTATGTTGATTGCGTTTGGCAATGGGCTTGCTACACCTTCAAACATGACCTTGTTGACTCATGCTTCGGATTCTTATGAACGAGGAACTGTTATGGGGGTCAGCGAAAGTTTGCGTTCAATATCAGCCCTATTTGGTGTATTGATTGGTGGTTGGTTATGGGATGCTACCGTTAATCGTACTGACATGTTTGACTTCCATACCTCATTTCGCCTGTGCGGTATTTTCGCATTATTAGGTTGGATCTGCTTTCGGCTCAGCAAGGCATGGGGATTTGAAGAGACTTTATTTCCTACTGCGGAGGAATCGGAATGATAGCAAAGCCTGCAATCATCTGCCACGGTGGTGCAGGGCATGGTGCTAGAGATTTGCCAGGGGTTGAGGAAGCGACGTCTCTAGGTTGGGCATTATTAGGTCAAGGGAATTCAGCACTAGATGCCGCTATTGCCGCAGTTGTCATGATGGAAAACGACCCATCTCTAAATGCTGGTACAGGGGGGAGAATCAGGGCTGACGGGAGCATTCAACTAGATGCCGCAGTAATGACTAGCGATGGTCGTTTTGGGGCCGTAACATGCATCGAGCAAACCAAAAACCCAATCCTCGTTGCAGCAAAATTACTCGATGAACAAGTCAACATGCTAGCAGGGCGAGGGGCGAGAGAATTTGCAGATTCTCTCAACGTGCCACGTGATAAAGTCGAAGGCTCACCTCAACCAACAGGAAATGATACGGTAGGCGCAATCGTACGCGACAAGTCTGGGCTCATTGTAGTGGCATCATCTACTGGTGGATGTACTGGCCGGCCAGCAGGTAGAATTGGCGACACTCCTCTAATAGGTGCGGGAATTTGGTGCGACGAATCTGTTGGCATATCTGCAACAGGTATTGGTGAGGCAATTACGCTCAAAATGTCCAGTGTGAGAATAGCAGATCGCGTCTCCCCCGGTTATGGGCTTTCAGATGCTCTCAAGTGGGGGGTTGAACAATTTGATTCTAATATAGAAGTGGGATTCATTGGTCTTGGTTCACAAGGGGATGGGTTGGGCGCTACAAATACTAAGATGCCGTGGGCTTCAAAGTCTTGAATGATGCCATTTTCCCTCACTTGTTTCCGTTTCCTATTTACGACCCCCTTGGTCTAGAGCCCTCATGCGTGGGGGCGCGAGGACGAATAGCGGCGCGCGAGCAAGCGCCTTTTTTCTCGCATTAATCATGCTATTGACAACTTTTCTCACATTTGTGCCTACTGCATCGGCAGTTGTTAGTGGTGATTTGTCAATCGTTGAAGGAATTGAGCCTAGGTCAGGAGCCACTTATGACAGAGATGCATCTTCTATCTACCCTAGTGTGAAGGTAAAAAATGACCTTTTCAACACTCATTCTCCACGAGAAATAAGATGGCAGATATGCGAAGGTGATCATGTAGCCGCCCTTGCATGCCCAGCAAATTCAGCAAGTGGCTCTACAACTACAGGCATGATTTATGGCCTTCAAGAGGAGATTGTATCTTTTGCACATCAAAATCCGTTTCAACCATTGATGAATGGGTTGCACACGGTTGTATTTTTCTTTGCTGATGTGGATAATGATCCTAGTGATGATAAACTTGCATACACATTTGATGTTGCATCTCCACTGAGGGATTTGTCTTTGAATGAGATTAATTTTGATGATACAGTGATATACAACAGCAACACATCTTATCCAATCAGTGGCGATTTCTATCGCCTTTCTTGGAATTCCAGTGTCAACGCCACTTTTGGATGGGAATTGCTTCTGAATGAAACAGTGGTTTCATTTGGCCAAGAGACTTCGAATCCTCCCGCTGCCTCCGACCAACATTGGATTAAGCAATTCCCCGATTTCTTAGCCCCATTTCCGGGAATATTTACTCTTCGAGCAGGATTGTTTTCCTCAACTGGCGACATGAATGATTGGAACAACATGTTATCGATTACCGTGAATGTCAGCGACAGCATTGACATTTGGGTAGAAACTATCGAACCAGCAAGAGGTTATGGTAATACTATTGAGGTCAATGGAGCTAATCTGACACTCTACCCTCTTGGAGATGTCTCGGTACGTGTGAAGTTAGGGAACATTGGAGATTTGTTGGTAAATACATCAATGATGTTTAGCATCTTCGACATGAATGAGACGCTCATTGATGGCCCTCACACGTGTAACAAATGGCTAGCTCCGGGAGAATCTGAATATTGTATATTCGATATGCCGGTAGAAGGTGAATTAGTATTACGTGCAGATTTATTGTCAATCGAAGAAGGAGATGACATCAACCCTTCAGATAATTGGTACGAGGTAAATGTGAGTAGTAGACATATGCCTAGTTATCCAACAATTAGTAACCCGACTGAAGCGGAGCGCTTTGATAGCGATGATTCAATCTGGTTCATGAGTCAAGTAAGCCAATATGCGGCACTACCAATGAATTACACATGGCGTCTCAATTTTGAGGAAAGTATTGGCTATGGTTCGTCAATCAATACCACCTTGCCCATGGGTGAGTGGCTAGTCACCCTCACCACTAGAGACGCTCAAGGTAATTCTGAAAATGCATATAGAACAGTAATAATTCAAAATCGCATGTCGCTGAACTTTGAGCCATGGTCCGTTGGTGGAGAGGCAGTAATGGGCGAAAGGGTCAACTTTGTATTCAATGAACCCGGTTATCCCCCAGAAGGATTCCAATACTATGATATTCAAACCGCTGGACTTTCTCCATTGAGGACCATAGATATCGATTTTGACCCAATTGAGACTGGGGTGGAAGATCCCGAAGTTGTTTTCGCAGATATATGGATTAATCTTACAGGAATCGTCCCAGATTCACTACCGCGTGAAAGTATAGTCGTTTACAAGTTGGACTCTCTAGAACTAGCCCAATTACACGAATTTGATTTACCTAACGAATTTGAGGTCCACAGTGCAAATGATACTTTGCGAATCCTTGACAATGAATTCAGTAATGGTTTGTACATGATTGCGGGCAATCTTGAATTGGCAAATGTTTCTGTTCTGAACTTGACAACGGTCCAATTACCAAGGGGGGCATTACGTCTTGAGTGGAATCCCTCTGGTGATTTAGACAACCCATACTTTGGTGGATGGAGAATATACCGTAGACTCAGTTATCCTTTCTTTTGGCCATATGAAAATGTCACTCAATTTGCTTCAGTTCTTGGTACTGAAGTAGCAAATCTTGACGCCTATGACTCGAGTTGGGATGACCCAAGTTCACTACCCGATGGCATATGTGTATCTTATCTTGTGATGGCTGTTGATAGACAAGGTGAACCAGATCACATTCACGGCGCTGCTGCAGGCTGGAACGGCCAGAGTGTTGATTGGCAATGCGGAGATGCAGTTTCACCACGTACTCAAATACTAAATTTCAATCATCAAGTGACTTTCGACAACAGTTCGGGGCAGAATTTACACCATGTCAATATTACTTGGACGTGGCCCGAATATGGCGATGAGGACAATATCACTTGGCTACTATATCGCGTTGAATTGATACCATCTGACATGACTTGGGTTGAACCACTTCAAGTTGACCTTTGGGGTGAACCAGGAACACAGGGAAGTTTCCATGAGGTGGAGCAGCCATTCATGAATTCAATCAAGAAAGAACGTACTTATTACTATATTTTCGTGCCTGTGGATGATATTGGAAATGTCGACTTCGCTCCACTTCAAGCGAATATTGAGGTTGTTGATGTAGGCAATCAGTTCTGGGACCATAATTCCTACTTGATTCCTGAACCACCGCCAGAAGAACCACCACCATATGGAAGTGAATGGCTAGGTGAGTTGTTTGACTTCTGGGATCTTTCGGCGTTTAGGACATCTGCAACAGTAGCCTTTGTAATTTTGCTTCTCAATTTAGTAATGATTCCTGTAGTCATCAATCAAACACGAGGGGTGCGCCGCCGCGTCAAACGAGAGAAGTCGAAGCAGAAAAAGTTACGAGATAGTGATTTGGCAGAAGATATGGCAGATGATTTAGAAGACTTCTTCCGTTGATGTTAGTCACTCTTCCAATTGGATATGAAGAAGCGCGACGTGGGAGATTCGAACTCCCGCGGGTAAACCCACCGGATTAGCAATCCGGCGCGATGGCCAGGCTATGCGAACGTCGCAACGAGACGGCCGACTTACCAATCCGTCTTAAGCCGAGCGGAAGGAATTAGCATTCATTCTTCTTCTGAACTGATGATTTCATCTAACTCTTCATCTATATTTTCATCAAGGAGTTCGGCTGGTAATCTAGCAACACCAATGATGCTATCAGAGAATTTATCCATGCGTTTTCCATCATCGCTTCGCTCTCGCAACTCCATCAAACGTGTCCCTCTAGTTACTCTTCCAGTAGTTTCTTTGGTTTGGGATGCGCGGATTCGAATCATCATTCCGCTTTCAGCAAGGAGGAATAGTTGGTCATCAAGATCAGGGATTTGTCTAATGCTGACAATCGCATCCCCGTCACCTATTAACATGGTTTTGACACCTTTCGCCCCCCTCTTGGTTCTGCGATAACCATCAGTCTTGGTGACCGGTTCTCCATGCTTGTCAACTTTTTGAACTCCGTCCGAATCTAGGTCAGGGATTTTCTCTGCAGTCCCCATCTGAGTTCTTTTGCCCATCCCATTGCGTGTAACTGTGAGAATATGCGTATTTGGATTATCAGTGACTATCATACCCACTACATGATCACCTGCAAATTTGAAGCGTATTCCAGCAACTCCTTGAGAGACGCGACCTTGGGAACGTGCTTGCTCACCATAGAATCTACAAGCCACACCTTGTGCAGTAATCAGAACAACTTCTTCTCCTGCTTTGAATGAGCGAACTGCAATTAGCGAATCATTTTCAACTAATTTGATGGCATATTTTCCATTACGATTTATTTTCACATACTGTGAGAGGGCAGTTCTTTTTGCGCGACCATTCTTAGTGGCGAACATCAAGTAATGTCCTTCGTGATTTTCTAGAAGGTCTCTGTTTATTGGTAATATGGCTACCACACTTTCATCTTCGCGAAATCCTTCTAGGAGATTTTTGACATGAGTTCCTTTTGCTTGTCTGCTTGTTTGAGGAGTTTCCCAAGCTCTTAATCCGTACACTCTTCCTTGATCTGTGAAGATGAGCAATCTGTCCTTGGAAAAACAAGCATGTACACTTTGAGGCACATCTTCGTCCTTCGTGGTGACCCCTTTGAGTCCCGTGCCCGCGCGGTTTTGCAATCTAAACGCCTCAATAGGATTGTGACGAAGATAATTTCCTTTAGAAAGCGATATGACTATTGCCTTCTCTTCAATGAGGTCTTCTCGATCCATCGAAAGCGGCATGGGATTGATGTCAGTTCTTCTTTCATCACCATGCTTGTCAGTCACATCTTGTAATTCATTCATTACAAT
>Ga0187833_10005924_pt1 | contig 11427 bp, 7 predicted proteins | sample ETNtaG_37_FD_167968 | JGI IMG/M metagenome (GOLD analysis project Ga0187833, IMG submission 167968) | Marine microbial and viral communities from oxygen minimum zone, Eastern Pacific Ocean - ETNP2014_SV_400_PacBio MetaG (Illumina Assembly) | ecosystem: Environmental > Aquatic > Marine > Hypoxic... | reverse complement strand
CGTTGAGTCAGCCAACGCCGCCTTCTCAGGTTTTCGGCGGTTGTGCGGCCTCTAGCGGGCTGGGGTCGCCGTGTTCGGGGGTTCGACCTTCGCCATAGCGAGGCCTGAAATATCAGCCTCTCTGTCGTTTCGGGCCTCCGCAGGGGTCTAGCCCACTTTGAAGACCGTTCAATAGGTCTCGGTTAGTGTGCGGCGATGGTTCTGCTAGACGAGCTTGAGTGGTCCTTTCGCATACGGCGCTACGAACAGCTCAAAGAAGCGTTTGCCGACGAGGTGGCTGAGGCGATGGCCTCGGCACAGGCCGAACCTGAAAGCGCCCACCCAGAGCTCGACGAAATCATTAGCGCCTTCAAGGAGTCGTTGGGCTTAGAAGCGTTTCGTGCCTGAAGCGGTTCAGAATGGAGCCAAGTCGTCCGCGTGGTGTCGCGGGCATTCGTGGCCGTGCCGTTTGAGCCAACAGACAGGGGTCGTCGGTTCAGTCGTATTCCAGGAACTGGACCAGGTGAGTACTCGTTGCACGGTGGCGCCTTCGCCTAGAAGCGCTGTGACGCATCGGGAGGCTGTCGCGTCAGGAGATGTTTTTGTGGTTTGGTCATCGACGAGAACCACTGACCGCTCTGAGAGATCGCTGTCGCAGATGATCTTTTGGCCCTCTTTCTTAAGAGCAGGTAGCACTTCGCAACCTGAGAGGTCGCCGATGCGGTAGGCGAGCCGGAGCGAGCACTGGCCGGGTTGTGCGGGCGAAAGATCGCTGCTGGGGGCAGGGACGATGGCGATGCCAGATTCTTTCGCACCGTACGGAAGGTGCCCGGCCAGTGTCAGGGCTATGAAGTGGAGCAACGATTGGTGCACCTCTGGTCCGGACTTGCCATTGGGGCCGCCATGCCAGTTCTTCAACTTTGCCCAGATAGCGCCCCCGTAAGGGTCCTTGCCGAACGGCCACATTGACTGGAGGAGGTATGAACCTCCGGTGGCTGGCACGGGTTCGGTGCTGTGTCTAACCGGGGGGAAGATCCGGGCGGCCGCACCGGCCGCCTCGGCGCTCAGCTGACTCGTGATTTCGTTCAGTGTCACCAGTCGCGGATCGAACCCGAAGCGGCCCTCTTCGAGGTCGAAGGCCACGACGCAGTCCCTGGCTTCTTGTGGCAGATGCCGAAGCACGAAAGCTTGAAGGCGTGACCGGTGTCGTGCAGGGTGCTGTAGCAAAGCGACAAACCCCGCCGCGGCTGCCTGCGCCTTGTTACGGGAACCCTCGATTGCCTCGACCTCAGTCGCGGTGAGGGGGGTTTCCCCCACAACCGTGTCAATTACCTCCCTCATTGCAGGAGGTGCCTGTTGGGGAGATAAGAGCTGACTCTGACATCCCGGGCATACCGTTGGCAGCTGGTCTCGAATCATTGCGAGCGCGAGTTTGCAGTTGCCACAGCGCCAGTCGATGTGCGGCCCACCCGGGATAATCGGGCTGTTTGGTTCGGTGGACACGTCGTCGGATCCCGGACCAGGTAGGTCATCTAGGACCTCAGCCGGCATGTCCGCGCTTGCTAACCGGAACTGAGCTCCGGCAGTCACAGCTTCCTCTCGGTCCTGGTCCCTGTCGCCGACGTAGAGCATCTCGCCAATCGGTACGGCCCATTCGATAGATAGCTTGCCGAGCTTTTTTGCCGGCGTTGCTCCGGCGTTGCTGGCTAGCAGCCGTTCAGTGTCCAACTGCAAAATCCCAGTAAGCGTGGATGCGTAAGCACTCGGTGATCGGGTGATGATCGCTGTCCGGTAACCGCGGGCGATGAGTTCGCCAGGTAGTTGCCGGTGCTGGTCGGTGATGGTTGCTGCGGCCGGCGGCTTCCCAGCAGGACACCGGTGGAGCACATCGAACGGGCTTCGTCTCTTCCCACCGCTGTTGGGCACCCAATCAGCCGTGTCAGCGAGCGTGCCATCGAGATCAAACACGACCGCCCTAACCGTCATAGCTGTCGGCTCTTGAGTCCTTCGACCAGCTGGCTCGGATCAGCAAAGACCAGGTCCGCGACCGGGCGTCGCTCCACTATCTGCTTTCTCAGCCGGTCGCTGTTCGGCCGCAGAATCTTCGGGTCACAACCTTCAGGGTCAACCAGCCTCCGGTTTGCTTCCCATGCCGGGTCGCCGGATTCGTCCTCGTCAGGCGCCTGGACGGCGAGCTGGCGGCCCTGCTCAAGGGTGAAGCGCGCCGTGTGCAACGTGCCTGAAGGCACGCCGGACTGAACAATCACCGTCGTCTGGCTCGACCCTGACTGAAGCCGGTCGCGAGCCACCAGGGTTGGGCCAGAGGGCTCGGTTCCGAGCGGCTGCTCGGACAGCAGGCCACCCCCCTCGTCGACGATTCTTTCGGCGAGCTCAGCATTGCTGCGGGGGGTTGGACGTTCAATGCCGCCACCGAGATACGCCCACGTCAAACCCCCGCTATCGAGGGCCGAAGTGTGAGCGACGGTGTCTATCCCGGCGGCGAGCCCGGACACGATCCCGCAACCGTGAGCGACCAGGGCTTCAGTTGATGCCCGGGCCGCCTCGATGCCCCCCTGGGTCGGGTGTCTGGTTCCGACCACGGCGACACAGCGATGATCAGCTGGGGTGGAACCGCGTACCCACAGCACCGCCGGGGGAGACGGAATGGTGCGTAACCCGTCGGGAAACCGGTCGTCAAAATAGGACACCAGTTGGACCTCTCCCGGTGGCTCAGGGACACACGGCGGGTCAGCTGCTGCGTACGCGAGCTCTTCGGCCGGCTTGCCGACCGCATCGTTGAGAACCTCCGGTGATGTAGAAGCGATATGGGCCCAGCTGCTGAACTTTTGGGCGACCTCTATCGCCTTGACTGAACCGATCCCTGGTATCTGCATGAGAGAGAGCAGGGTCAGGGCGTTGCAGAGTTCCCGAGGCTCGTCCCACAGAGTCGGTTCCCCGTCGACGTTCACGGCTATTCCGGGTCGACCACTAGACAAAGATCGCGATCACCGCGACGACGGCGAGTACGACAACCACGCCGGTGAGGACCTTGATTCGCTGGTTGAGATGTCCAAAGCCCTCCACGTACTCCCGGTAGCCGTGCCGGCCTCCTACCACCTGGACCAGCTCATCAATCTTGGTCTTTACCGGCTGCAGGTCTTGCTGGAACCGGTCAAGCTGACCGATCCTCCGGTCCATTCCTGCGAATAATTCCGACGGTCTCACCTCTGCGATGGACTCCAACACGCCCCGCAGTCGGCCTACCACCAGCTGAAGTTCAGTGTCGACGTCCTCAGATGACTCCTGACTGGGCGAGGTTTGGGTGGTCTGCACCGCTAGCCGGTCAATGTCCCCAAGCAAGTTAGTGGTGTCAGCGACAAGTTCACGAAGTAGTTCAACGCACTCCTGCTGGCTCTCGTCAGGTACGAGTTCGGCTACACGTGTCTCGATGGCTCGATGCCGCTCTTGCAGGTCTTGAAGGGCCGATCGGGGAGTGGGTGGTGTTGACTCAGTCATTATTAATCCCAAGTGTCGCAGTCTGCATTGCTTAATGGATCGGTTCCAGTCCAAACAGCCTTGTTCCCCGGTGGCACGAGTGCAGCTTCGGGAAGCCCTGCTTCGGCGACGAAGTAGATGTCAAGCATGATGTTTCCATCTCGGCCACCGCGTCCATGCCAGAAGGCTCGAGAGGGAAATGTCTCTGTTTCTGAAGCCTCGGGGTCTTGGAGCTGCGACAGAATTTCCTCGTTGAAGCGTTGCGCCAAAGACCATCCCTCTGTTGAGAGGTCTTTGCTCGCGATTCCCCAGGTAAGAACCATTCCAAGCTTTCGGTGCCGATAGGGCCAGTCGTCGCTTTCCAGTTTGGAGCGTGTTATTTGAAGCGTTTCGACCACATCGGTGATTGTGACTGGTTGGCCGTCAACGAGTTGCGCGACCGCCGGGATGACAACACATACGTAACCACTTTCGATCCCCTTGGGCGCCAACGTCGTTGTGGTTGTACTAGTTGTGGTTGTACTAGTTGTGGTTGTACTAGTTGTGGTTGTACTAGTTGTGGTTGTACTAGTTGTGGTTGTACTAGTTGTGGTTGTACTCGTTGTGGTTGTAGTCGAATTGTCGGGTTCCAGTACCGGTGGAACCGTGGTTGTCGTCGTTGTCGTCGTTGTCGTCGTTGTAGTAGGGAGTGCCTGCAGGGCCTCGAGCCCGTCGTTCGGATTACCGAGTTGGGTGCCAATGAACACGACCACCAAGATGAGCATTAGGTCGGCCAGGACCCAGCCAACGATCCCTAGAGGGTCGCTGTCTCGACCAGGGCGGCGGCGCATGGCTAATAGTCAGTCGGGTCTTCAGTAGCCGGTTGAGGAGGGTTGATTTGTTTGGCCAACTCCTCGAGTCTCGCGACGAGGATCTCGACTGCTTCGCGTAAGGCGATAGTTTCCAAATGAAGGTCGTTTCGATTATCTGATGCTTCTTTCCAGCTGCCGCTCACATGGATTCCCGCTGCTTGGAGAGCCCGAGCAGCTTCCCGAAGTTCGGCGATGACCCCCTGGTTTGCCTGCTGGTATGAGTCCATGGAGTCCTGGGTACTGTCCAACACCCCTTCGGTCGCTGACCGAAGTGCCGCAGCTGCCTCGTGAAGTGATGCCGTGACCTCCTTGGTGGCAGCTTCAACCTGTTCGTCAAGTTGGCCAGTGGCTGCTACCAAGAAAGAACCCAACGCGTCACTGGTGCTGGTGGTGATGTTTCGAGCCGAGTTGTCGAGTGCTTGAGTTGAGGATTTGAAGCTGTCAGCAAGTTCCCGGTTGGTCTGTGCCAGTTCGGGGAACAGCTGGTAGGCAATGTTGACGTGGTCGGCAACCTGTTGCATCTGTTCTCCGGTCCGACCAAGAATCCCGTGGAGTGCCTGCAAGTCGTCGCCCAGGTCAATTCGGTCTTCTCCGAGCTGTTCCCATTGACGGCGGATTTCGTCGGCCGAGTTGCGTAGTGCGGTTGCCGACCCGGCCAGTGATTCGCTGACAGCGGATTGAACCCCCCGTTCCGCGGTGAGTGCGCTAACCAGTTCGGAGGTGGCAGAAGCAATCTGTGAGGCCTGGCTGAGCGACTCAACGGTGGTGGTGGCCAGCTGGCGAGATGTCTCCCCTAGCTGGTCGACAAGTATTCGTTCCTGAGTAGCAGTGTCAGAAAAAGTCGCTCCAATTTGAGCGATGTCGTCCCTGGCGCCACGCAGGTTATCGCTCAAGGACTTTGCCGTGACGTTGAGGCCGGCTACGACCTCTTCGTGCGCGGCGAGTCGAGAATTGAACGTGGTGATTGATTCGGTGATGTGGTCGAGCCGGTTTTTTGCTCGTTCCTCCGCGTCGAGTACATGGTTGGTGATCGAAGAAAGTTGATTGGTTGCCTTGCCCAACTCCTCAGTGACCCGAAGTGGGGTGTCAAATGCTCGCTTCGACAGGTGGAATGAGGCGTAGGTAAGGGTCTCACGTAGTTGGTTCCAAACTTGCTGGAACCTATTTTCCAGGGTGACTTCTCGGTGCCTTCGCAGGTATCCGACTCGGACCGATGTGGCTATCACCATGAAGATTGCTGCCAGATCTAGGGAGGCGACCATGGTGAGATCGAACCACCCGGCCAGAGAGCGCCAGAGGTCTTCGGGCAGGCCGTCGATGTTGTCGAACCCCTGCTCCCAGAGGGCGATGAAGGGGCGATTCGCTACATCTCGAATACGTGGCAGTGCATCAACTGATCCTGCCAGCCTTGTTAACTGGCCGTATTGATAAGAAGCAAGCGCAACGCCGGACCAGGTAATGAGGAGTGGGAGCAACACCAGAACGTTGCGCGCCCATTCCCAAACCGTGATCTGACTGTCACGCCGGTCAGCTCCGGGGACCGCTACAGCGTCTTTGCCGAAAGCAGCAAACAGGTCAACTTTGGCCCAGATGTGGGCGTCTTCACTGTCTATCGCTCCGGCCAGCGCAAGCAGGGAGTCCCTTCGTTCGGAGAGCGACGGCGACTCGGCTAGCTCAAATAGGGCTGACTTTGTAGAAGCTATGTCCAATCGAAGATCCCTCCCAGGTGCCACGACGATAGTCACGGCTGGGGATGCACGCCACCGGTTGGGTTACCTTTGGTGGCCTTACTATGGGAGTTTGTAAGGCATGACCGAGGATTGCGGAATACCTCCAGGTAGTTCTCCACTCGTTGGGGTTGCGACAGACCTGTTCCGGTTCTTTTGCGAGACCGTCAGGCTTCGCAGCAAGGAGATCACCTCAACCGATCAGTATGAGCCGAATGGAAAAGTTATTTGGCTTGCTGATCTACCGCAACACTCCGCGGCTCATTCAGCTCTTGAGGACGACGAGGTGGCCTTTGATGACGAAGTAATGGTTGTTGAGAAGGTTCCCAAGGTCGACCCGCCAATCCTTCCGCAGAACGTACGGCCCTGGTTGGGAGAGTTTGACCATAGGAATGCTGGCTCAAATCCGGAACTCCTTGATGAGCGGCTAGAACCCATCAGCGACGGCGGAGACGACGGGCACGGAGAGGACGACGAGGGCGGACCGGGTGTCGAAATCTTGAGACTGAGTGATTTCCCAGATGTCGAACCGGCCTACACGCAGTGGCGTCCGCGGTGGATGGCGTGGGCAGCCGAGGAGAGACGGAATCGCCCAGTGCGAGCCCTCTACGAAGAGCTGTATCGGATCGAAAGTCAGACTTCTGTCCTGCCTGAAGAATGGGACTTGGTTGTGGCCACTGGGCTGCTGTCAGTTCGGCGGCCGGGATATGGAGACAACCCAGACATCGTGGTGAAGCGGCACGTGTTCACCTACCAGGCAATCGTCGAGATGGACGAACAAACAGGATCTTTGCATGTGTCGTTGAACCGGAGCCTTGACCCGTTCCGGCTGGAACTGGACATGTTGCCCACACCGCAATGGCCGGACATCGAACGTCAGCAGGAACTCCAGGACCTCTACCAGACGAAGCTTGATCACCCACTCGACATTGCCGGCGTTGACGGGCTCCTCGGACTGGTCGCAAATGCAATTCGAACTCCAGACGCAACCTCCCTCGCACAGGAACTGCATCCCCCCGACAGCGAACAGGTCAGTGACGTCATCGTCCTCCGCTCTGCACCGGCGCTGATCCTTAGGGCCCGTCCTCGGGCCCCAAAACTGGCGTTCTTCAATCGGATCGCTGACCAACTCGAACAGCTGGAACGGGACGGCAGAGAACTACCCGCAGGACTGTTGCACCTAGTCGATCCGGACGTGGATCCCTCAGCGGTGGATCAGAGCGAGCCCACTGCTGCCCGTTCCGAACCGTGGCAGACCGCCGACGAGACGTTCTTACCACTAGAGGCAAATGCTACGCAGCTTCGGATTGTTCACCATGTTGAACACCACCCATTCACTGTCGTACAAGGGCCACCAGGAACCGGTAAGACCCACACCATCGCAAATATTTTGGGCCACTTGTTGGCCAGCGGTCAGCGGGTACTTATTACCGCTGAGAAGGATCAGGCACTTCGCGAGGTGCGCGACAAGCTTCCTCACGAGATCCAACAACTATGTGTATCAGCAGTCGGTCGCGACGACCGCGACCGAAAACAGCTTGAGGTAGCAGCTCGGACACTCCAAGACCGTCGGGGCGGGTACGAAGCCGACGAATATGCCCGGGAACGAAGTGAGCTCGAGTCAACGATAGAAAGCCAACTTCGCAAAAAAGCGCAGCTCAACGCCGAACTCGTTGAGGCCCGGAAATGGGAGATCGACTCATTCACGATTGCAGGGTACGAAGGAACTCCAGGACAGATCGCTCAGAATCTTGCCGACGATCGATCGCCATTCGAATGGTTTGAAGAGTTTCTCTCTGGCCCCCGGGAACAATGCCCGTCCAATAGTGACGCCATCGAATATCTCTCCTACGTGAGGGACGACGAACTCGAAGAACTAGCCGGTCAACTCGACAGACGCCTACCGGATGATTGGGAGGCTCAACTCCTCGCACCTAACACTTTTGGCGAACAGCTGCACCACCTGTCAGAGGCTAAGAAGGCGGCCGACGAAGTAGCAGATCTTCGGTCGGACCCCACCTACCAGGCTCTCCGGGACCACACCCGGTACCACAGAACGGAAGTAGCAGCTCAAGCCAGGTCGATCGCTGACCATCTGCAGCGGCGAGAAGAGTCCACGTCCGGGTGGCTTGCAGGAGCGCATGACGATGTGATTGCCGGGCGGATCCAGCAATGGGAACGCCGAGCAAGCGATCTTGAACGACTTATCGATCAAGCTGACGAACACATCCAAGCGATGGGCATCATCCGTGTCAATTGCAAGGAGGGGCAGGAACCGCTCCGGTTCAAAGAGATTGCTGAGAACCTGCTCAAACACCTAAAGGGCGGAGGGAAACTCAGAGAGTGGTTCAGGGCTCCACCTGTGGTTCGCCAGGCAGCAGAGTTCATGAAATTCGTTCAGGTCGATCACAGTCCACCCCAGACGGTTGCCAGCATCGAAGGCTTTCTCAACTGGTTGGACGCGAGACGGCTACTCGACGCGGTGTTGAAACGGTGGCCGCGAGGAGTCGAACCACGGGAATCAGACACGCTGAACGGGTTACTCGACTGGCACCGGGACGAGCTCAGTTTCCTGCGGAACTTGTTAGACGAGCGGCGAGCGATTAGCGCCTTCCGTGACCAGCTTGAACGGTTGGTGTTGCCTATCCCCGATTTTTCAGTTTCTGCAACCGTCCGACATTACGTCGAAGTGACAGAAGCGTTGGAGAGGTTTGAAGCACTTCACGAGGCGGAACATCCTTTGGGTGAACTCGTCGCCAACCTTCAGAGGGAACTGAACTTCGGCGATTCGGCAGATGCTGTTGGTGAACTCCTGGCGGGCGCTGAGCTTCATGATTCGGCTCGATACAGGACTGCCTACCAGGCGCTATCAGTACTGAGTGACGCCCAGCAGAGAAATGCTCGTCGGTCAGAACTCCGGGCTGAATTTGAGGTTGTAGCTCCCGGGCTGTGCGCAGCAATCGACGGTGACCCCAACCCGACCTGGGATGTTCGCTTAGAACGATTGACCGAAGCACGGAACTGGTGCGAGGCCCGAGCGTGGATCACACAGTCGCCCCACGACGCCCAAGGACTACAAAGGCAACTGGAGAGGGTCCGGGAGAAGATTAAGGAAGACCGAGGAGCCCTCATCTCAAACCGGGCATGGGACTTGGCGCTTGGTCGACTTTCACAACGAGATACCGCCTCTCTTGGCTCCTATGTACTTGCCGTCGGCACGCTCGGCCGTGGAACGGGGAAATACGCAGCGAGCCGACGTCGCGATGTTCAAGAACGACTCAAGGCCTGTAGGGGTGCCGTGGCGGCCTGGATCATGCCGCTCCATCGGGTGTTTTCAGACATGCGCCCCGAAGCGGAGATGTTCGACATTGTCATTGTTGACGAAGCGTCCCAGGCTGGCACGGAAGCAAACTTCCTCCACTACCTCGCGCCACGCGTTCTTGTCATCGGAGATGACAAACAAGTCGCTCCGGAGGCGCCCGGCCTCGACCTCAGCCAGATCCATGCCCTCGTCGACAACTACCTGGGTGAGATACCTGAGGACCAGAGACTCGTCTTTAAGAACCCAGCGATCAGCTATTTCGACCACGCCAAGATTCGGACAGACACCATCACTCTCACCGAGCACTTCCGGTGTGTGCCCGAAATCATCGAGTTCTCAAACCGAGAGTTCTATCGCCCAGCAGGCATTGAACTCACTCCGGTCAGGCAGTACGGCACGGATCGGCTTCGACCCCTCAAGTCCCATTTCGTTTCTGATGGGTACCGACAGGGCAAACGAAACCAGCCGGAAGCCGAGGCCCTTGTTGAGGAACTGTGCCGGTGCGTCGAAGACCCTGCCTACACCCGAGAAGGCTCGGACGGAGAGCCTGAACCCCTGACAATGGGTGTGATTTCGCTCACCGACAGGCACCAGGCCGAAGCGATCTCCAACATGCTTCTCGATCGGCTCCCCGAAGGCGAACTCCGGGCAAGACAGATCAGATGCGGGACGGCCGCCGATTTCCAAGGCTCAGAACGAGACGTGATCTTCTTGTCGATGGTGAATTCCATGACAGGAGTCACTGAGGACGGCAGCGGAGAGATCCGCTATATGCCCCTTACCCGGGCTCGAGCGGAGCGTCGCTACAACGTGGCGTGCTCCCGGGCAAAGGACCAGATGTGGTTGTTCCATTCGCTTCAGATCGCTGAGCTCTCCAACGAGGAGGATCTTCGCTTGAGACTCCTCAGCTTCTACGACAATCAGACCTTCGACCCGGTCACCGGAGAGTCACTCCTGGTGCCTGAAGACGAAAAGGTTCCGCCTTTTGATTCCAAGTTTGAACAACGTGTCTATAACGAAATCGTTCGTAAGGGGTACCGTGTGGTCCCACAGTTCAAGGTGTATGGCCGAAAAATTGACCTGGTAATAGAAGGGGCCACTTCCCGGCTGGCGGTTGAATGTGACGGCGACCACTGGCATGGCGAGGACCAGTACCAACAAGACACCGAACGCCAGCGAGATCTCGAGCGGGTCGGATGGAAGTTCTTCCGGGTGCGCGAATCTGAGTTCAACTATGACAGGGATCAGGCGCTCGAACAGTTGTGGAACGACCTCGACAAACAAGGCATCCATTCTGTGCCAGCACCACCGTCGTCGCCGCCAGGAGGAGCTCCATCACCACCGTCGTCGCCGCCAGGAGGAGCTCCATCACCAGGCAGTTTTGTCGAAGAAATGGATCCAGCTCAAGATCTGTCCACGGGTCGAACAGATGAGAGCCTCAGAGTTAGTTCCTCCGAGCAGGACGCTTTGACAGAAAGTGGGCTTCTCCGAGCGCAAGTGCAGAAACTTGTCGCCCAGCTGGAAGAGCTCCGAGCGGACACAGGATCTTCAGGTTTTGAAGAAGATCAAGAGGTCCGGGAGGAGATTGAACAGGCGCTGAACGGTTTGCGTTCAATAAGGCAAGGTGTCACACCGTGCCAGTTCACGCTAGGGCCTGTCTTCGCCATAAGTCTGGAGCAACTAGGTGGCCGGTATCGAAAGCCAGCCATCAGAACTTGTGCGGAAGTCATTTCTGGTGTCCCGAAGTTGTTAACGAAGCGGAGTGATCACCCCTTAAGGACAGGAAACAAGCAAACAGCCCTTTCACGCGTTCGAGACGATGGAGCTGAAGCGCGCCGTTGTTATCTGGAGAAGCATGGCCCGGGTGCTCGCCGACTTCATTATTGGAAACTGCCAGATGGCTCAATCGAATTGGCTGTTGTGACCGTGCATGAGGACATGGGCATACCTTCGTCCTGAATAGGGTGAGGCTCTTTTCTGCTGTCCGCATGCCCTGGTGGCTGAAATCATTCATTCAACATTTGGATAGGTCCTACGACACCACCTCGAAAGG
>Ga0187833_10005923_pt1 | contig 11427 bp, 21 predicted proteins | sample ETNtaG_37_FD_167968 | JGI IMG/M metagenome (GOLD analysis project Ga0187833, IMG submission 167968) | Marine microbial and viral communities from oxygen minimum zone, Eastern Pacific Ocean - ETNP2014_SV_400_PacBio MetaG (Illumina Assembly) | ecosystem: Environmental > Aquatic > Marine > Hypoxic... | reverse complement strand
GGAAATGCAAGACACGCAAGTAAAAAAGCGCCCATATTTGTTGGTGGTGGAATAGCACACGGGCCCAAAGGAAATGTATATAAAGTTAGAAAGATAAATAAAAAGGAAAAGAAAAAAAGTTTAATTAGCGCAATATCTCAAAAAACTAAAGACAAAAATTTAATTATATTTGAAGATGTCAAAACTAAAATTAATAAAACAAAAAATTTTAATAAATTTTTAAAGATAAATAAAATAAACAGTGCCTTGATTGTTGTAGATTTAATAACTAAAAAAAACATTGAATTATCAGCAAGAAATATTGCAAATATAAAATTAATTGATCCATATTACCTGAATACCTACGATATCTTGAAATATAAACAAATTATGTTTTCTAAATCGTCAACCAAAGAGTTAGAAAAAAGACTTTTAGATCATGAGTAAAATCAATTTATATGACAGTATATTGAATCCATTGTTAACAGAAAAATCTACCAATTTATCTGAAATGAATAAGGTAGTATTTAAGGTAAACAAATCATCTAATAAAAGATCTGTTAAAAAAAGTATTGAAAAAATATTTAAAGTAAATGTTGTTAAAGTAAATATAATTAATAAACAAAGTAGAGTTAAAATTGCAAGAGGTAAAAAGATTAAAGTTCGAGGATACAAGAAAGCAATTGTTACATTAAAAAAAGGTCAAAATATTGATTTAACTACAGGCATATAAAATGGCACTAAAAACATTTAAACCTTATACAAAATCAACTCGAGGAACGATTATTGTTACAAAGAAAGACCTTTGGAAAGGCAAGCCTATCAAATCTCTTACAATTGGCAAAAGATCTTCATCAGGAAGAAATAATTTGGGACGAATTACTTCAAGAAGAAGAGGATCGGGCCATAAACAAAAATATCGTAAAATAGATTTTTATAGAAACAAACATGATATTGAAGCAGTGGTTGAAAGAATTGAGTATGATCCGAATAGAACATCACATGTAATGTTGGTTAAATATGACGATGGTGAAAGGTCATATATGTTAGTTCCTCAAAAAATTAAAATTGGAGATAAGATTATTTCGGGAAATAAAAAAGAGATAAAAATAGGAAATTGTATGCCCTTACATGATATTCCTGCTGGAACAGCAATACATAACGTTGAAATGAAACCAGGAGGAGGAGCTAAAATTGCAAGGGCAGCCGGATCTTCTGTGCAAATTACTGGATCAGATGGTGAATACTCATTAATAAAACTAGTATCGGGAGAAATTAGAAAAATAATTAGTAGAGCAAAAGCTACAATTGGGGTTTTATCTAACCCAGATCAAAAGAATATCAAAATTGGTAAGGCTGGAAGAAATAGATGGTTAGGAATCAGACCAAGTGTAAGAGGAGTAGTAATGAATCCCGTAGATCATCCACATGGTGGTGGGGAGGGAAAATCTTCTGGAGGTAGAAATCCTGTTTCTCCATGGGGTCAATCCGCAAAGGGATTAAAAACAAGGAATAATAAAAGAACTAATAAATATATAATTTCAAGAAGGAAGAAGAGAGTTTAAATTATGTCGAGATCAGTGTGGAAAGGACCTTTTGTTGATCCCAGTTTACTAAAAAAAATTGAAAAACAAAAAAAAGATGTAAGTAGAAAACCAATTAAAACTTGGTCTAGAAAATCAACAATTATTCCCGATTTTGTAGGATCAAGTTTTTTGATTCATAATGGAAAAAAATTTATAACAATAACTGTTTCTGAAGATATGGTTGGACATAAACTTGGTGAATTTTCACCAACTAGGCAGTTTTCTGGCCATACCCCAGCTGATAAAAAGGCCAAACAAGAGGCAGAAAAACAATCTGAGGTTAAGAAAGATTTAAATGAAAAAAAATAAACAAGTAATAAATAAAAAAAATTTAGTTAAATGCGTTAACAAAAATGTTAGATCCAGTACAAGAAAAATTGGGCTAATTTTGAGAGGTATAGTTGGAAAAAAAGTTGACCTTGCATTGCGCAACTTAACTTTTGCTAACCAAAGAATATGTGCGGAAATAAAGAAAACTATACATTCGGCTGTAGCTAACGCAGAAAACAATTTTCAATATGATATTGATAATCTATTTATAAAGGAAGCCTATTGTGGAAAATCAGTTGTAATGAAAAGATTTAGGCCAAGAGCAAAAGGAAGAGCTAGCCCTATAAAAAAACCTTATAGTAATGTGACTATTATATTATCAGATAAACCTAGAAAATTGGGGGATCATGGGACAAAAGGTTAATCCTGTTGGTTTTAGATTGGGAGTGAACAGAGGATGGGACTCTGTTTGGTTTTCAAAAAAAAATCAATTTGGAAAAAATCTAATAGAAGACTTTAAAATTAGAGAATATATTAAAAAGAACGTAGTGAACTCAGGAGTTTCTAAAGTCATAATCGAAAGATCTACAAAAAAATGTTTTGTTACTATTTATACTGCAAGGCCGGGTTTTGTTATTGGTAAAAAGGGAAGTGATATAGAAAAAATTAAAAAAAAAATATCTAAATTAACTGATCATGAAGTTACATTAAATATTAAAGAAGTTAAAAAACCTGAATTAAATAGTTATTTAGTTGCTGAAAATATAGCTCAACAACTTGTAAAAAGAATTGCTTATAGGAGAGCTATGAAGAGAGCAATACAATCTGCCTTAAGACTGGGCGCTAAAGGAATAAAAGTACGTCTAAGCGGAAGATTAGCAGGTAATGAGATTGCAAGATCAGAATGGTTAAGTGAGGGAAGTATTCCTTTGCACACTTTAAGAGCGGATGTAGATTATGCAGAATCGGAAGCTTTGACAACTTATGGAATGATTGGAATTAAAATTTGGATATATAAAGGGAAAATATTTAGGAAGGAATTTAGTCAAGAGACTAATAAAATTTAATTATGTTGCAACCAGCAAGAACAAAATATAGAAAAGCCCACAAGGGTAGAATTCATGGTAGAGCGTTTAGATGTGATAAACTTAATTATGGCACATATGGTTTAAAAGCTCTAGAACCGGAAAGAATTGTTTCAAATCAAATTGAAGCTGCAAGAGTAGCATTAACTAGACATATGAAAAGGACAGGTAAAGTTTGGTCTAGAATATTTCCAAATATACCGGTTTCCAAAAAGCCTACAGAAGTACGAATGGGCAAAGGAAAAGGAACCCCCGAATTTTGGATTTGTAGAGTTAGGCCAGGTAGAATTTTATTTGAGGTAGATGGAGTGGACGAAATTGTTGCAAGAGAAGCTTTGTATAAAGCGTCAGCAAAACTTCCAATAAAAACAAAATTTATTAAAAGATAATTTATGAAACTTAAAGAGATAAAGAAACTTACAAAAGATCAATTACATAAAAATTTTGATAAATTTAAAAAAGATTTGTTTAATTTAAGATTTAAAAAAATTAATGGTCAACTAACAAATCCATCTAAATTTAAAGAAACAAAAAAAGCTATAGCGAGAATTAGTACATTAATTAAAAACAAGTAATATGCCAAAAAAAACATTAAAAGGAAAAGTAATTAGTGATAAAAATGAGAAAACTATTATTGTATTGGTAGAAAGAAAATACCAACACCCTTTTTTAAAAAAAATTCTTAAGAATAAAAAAAAATACCATGTTCATGATGAAAAGAAAATGTTTAAAATTGGAGATACCGTACAAATTGAAGAGTCAAAACCTTACTCTAAACATAAACGATTTAAAGTATTGGAGGAAAGTAGATGATTCAAGTCCAAACAGAATTATTTGTAGCAGATAACACTGGAGCAAAAAGGATTGAATGTATCAAGGTTTTGGGTGGCTCAAAAAGAAGATATGCTTCGGTTGGTGATATAATTGTAGTTAGTGTTAAGGAAGCTATTCCAAAGGCAAAGATAAAAAGAGGATCAGTACACAAAGCTGTAATAGTCAGAACTAAGCAAGGTATTTTCAGAAATGACGGTTCAAAAGTAAAATTTGATAACAATGCCGCTGTGTTAACTGATGAGAAAGGGGAACCATTAGGAACAAGAATTTTTGGTCCAGTAACTAGGGAACTGAGATCCAAAGGACAAATGAAAATAATTTCATTAGCACCTGAGGTTTTATAATTTATGAATTTAAAAAAGGGAAATTTGGTAAGAGTATTAACAGGTAAGGATAAAAATAAGTCAGGAGAAATTATTGAAATAGTAAATAGTCTAAATAAAGCTAAAGTTAAAGGAATAAATATTGTTAAAAAACATTTAAAAACTACTAAAGAAAAAAAAGGAGGAATAATTTCTAAAGAAAATTTTATTCATTTGTCAAATTTGATGGTAGTGGAAAATAAAAAAGATAAAACTAAAACAAAAAAAGAAATTAATAAAAAATGAATCCAAGATTAAAAGAATTATATTATTCTAAAATACAACTGGACTTAGCAAAAAAGCTTTCATTAAAAAATAAATTGATGAGCCCAAAATTTGAAAAAGTTATTATTAATATGGGCTTGGGAACAGACGGAAATGATAATAAAATTTTGAAATCTTATTCAGATGATATTGCTATGATAACTGGACAAAAACCAGTTGTTACAAAATTTAAAAAATCTATATCAAACTTTAAAACAAGAAAAAACACAAACGCTGGTTTAAAAGTAACTTTAAGAAAAAATAAAATGTACGAATTTATTGATAGACTTGTAAATATTGCACTTCCTAGAATAAGAGATTTCAGAGGCCTGAACTCACAAAGCTTTGATAAATTCGGTAATTTTACCTTTGGAATTAAAGAACATGTTATTTTTCCAGAAGTAAATTTTGACAAGGTTGAAAAAATACGAGGTCTAGATATTACAATCGTAACTCATGGAACAAATAAGAATCATACTTTAGCGTTATTAGAGGAGTTTAATTTTCCTTTTAACAAAGAAAAGAAAATTGAGTTTTAAAAATATATGGCAAAAAAAAGTATTATAAATAGAAATAAAAAAAGAATTGCACTGAATTTAAAATTTGCAAATAAAAGGAATAAATTAAAAAAAATAGTTATGAATAAGAAACTAAGTTTAGAGGAAAGATTTAAGGCTCAAATGAAATTGTCAAAATTACCAAGAAATTCATCTAAAATTAGAGTTAAAAATAGATGTGAAATTACTGGAAGATCTCACGGAGTTTATAGAAAATTAAAAATTTCAAGAATAGCTTTGAGACAACTAAGTTTAGAAGGAAAAGTACCTGGAATGGTAAAATCAAGTTGGTGAGAAAGGAATGAATTTATGAGTTTTACAGATCCTATAGGTGATATGATAACAAGAATTCGAAACGGACAAATGAGATCGCATGTTAAAATTGAAATGCCTGCTTCAACTTTTAAAGGTAAAATTTTAGAAATACTTAAAAGAGAAGGCTTTATTTTAAATTACAGTTTAGATCAAGTTGATGAAAAGAAAACAAAATTTACAATCGATTTAAAATATAATTCTGGTTCACCTGTGATAAATAATATAGAAAGGATTTCTAAACCTGGAAGAAGGTTTTATTCAAGCGCACAAAGTATTCCAAGAATACAAAATGGTTTAGGTATAGCCATAGTTTCTACTTCCAGAGGAGTTATGACCGATTCAGAAGCAAGAAAAGCTAAGATTGGTGGCGAAATTATTTGTAGGATATTTTAATGTCAAAAATAGGTAAAAAAAAAATTTTAATCCCAAAAGAAGTCAAAGTATCAATTAATGGTGATTACCTGGATATTAAAGGACCCTACGGCAACAAGAAAATTAATCTAGATACAAAACTCTTTGAAGCAAACCTAAGTGAAAACAGGGAATTATCAATTAAACCTATAAAAAATAATGATGATATTAAAAAAATGTGGGGAATGAATCGCAGTCTTTTAAATAATACGGTTATTGGAGTTAATGAGGGTTATGAGAAAATATTAGAAATGACAGGCGTTGGTTATAGAGCTGCTATAAAGGACAATAATTTGAACTTACAACTAGGTTATAGTCATGATATTAATTTTGAAATTCCATCAGATGTAAAAATTATCGTAGAAAAACAAACAAGAATCAAGATCAACGGACCTGATAAGCAAAGAGTTGGTATGGTTGCATCAAAAATAAAATCATTTAGATCTTCAGAGCCATATAAAGGCAAAGGGATTAAAGAAAAAAACGACTATGTGCTACGTAAAGAAGGAAAAAAGAAATAAATAATGAAATTAGATAAAATAATTAAAAAAAGATTGAGAATAAGAAATAAATTAATAAATTCTAATGCAAATAATAGATTAAGACTAACTGTAAACAGATCCTCCAAAAATATTTCTGCTCAAATAATAGATGATATAAAAGATAAAACACTAGTTGCTGCATCTTCATTAGAAAAAGATATTAGAAAAATTAATAAAACAAAAAAATCAGATTTATCATTTTTTGTAGGCAAAACACTTGCAAAAAGAGCAAATAAAAAGAATATCACCAAGGTTTATTTTGACAGAGGTTGCTATAAGTATCATGGAAGAGTTAAATTACTAACGGATGCCTTAAGAAAATATGGTTTGGAGTTTTAATAAATGGAAAATAATGAATTAAAAGAAAAACTAATTTATATAAATCGTATTACAAAAGTAGTAAAAGGAGGAAGAAGATTTACTTTTTCAGCACTTGTAGTAGCTGGAAATCAATCTGGAAAATTGGGAGTTGCTCATGCTAAAGCTAAACAGATTTCGGATGCTATTAAAAAGGCTACAGACTTAGCTAAAAGAAAACTAGTTCACATTCCACTTAAAGAAGGAAGAACCCTACATCATGATGTGGTGGGAAAAAAGGGATCGGGAAAAGTGATTTTAAGATCTGCACCAAAAGGGACAGGAATTATTGCAAGTGGTGCCATAAGAGCGGTATGTGAGGTTGTAGGTATAAAAGACATTGTGGCCAAATCATTAGGCTCATCAAATTCTCATAATGTAGTAAGAGCTTGTATGAAAGGGTTGATGAATCAACTTTCACCAAAAAACGTTTCTTTTTTACGTGGTAAGACAATTTCAAAAATAATTGAAAAAAGAGGATAAGTGAATTTAAATTTATTAAATTATAAAGTTAAGAACAAAAAAAATAGACCGGGTAGAGGTATAGGCTCTGGCAGGGGTAAAACATCTGGTCGAGGACATAAAGGCCAGAAATCTCGTTCTGGGGTAGCAATAAAAAGTTTTGAAGGAGGGCAAATGCCTATTTATAGAAGACTTCCTAAAAGAGGATTTAACCGGATAAAAAAAAATAATATTGCAACATTAAATCTTCAACAATTGCAAAAATATATTTCCAAAGGAAAATTAGATAATAAAAATATTATTAATTTAAGTGCACTCAAAAAAAATAAGATTTTGAAGGGAAAGATAAATAAAATTAAATTATTAGGTAATGGCGACATTAAAGATAAAATAAATATTGAAGTTGATTTTATTTCAAAATCTGCAAAAAAAAAAATTGAAAAAAATGGTAGTTCTATAAATTTAATACTGAAATAAATTTAGTAAAGATATTATTAATGGCTGATGTTCTTTCCCAAACTAAAGACTTAAAGAATCGTATCATTTTTACTATTATAATTTTATCAATTTATAGACTAGGCACATTTATACCAATACCTGGGATAGATCCGCAATCGTTACAAGAACTTATGAGCTCTAATCAAAGGGGTCTATTAGGTATGTTCAACGTATTTGCTGGAGGAGCTATTGCACGTATGGCTATTTTTGCGTTGGGAATTATGCCATATATTTCATCTTCAATTATCGTTCAACTATTAACTGGAGTTTCTGATTATTTTAAAAATCTAAAAAACCAAGGTGAAATAGGAAGAAAAAAAATTACTCAAATTACCAGATATGGAACAGTTTTATTAGCTACCATTCAGGGTTACGGATTGTCTGTTGGGTTAGAGTCTGCGGAAAATTTAGTTATTAATCCTGGATTTTTTTTTAGAATTAGCACAGTGATAACTATAGTAGCTAGCACTATGTTTTTAATGTGGCTGGGGGAACAAATTACGCAAAGAGGAATTGGTAATGGGATTTCTTTAATTATATTTTCTGGTATTGTAGCAGAGATACCTAGAGCATTAGTAACCACCTTTGAATTAGGTAGAACGGGTGCAATTTCATCATTAATGATAATTTCTATACTCATATTATTAGTATGCACAATTATTTTTATTGTCTTTATGGAGAGAGCTTTACGAAAAATATTAATTAATTATCCAAAAAAACAAATGGGAAACAAAATGTATGGAGGTGAATCGTCCCATTTACCTTTAAAAATTAATTCTGCTGGCGTAATACCAGCAATATTTGCTTCAGCTTTATTGTTGTTGCCAATTACATTTTCAAACTTTACTTTTTCGCAAAATGAAATATTTTTAAATATATCTGCTCTTTTTTCACAAGGAAAACCTCTCTATATGATTTTGTATGGATCTGGAATTATTTTTTTTACTTTTTTTTATACATCGATAGTCTTTAATCCACATGAAACTGCTGAAAATTTGAGAAAATATGGTGGATACATACCTGGAATTAGACCGGGTGAAAGTACAGCTTTATATATAGATAGTATTTTAACTAAACTAACAACAATTGGTGCATTATATTTAGCTCTGGTTTGTTTAATGCCTGAATTTCTTATAGCCAAATATCCAATTCCATTTTATTTAGGTGGTACATCCATATTGATAGTTGTAATTGTTGCGATGGATACGGTAACTCAAGTTCAAACAAGATTAATGAGTGCACAATACCAGTCCTTAATTAAAAAAGCTAGATTTGGAAAATAATTAATGAATCTAATTATTTTTGGTCCACCAGGTGCTGGCAAGGGTACTCAGTCTAGTCAAATAGTGAACGATTTTGATTTAAAACAAGTATCCACTGGTGATTTGTTAAGAAAGGAAACTAAACTACAAACAGATCTAGGTAAAAATATTGAATCAATATTAAATAATGGTGAACTGGTATCAGACGAAGTAGTTAACACTTTAATTGAAAAGTTTATTTCAGATCCTAATAATTTTAATAGATTAATCTTTGATGGATATCCAAGAACTATATCACAAATTGATAGTTTAGAAAAATTATTGAAAAAATTTAATCAGAAAATTTCAATAGTAATTAACCTAAGTGTTGATAAAGATATTATTTTAAAAAGAATCAACGGTAGAATTATTTGTTCTAAGTGTTCTAGGATATTTAATGTGTACTTTAATCCACCAAATTCAAAAAATCATGATTGTGAGAAAAAATATTTAGATAATAGAACTGATGATAATTCCAAAACTATCCTAAATAGATTTGAAACTTATGTTGCTAAAACAAAACCACTATTAGATTATTACAAAAAAAAGAGATATCTCTGCGAGATCAATGGTAATCAAAAAATTGACAAAATTTACAATGAAATCAAGGGTATTTTGAAGAATATAAGTGATTGACATTATTTTTACTTTTTATATAAGTTTCCTTGAAAAATCTTACATCACTAGATTATGGCACGTATAGCAGGCATCAATATTCCCCAAAATAAGGTAGTTCGAATTGGTTTAACTTATATTTATGGGATTGGAGATAAACACTCTCATAATATTTGCAAAAATTTAAATATTCCATCTAGCAAAAGAGTGAATCAACTTACGGATGATGAAATATTAAAAATTAGAGAATATATTGATAAAAACTTTGATGTGGAAGGTGAATTAAGAAGAGAAACTTCACTAAACATAAAAAGATTGATTGATCTGGCTACATATAGAGGATCAAGACATAAAAAAAAGCTTCCCGTCAGGGGTCAGCGCACTCGCTGCAATGCTCGAACTAGAAAAGGCAAGGCAATAGCAATAGCCGGAAAAAAAATTACTCCGCTGAAAAAATAATATATGAAAGATAAAAAAAAAGTTGATATTAATAAGACCGACACAAAAGTAACTAGTTCTCCAGAAAAGAAAAAGTCCAGTTTTTCAAAAAAAAAAAAAATTAAAAAAAATATTTCAACTGGAGTAGCTTATGTTAAGTCAACATTTAATAATACTATTATTTCAATTGCAGATGTTCATGGCAATGTGATTGCATGGTCTTCTGCTGGGAAAAAAGGATTTAAAGGATCTAGAAAATCAACACCTTATGCTGCTCAAATTGCAGCAGATGAAGTTGGCACAAAGGCTTTAGAATACGGAATGAAAATATTAATGGTGGAAGTCAAAGGTCCAGGCTCTGGTAGGGAAACTGCGTTGAGGGCATTACAAGCCAAAGGTTTTAAAATTACCTCAATAAAGGATACAACACCACTGCCACATAATGGATCACGACCACCAAAACGAAGGAGAGTGTAAATGGAAAAAATTCAAAATATAACTAATGACAAAAACTGGAAAGCATTGATCAGGCCGTCAAAAATAGATGTCAAAACTCATGACAATAAATCAATAGCTACGATAACAGCTGAGCCTTTAGAAAAAGGTTATGGATTAACAATTGGAAATTCCCTAAGAAGAATAATGCTTTCATCCATTAGAGGTTCTGCGGTAACTGCATTACAAATAGACGGAGTATTGCACGAATTCTCATCAATCAAGGGAGTTAGAGAAGATGTAACTGATATAGTTTTAAACGTTAAATCATTAGCTTTAAAATCTAATGCTGATGGACCAAAAAAAATGATTTTAGATGCTTCTGGGCCAGGTGAAATTAAGGCTAATAAAATAATAGAAAATCCTGATATTGAAATTTTAAACCCAGAATTAACAATATGTAATCTTGATGAAGGTGTTAAATTTCATATGGAATTGACAGTCAATTCTGGAAAAGGATATGTTCCAGCAAATTTAAATAAAATAGAAGATCCACCATTAGGATTAATTGCAATAGACTCTTTGTTCAATCCTGTAAAACAAGTATCTTATTCGGTGAGCACAGCTCGCGAAGGTAAGGCTTTAGACTATGATAAATTAACACTACAAATTGAAACTAATGGATCTATAGCTGCCGATGATGCCTTAGCTTATGCTGCAAGAATTTTTCAAGATCAACTTTCAATGTTTATAAATTTTGATGAACCAAAAATAGTTGTACCTGAACAAAAACCAGTTGAACCTGAATTTAATAAAAATTTACTTAAAAAAGTTGATGAGCTAGAGTTATCAGTTCGATCTATGAATTGTTTAAAGAACGATAATATAATTTATATCGGAGATATGGTTCAAAAAACAGAAGGTGAAATGTTAAGGACTCCTAATTTTGGAAGAAAATCACTTAACGAAATTAAAGAAGTGTTAAGTAGCATGTCTCTATTTTTAGGTATGGAAATTCCTAACTGGCCTCCTGGAAATATTGCTGAATTGTCAAAAAAATTAGAAGAAAACATTTAAATCATTATGAGACATAGGTTATATCATATGAAATTAAAT
>Ga0187833_10005922_pt1 | contig 11429 bp, 10 predicted proteins | sample ETNtaG_37_FD_167968 | JGI IMG/M metagenome (GOLD analysis project Ga0187833, IMG submission 167968) | Marine microbial and viral communities from oxygen minimum zone, Eastern Pacific Ocean - ETNP2014_SV_400_PacBio MetaG (Illumina Assembly) | ecosystem: Environmental > Aquatic > Marine > Hypoxic... | reverse complement strand
GGTGAGGCCTCACAGTTCTTTGAATTGGAATCCTCCTGCTCCTGAATCATTGTTGCAATTCAATGAAATAAGTATGATAAACTAACATTCAACTTGGACCACTTTAAGGGGGCAGGTCAGGGGTCTCAGTGACTGTCAAACCATGCCTGTCTTAATTCTAAGGGGGAGGTTAAACAAACACTGGGAAACAAAATCCGTAAACACTCCGCCAGATGCCATTGGATCCGAAAAAGAATCGTCCCTTGACTTGTTTTGATTTTCCTATACTTAAAAAGCAGATAAGATGCTGATAAACTTTAAAAAGTTGCTGATTGCTTACAAGACTTACAAAAATTTTGTTATTAAGTTAATCTTATCATGCGGATTTACCCATAAAAGAAATAAAGATCTCCCGGTTATGTTTTCTCTGTTGTTACGTTGTTATACCATTGTCAGAGTCGGTTAGTGAGTGATTACAAGGATAATCGTTTGTTAAGCATTTGATTAAAGGTAACCTTATGTCAGATCATTCAGGTTTTGTCCCTGATGTCAGTATTCGTTGTAATGAGTTTAAAATTGGTGCGATTGGAAGCGGATTTATCATGGCTGACGTCCATCTGGCCGCCTATGATAAAGCAGGGTTCCCCGTGGTGGCGATTGCATCGAGGCATGTTGAAAACGCTGAAAGCGTCGCCAATAAATGGAATATTCCTAAGGTTCATCAAACCCCCGAAAAGCTGATAGAAGATCCAAAAGTTGAAATCTTAGATATGGCTTATCCACCACATCTTCAATTGGATCTAGTCCGACACGCCTTGAAACAACCGCATATCAAAGCGATTCTGTGTCAGAAACCATTGGCTTTAAACTTACAAGATTCTCAGCAAATTGTTCGGGAGTGTGAAGCCGCGGGAAAAGTTCTATCAGTAAATCAAAACATGCGTTTTGATCAATCGATGCGAGTATTAAAACAGATTCTGGACAAAGGTGAGTTGGGAGAACCGGTTATCGCCACCATCGAGATGAGAGCCATCCCTCACTGGCAAACTTTTTTGCAGGAGTATGATCGTCTAACCTTATTGAATATGAGCGTTCATCATTTGGATATTTTAAGATATCTGTTTGGAAATCCCACTCAAATTTATACCGCCGTTCGAAAAGATCCCAGAACCTTATTTGAGCACCGGGATGGAATTTGCGCTTCAACGCTCCAGTTTCCTTCCGGTCTGATTGCGGTTAGCCTGGAAGATGTGTGGGCTGGCCCTTCCAAAGAAGGCTTTGAGTCTGATATTTATATCAAATGGCGGGTAGAAGGTACCGACGGCTTAGCTCAGGGAACCATTGGCTGGCCCGATTATCCAATAGGTAGTCCCAGTACTTTGCGTTATTGCGCTCCAACCACTGATGGTCAATGGAAAACGCCCACCTGGGATACCAGATGGTTTCCCCACGCCTTTACAGGTGTGATGGAACAACTGCAATACGCGCTAAAAAAAGATGAACTTCCTAACCTAAATGGGAAAGATAATTTAGGAACAATGGCTTTGGTTGAGGCGGGATATTGTTCCATGAAAGAAAACAGACCCGTTTTGTTAAAAGAGTTTGGTTTGTAATGATTCATCCAGAACAGCAAACAACAGACCATACGAATTCAATGAATCGTTTTTTGAAAGCATCTGAACTGGATAAGTATTGTTAATTTTTTCAAAGGAGAAACCACCATGTTACAAGTTGGCATTTTTACAGGATATTTCCCTTATTCTTTAACAGAAACCGCCCGTAAAATTCAACACCTTGGGTTTAATACGGTTCAATTAGATGTTAATTTTAAAGATATGGATTTATCAACCGATCAAATTACTTGTGAAAAATGCGAGACCATTCGTGATACCTTTCGAGATTTTAATCTTCCAATTTGTTGTATCTCCGCTTACAGCAATCTGGTAAATCCTGATTTGGATAAAAGAAAAGCAATCCTTAAACATGTCAAAAAACTGATCAGACATGCTCGGGACTTAGGATCACCTTATGTGATCAGTGAAACAGGTACTTTTGATACCCAAAGTGACTGGGTGCACCATCCAAAGAATAAAACCGAAGAAGGCTACCAGGAATGCCGAAAAGTGATTTCAGAATTGGCCCAAGAAGCCTATGATCATGGTTCGATTTTTGTCATTGAAACTTATGTCAATAATGTAATCGGCTCCATTGAGGAGACACAACGCCTGTTGGCTGATGTGGATAGTCCTGGATTGGGATTACTGATGGACCCGACCAACTACTTTGAGGCTCACAATATCAATGATATGGATGGTGAATTGAATCGGATTTTCAACGCTTTGGATGATAAAATTTATATCGCCCATGCCAAAGACGTGAAAGCCACAGGTTATCAAATGGAAGAAAAACACGCGGATATTGACGCCTCAGAATCGCATACATTCAGGGGCGTTGGGGCTATAGAGCTTCCGGCCCCGGGTTTGGGACAGCTTAATTACGATCTTTACCTGCAAAGATTATCCAGAAAACACCCCAATATCCCGATTATCATTGAACATCTGGAAGAAGCGGATATCCCAAGAGCCAAAAAATTTATTGATGACAAATGTAAATTGAATCGGGTATAAAACCATCGATTCATTTTGGCCTATACCGTATTGATATTATCAGGCTTCCCCCGAATCAAGACCTTTAACCTCCCTAGTAGGTGAACCACTATGGTGATATCAACCTTATTCCGGGAATCAAATTTAAACTTCCAAAAAAATTAGACCCAGGTGGCCATTCGGAGCTCAAAGGGGAGAGGAGTTAACGCCCGCGTATTAAGGAATGTTATAATATTATCTCATGAATGAGTGCTTATTTGTTGATCTTTCCCTAATGTTCAAACAAACAGCCCGGTAAAGAACCTGTCGGTAATGTTTGAAACGCTGGATTTAGTAATATTTTTGCAAGCATCGTTAATGATAACCTGTCCGTATAACAATATGAATGCACGTCTTCATGACGTTTATCAGGGGTAAATTTGCGACTTAGAAAGTCGTAATTCAAAACAAATTCAGTTTTTATTGCTTAGTGTCAACGATCACATTATGCTGAAACCCTTTGTATTTCGCGATTTGTAGTTTCATTTTTTTCTGGAGATGATAAATGGTAAGGAAACAATTTTTTAGATGGTTGATTGTTATTGGGATTACGCTGTTTGGTACCACCACGCAAGCGGAGAGTTTTGTCATTGGATTGAGTAATGGTTGGGTTGGAAGTGAGTGGCGAACTCAGATGATTGAAGAATCCAAGACCGCCGCTGACGCATGGAAAGAGAAAGGGGTGAATGTAGAAGTGATTGTGCAAAGCTCCAATGTTGATGTGCCAGGCCAGATCGCGCATGTTCGTAATTTTATTAGTCAAAATGTAGACGCTATCATTATCAACCCCAACAGCCCAACGGCCTTTGATCCCATTTTTAGAAAAGCTAAGAAAAAGGGAATCTTAGTGATTTCAACAGACGCTGAAATTTCATCCAAAGACGCTATCTATGTTGGAATTGATCAAAAAGGTTGGGCAATGAAATCAGCTAAATGGTTAGCCGAAACGTTACATGGAAAAGGAAACGTTGTTGCCATTAACGGATTTGCGGGACACCCGGCCAATACGATGCGCGTCAATGGATATCGGGAAGTGTTCGGGCAATATCCGGATATTAAAATTATAAATGAAGTGAACGCCAATTGGGATCAGGCTCAAGGACAGCAGGCCATGCAAAACTTACTGGCCACTTATCCGAATATCGATGGGGTCTGGGTTCAGGATGGAATGGCCGCGGGAGCTTGGCGCGCTATTATCGCCTCTAAGAAGACTGATATTGCCGCGACCGGAGAGATTCGCAAAGATTTTCTTGAATCTTGGAGTAAAAACGAGTTTAACACTGGAGCTTCCGTAAACCCTCCTGGTGTCATGGCAAGCGCTCTTAATGTGGCGGTTCATGCTTTAATGGGTAAAAAGCTGAAGCCGACAAACGAAGGTGTCTATGGGAACGCTTATTATCTTCCGATTCCATTTATTGATAGAAGTAATTTTGCTGAGGCCTTATCAGGAGCTTCGGGAAAACCCGCCTATTACTCAGTCTCAAGTTCTTTGACCATTCAAGAAGCGCTACGGTTCTTCAAGTAATTTCTTGATATGACTTAAGGCGGCGATATCCACCACGGTTGCCGCCTGATGGTTGGCGTTTCAGGAAGTAGATTAATCCTACCCCTTCCCACTTAACCGCAAGACCCGTATCGAGAATTCCTAAAAGCTCTCCTTGACTTCCAGGGCCCCGCTTAGCGTGTTTCGACTCAGCTAAGAAACCAACCATTTGGCTTTTAGGGGAGTAATACGCCAATGCGTGGAATAGTGATCGCCGTCCAAAAAAACTTTTCCCAAACTGTACACAGGTAACAAAAATTCTTGTCTCTTCGTTTGGAAAAAACTTTTCCTGGATACGCATATAATTTAATTATAAGAAGGAAATCAAATATCCTCAGTTTGTGGTCGATCAAGCTACAAACTGGCGCTTTGTGATCTTAAACCTTAGTACTGCATCTGGTATAGGAGTTTACATGCCTTTATTAAAGGTATCCAACGTCAGTAAATCGTTTGGAAAAGTCGTCGCCTTACAAAACACCGCGATCAAAGTTGAAATTGGTGAAGTCCATATACTAATCGGGTCCAATGGTTGTGGAAAATCGACACTGTGTAAGATTATCGCGGGCAGCGTTCGCCCGGATCGTGGAAGCATTCAAATTAATGATCAACCGGTCAGCTTTCACAGTCCAATCGACGCGTTTCAGGCCGGGATTGGGGTTTTTTACCAGGAACTAAGCTTGTCAAAATTACGAACGGTCGGCGAGAATATTTTTCTAGGCAATCTGCCGGTGAATAGGCTTGGATTAATTGATCAGAAGAAATTAAAACAGCGTGCCACCGCGATAATGAAACCCTTTGCGGAGGTTGTGGGCGCGGATTTTCATCCGGGGGCGATTATCAGTGATTTGAGAGAAGACCAAAGGCAGATAGTCGAGATACTAAAAACAATATCAACCGATGCCAAAATACTGATTTTTGATGAGCCCACCTCTTCACTAGACCGTAAGCAGGTTAAAGTTTTTTTTGAGTTAATCGGGCGATTAAGAAAACAAGGGAAGGCGATTATTTTTATTTCACACCGATTGGATGAAGTGTTTGAAATCGGCGACAAAATCACCGTCATGCGCGACGCCAACACGGTGGCCGAGCTTAAAGTGGCGGACACAGACAAAGACTCAATCGTGCATTTAATGGTGGGGCAAAAAATCGAATATCAAAATAACCACCAAGAGACACTGGATAGTGAGAGAAAAACCGTTCTGGATATTCAACATTTGTCAGGCTCTAACTTTGATGATGTCTCCTTTGAAATGAAGCGAGGGGAAATTTTAGGTTTTGGCGGACTTCATGGCCAGGGGCAATCCGACATATTGCAAACCATATTTGGCGTCAGGCCCGCTACCAACGGTAAAATTGTCGTCAAGGGCCAGGTAGCGCCAAAGATGTCTCCCCATAAGGCCGTTGATCTAGGTTTCGCTTATATTTCAGGCGATCGGGTGCGCCAGGGGATTATTCAAAATCGACCGATTGTGGAAAATCTTTCGCCTGTCTCTCTGGTGAAAAATCGTCATTTGCTTTTTTCTCGAGCCAGAATGGCCGAGAAGTCGAAACCGGTGTTAAAGCAACTAAATACTCTTTTCTCAGGATTTGAAACCTCAGTCAATAATCTATCCGGTGGCAATCAGCAAAAAATCGTTATTTCCCGATGGTTAATTGATAATCCTGAAATATTATTATTGGATGACCCGACCAAAGGGATCGATTTACAAGCTAAAGCAGATCTGTTTAGTATGATACGACAGCTGCTCAAGACGGGGGTTTCAATTATACTATATTCTTCCGAAGACGAAGAACTGCTAAATAACACGGACCGCGTACTGGTTTTTCATGGAGGGGAAATAACCCGTGAACTCGTCGGAGATGAACGCACCGAATTCAACCTTTACCAGGCCGCTTTCGGTGATTCGGCTAAGCTAGCGCTATGACTGGTTTAAATCTGACAATGAAAAGGTCTAAGAAACGCTCTTTTCGTAGAATGATGTTGGATTATCCCTATTTGATGTCATTAATGGTCTGCCTGTTTCTTTTGATCGTGAATGGGATCTTTGAACCCCGTAGTTTGGGTTTTGAAGGTCTTTTGGGAACGCTTAACTCATATCTGCCCTTGATGATTGTCGCTATGGGGCAAACATATGTCGTGTTCGCCGGAGATATTGACCTTTCAGTCGGTAGTATTATTTCGCTGGTAAATGTCGCTACTGTCGCTTTAATCGCGTATTATGGCAGCGGCTATGACGCGATTGGAATAGGGATCCTATGTGGTCTGGGAATCGGAGTAGCCTGCGGTTTTTTCAATGGAATATGTATTGCCGTTTTTCGATTTCAACCCATTGTCACCACTTTTGCCACCGGTGTAATTTTCGGGGGCCTGGCGCTTTGGATTATGCCGAATTCCGGAATGGCCGTACCGGAATATTACTGGGATAATTACGCTGGCGAAGTTCTGGGTATTCCTTTTGTGATCTTGATACTTATTTTTATGGCGCTATTGATAACAATCATCGCCCGCCATAAATTTACGCTATTATTAAAAGCCATTGGCGATGATATTCAGCCAGCCTTTCAAACCGGCCTTCCAGTTGTTCAAACCAGGATAAAAGGGTATATGATGTGTGGGTTGTTTGCCGCGATTTCATCCTTGTGTTTGACCGGTGATACGGCCAGTGGTGATCCTTTACTTGGTGTTAAGACCACCTTGCTGTCCGTCGCGGCGGTTGTTCTGGGTGGCACCGCCTTGAGTGGCGGTTCCGGCTCCACCATTGGTTCCGCGGTCGGCGCTTTAATTATCGGGTTAATTGGTAGTGTTGTTTTTTTTGCCGGAATTTCTTATGAATATCAAAACCTGGTTCAAGGGCTTATTGTGCTTTTGGCGTTAGCCGGTGGCGTAATGGTGTCGAAAAGATGAATTCTTCTATGCAACAATCAAAAAAAAAAAACTGCCGATAAACAGACAATCAGTCATCCAATCGATAAAAAATCCTGTTTTTGTCTCGTTTATTCTTATCGTAATGTTGTTCATAGCAGGCGAGTTTATTTCTCCGGGGTTTGCTTCTGGTCCCCAGATTATTCGACTCCTTACTATTGCTGCACTATTGGGTTTTGTCGCCGCAGGACAAAATTTAGTGATTCTCGGAGGTCAGGAAGGGATCGATCTCTCCGTTGGTGGTATGGTCTCGATGGGAGCTGTTATCGCAGGCAATATCATGCATGGCAATAACTCCATGATATTGTGGGCTTTTATTGGTTCAATTTCTTTTTGCGCAGCCATAGGATTTGTAAATGGCATGGGAATCTTATTGCTACGAATTCCCCCCTTGGTTATGACTTTAGGCATGCTGGGGGTGATCCAGGGAGGTTTGGTGGTGGTAACGAGTGGAGCGCCGTCGGGCAACGCGGCACCTATGCTGATGAGTTTTATCACCAAACCACTTTTGTTTAATCTTCCCGGTGTACTTTGGATTTGGGCCAGTCTGGGCGCGCTAATGTGGATATTGCTTTATAAAACAGCTTTTGGGCTAAAGGTGTATGCCATAGGCTCCAATGAGCAAGCCACCAAATTGACAGGTATTTCCGTCGGCATGACTCGAGTGATATTATACATGAGTTCCGGCGCTTTCGCCGGTTTTACCGGAATATGTTTAATTGGATACACCGGATCATCATTTATTGGTGTCGGTGAACAATATATGTTGTCCTCCATTATCGCGGTTGTGATTGGAGGCACCTCTTTAGCCGGGGGAATTGGCAACTATTTTGGCACCATAATGGGTGCCACTCTTCTGGTCGTTTTGCAAAGTATTCTAACGACGTTGAATATGGAAGATTTTGGACGCCAAATTATTTTTGGAATGACCTTACTCATTCTTATGTTCTTTTATGGACGAGGTAAAAAGCTAAGAAATTAATACAATATCAGTTACTCGTAACTATTCTGTTCCTTTGACTTATTAATTCCCCCAAAGGCCAGATACTTGTTATTTAACTGAATCGCCATACTTAGAACCAGAAAATTATGGCCAGAGAAATGTTCGGGAAATTCTAGCCGCAAGTCTGGCGATGCAAAAGGAAGGATTCACTCGCTTTCCGAAAGGCCAACTATTAGGCGTTAACCAAAAGAGTGAACCGTTACGTACCTTTTACAATTACCGTGTTAAAAAACAACCAAAATAGAGGAGTATTATGACCAATTTACCTAAGAAAACGTTACGAATTGGCCTTATCGGAAGTGGGTTTATTGCCAAATTTCATCTTGAGGCATTAAAAAAAGTACGAAATGTTGAGGTGGTCGGTGTTTATAGTCCGACCCAAGAGAATCGCGACCGATTTGCCACCCTCGTCAGTGATTATGAACTGGGTGATTGCGCCAGCTATGGCGCTTTAGAGTACCTGGTAACCGCACCAAATATTGACGCGCTTTGGATGTTAATACCCAATAATTATCGGTTGGAGGCCATGCGGGAAATCCATGACCTTGTGGTAGCGGGTAAAAGTAATCTTTTGGCGATTGCCTGTGAAAAACCACTCGCTCGCACCCTGAAAGAGGCCCGTGAAATGCTGCGTTTAGCGGAAAGCGCCAAACTGAATCATGGATACCTGGAAAATCAGGTTTTTGCCACTCCGGTGATACGGGGAAAAGAGATTATCTGGCGCAGAGCTGCCGCGGCGACAGGAAGACCCTATCTCGCCAGGGCCGCTGAAGAGCATAGTGGGCCTCATGAAGCCTGGTTTTGGGATGGACAACGACAAGGTGGTGGCGTCTTGCTGGATATGATGTGTCATAGCATAGAGGTCGCCCGTTATTTGCTTACAGATCCGAAGGCCAAACGAAGTAGCCTTAAAGTAAAAAATGTTAATGGATCCATCGCTACTTTAAAATGGTCCAATCCCAAATACGCCGATCAATTGAGTAAACGATACCCTAATGAAATTGATTATAAAACCAAACCATCAGAAGATTTTGCCAGGGGTATCGTCACTTACGAAGATGAAGAGGGAAATGAATTGATGGTGGAATCCACTACTTCATGGGCCTATGTCGGCGCCGGACTGCGAATTAACCTGGAATTATTAGGGCCAGAATACTCTATGGAGTTCAATTCCTTAAATACAGGATTAAAAATATTTATGTCTCGTGAAGTCGAGGGTCAAGAAGGTGAGGACTTGGTTGAAAAACAAAACGCCGAGCAAGGTTTAATGCCTGTTCTGGAAGATGAAGCGGGGGTATATGGATATGTTGAGGAAAACATCCATATGGTGGAGTGCTTTAGGAAAGGAATCACTCCCATAGAAACATTTGTTGATGGTGTTGAAGTAACAAAAATATTGATGGCGTTATACCGATCGGCAGAGTTAGGAACCAATATCTCACTGCCCTGTTCGGAATTAGAGGATTATATTCCAACAGTCGCTCGCCATTAACAATTTGAAAATGTTGTTTGGTTGCAGAAATAATTTTTCCTCTTCCTTGTGTATGAATATATCTAATTCCTCTATCCCCCCCTAGGGATATTGTTCCCGGAAAATCAAAGAAGTTGGTATCTGGGTATAAATCGGAACAACTACTTTATGTAAAAGGGGGTGGGGCCTAGTGCGGATGGGGGCCTATCCTTCCGGAGCATCCAGCTCCTGCATCTCGTTCAAGCCAGGATGCCTATACCTTATGAATCCTTTGATTGAGGTTTACGATGAACCTATCCTCGCAGAAAACTGGATCTAAGGTCAATGGACTGAGCGAATAGCTTCAGCCTTTTGCTGGTGCTTCCATCACTGGTTCTGCTTCCATCACTGGTTCTGCTTCCACTTTTGGTTGTGGTGCTTCTTTTACCGGACAACCTGAAAAAACAAAAATTGATAAAACGAATATTGCGAAGAAATACCACCTAACTGATGTTTTCATATTTATCCCTTTGATTGAATTTTTGTTAGAACCTTATTCATAATAGATTCTGGATCTAAGGTCAATGGACTGGAGCAACCGTTTCACCCTTTCCGGGTTTACTGTCACCTATTGCACATTCCGTCAGAGATGGGAGGTAATCAAGGAGAAGGATGGAATGGAGGTGTCGTATCGCTAGTTCCCCACTAAGGAGAAAGCGGAAGCATTGCAATGAATAAACTTTCCACAGCGGTCGATCTGAACACGAAAGCTGTAGAGAGGATGGTGAACTTACTGGATGCGAGCAAGGTTTAGAATTCTTTGCCAAACATGATTATCCCAGTACCAATAAGACAAATGCCAATACCTAAAAAATCAGTGAAAGTTGGACGAATTGAATCAAAGATCCATAACCAAACTAGAGCGACGCCAATATAAACACCACCATAAGCGGCATAAACTCGTGCTGCTGCATGAGGATGTAAAGTAAGGAGAAAAGTAAAAACAATTAAACTAAGTGAAGCAGGAACTAAGAGTAATATGGAACCATCTTTTTTTAACCAAAGATAAACTAAGTAACATCCAACAATTTCAGCAATGGCTGTAATAATAAAAAGACTATAGATTTTAAATAATTCCATTCAAAAGCCTATTCGTACAATGATGCAAAGACGGTTGAGCAGTTAGTTAACCATCTGGTGAAGGGTTAGAATTTTGTTTTTGCTGAATAGTTTTTTTATCATTTATGTTTCCTCTATGTGTAAAGAGCGTTGCAATTCCAAAAATTACAATCATTAGAATAACTTCGGCAATAATCTTTAGAGCAGAACGGTTTTTACTCATCACAATGATTCTTAAATGGAAAGGGAACCGTGATCGTACCACTGCTTGCCGGAGCTGCCAAGACTCTGGTCGTTTTGATGTTGTCGGAACGTCTGGTGTTCAAGGTTTTGCTTATGCTTGCAGATTGGGCATCTGACAAATCATCCACATCCATCGGTGAGAAGCTATGACGAAACTTTCAGAAGCAGTGGCCCAGAATACCAGGACGACTGAACATTTAGTGAACCTTCTTGAGAACGTGAAAGATCACAAGGAAGGGGTGTGGAAAACCAAGAAACACCCCTTCCAGGAGTTTTACCACATGAAACTAAAGGTGGAGAGACATTAAGCAACCTCTACACCCCAGGGTCACGATTCACAGTCCTCTCTTTTCTCAAACTAAGGCGGTGAGCGTCTGCCCTTAAACAAGGATATATTCTAACTATTTAAGCTATGTCAAGATTATGATAGTTCAATTGCTTGCAGAATTGCAAAGACGATGGTTATGTCGATGCTCTATAAGTGATAGCGACCACAACTACTTTATGTAAATTGGGGTGGGGGT
>Ga0187833_10005921_pt1 | contig 11430 bp, 11 predicted proteins | sample ETNtaG_37_FD_167968 | JGI IMG/M metagenome (GOLD analysis project Ga0187833, IMG submission 167968) | Marine microbial and viral communities from oxygen minimum zone, Eastern Pacific Ocean - ETNP2014_SV_400_PacBio MetaG (Illumina Assembly) | ecosystem: Environmental > Aquatic > Marine > Hypoxic... | reverse complement strand
GGCGGTTAGGGATGACAGGGGTGATGTGAAACAGACAACGGCAGGGTTTCGAGGGCCGCTGATGGTGTAATCCCTCACCTCTGCTAAAAGCAAATTCCTATCCCTTCAGATGCTTTGGGTATTGATCCCATTAAGTTAGAGGACTATTTGAAATCCGTTACTCAAGTCAAAAGTCATGAATGCTTTAATCAGATCACCGGCCGTCGTATCAAAGCTTTGATTGCCGTTCATTTATATGGCCATCCATCACAAATCGACAAGATTGCCGATATTTGTAAGCGCTATCATATTGAGCTCATTGAAGATTGCGCCGAATCATTAGGATCTTTCTATCGATCTAAACACACGGGGTCTTGGGGTAGATGTGCGATTTTGAGCTTCAATGGTAACAAAATCATTACTGCTGGCGGCGGCGGAGCATTGCTGACTAGAGACGCCAAACTTGCTGAGAACTTAAGACATATTTCAACGACAGCAAAACTTCCACATCCGTGGAATACCGAGCATGATCAAGTGGGATACAACTACCGCATGCCTTGCATCAATGCCGCTTTGGGAATGGCTCAATTGAAACGAATTGATTCTATACGAAATGCAAAGCGGGAATTAGCCAATGGATACGAGAGGTTGTTGCAAGGAGTCGAAGGTGTTCGATTTATAACCGAGCCCAAGCATGCTAATAGCAACTATTGGTTGAATACCATTGTTTTGGATCCTTCGGCCCAACAATCTCGTGACGAAATACTAAAACAGCTTGTAAACAATGGTTTTATTGCCAGACCCGCATGGCATCGAATGCAGGCTTTGGAACATTTGAAAGATGTCCCTGCTGCTGATTTGCAGGTTTCTAAAGACTTGTCCCAAAGAATTATTAATTTACCTTCTGGAGTATTTGTATGATGAAGTATCGCATTGCTGTTGTCACAGGAACGCGAGCCGAATACGGCTTATTGCATTGGGTACTGCGCGAAATCCAGAATAATGCCCATATGGAGTTGCTTTTGATCGCAACAGGAGCGCATTTGTCATCTGAACATGGGAACACGCTGGATGAGATTAAGCAGGATGGGTTTGAACCAGCAGCCATTATTGATATTCTGAGCAAAGGGGATAGTGCCTCTGACATTGCAGCAAGTATGGGAAAAGCCCAGCAGGAATTTGCGAAAGTATGGGAAGCACATAAACCCGATATGATTGTTGTCTTAGGAGACCGGTATGAAACATTAGCCGCGGCTCAAGCAGCTTTATTTTTTAATATACCCATTGCCCATATTTTTGGCGGAGATTTAACTCTAGGCGCTATTGATGAATCAATGCGACATAGCATTACAAAATTATCCCATCTTCATTTCCCGACCAATCAACAGTCAGCTAAAATAATTGAACAATTGGGCGAAGACCCTAGGCGCGTTCATGTTGTTGGAAATCCTGGGTTGGATCATCTGCAACGCACAGAGTTAATGGATAAGAAGACTTTGGAATCGAAACTATCCATCGCGATCAAGAAACCGCTGATGATGATAACCTATCATCCTGAAACGCTTAGCGACCAAGATCCAGAAACAAGCTGTGCGGAGTTATTGAAGGCTTTAGAGGAATGGAAGGGGAAGGCGACATTCATTGTAACGCGCCCAAATGCCGATCCCAGAAATGCGGGCATCGCCAAGATGATGAAGAAATTTGTTTCCGAAGATTTGAATGCCCATTATTTCCCATCCTTAGGATTTGCTGGATACTTAAGCGCCTTGCGCGAAAGTGATGTCGTGATTGGAAACTCATCCAGCGGCATATATGAGGCTCCAGCCGTCGGAACGCCTACCGTGAACATCGGCTCCAGACAAAAAGGGCGCCTTAAAGCCGGATCTGTTATTGACGCTTCGTGCAAGCGCGAAGCCATTGCCCTAGCCATTCATCAAGCATTGTCAAAATCTTGTGATCGGAAAGACAATCCTTATTATTCCACAGGCAATGCTTCAGCGAGAATTGTTCAAATCATTGAAGCGGCTTTGGGTGATGCGATTGAAGTTCGTAAACTTTTTACAACGGTTAGGCCTCTAGCAAACAAACCCATCACTGTTATTGCGGAGGCAGGCGTGAATCATAATGGGTCTTTAGAAATTGCCAAGCGTTTGGTTGATGCGGCAGTCAAGGCTAAGGCCAATGCCGTGAAGTTTCAGACTTTTCAGGCGAATGCATTAGTTTCTAAAAACGCACGAAAAGCTGATTATCAACTCAAATATACCGATAAAGATGAATCGCATCATGAAATGATACGCAACCTGCAATTAACTTCCGAAATGCATATGGAATTGAAGCGATATTGTGATTCATGCGGAATCGAATTTATGTCATCACCATTTGATGTAGAAAGCGCAGCCTTTTTGGCCAATCAGGTGAAAGTGAAGCGCTTAAAAATTCCTTCAGGAGAACTGACGAATGGGCCCATGCTATACCAGATCGCCCAGCTGGGTTTGCCATTGATATTGTCTACCGGGATGGCGAATATTCAAGAAGTTGAGACAGCGCTCAAAGTTATAGCAACAGGATATCGGCATCAGGCTGGCGCAAGTCTGGATGAGGAAAAAAGTTTTGGATCGCAACTAAGCCCGGAAGACCGAGATATTCTCAAAGAGCGAGTCATTCTCATGCACTGCGTGACACAATACCCTACGCCTTATGAAGAAATGAATTTGCAAGCGATACCAACGTTGTTGCAATATTTTGGGCTGGATATTGGACTATCTGATCATTCGCTGGGAATCGAGGCACCGTCTCTGGCGGCCATGTTAGGCGCAGTCGTGATCGAAAAACATTTAACGCTCGATCGAAACATGCCTGGCCCTGATCATAGCGCTTCTTTAGAGCCAACAGACTTTGAACAAATGATTGTGTCAATAAGACGCGCCGAGCGCATGATGGGAAACGGAGAAAAGAAGGCAATGCCTTGCGAGTTGAGCAATATCTCGGTTGCGAGAAAGAGTTTGACTGCAAAAGCGCATATTAAGCGCGGAGAAAAACTGAACTCAGAGAATATGACGGCTAAGCGTCCGGGAACCGGGCTTTCGCCGATGGATTTCTGGAATAAGGTTGGAACAGTTTCTGACCAGGAATATTTTGAGGATGATTTAATTCAATGAAAATAGGTTATTACGGCGACGGACCATGGGCACATCAAGCCATTGATCGGATGATCGATGATTCAAAGTATTCCATTCAGTGGGTTGTCACGCGTTTTGGATCTAACGATGATTATCTTAAACAAAAAGCGAAAGATATTGGCGTGCCTCATTATGAACATCCTAATGTTAATCAAGAAGATTTCATTCAGGAAATCAGTCGGCTTCCTGTCGATCTAATGGTTTCTATGTCGTTTGATCAAATCATCAAACGACATCTATTTCAATTACCGCCCTTAGGTTTTATCAATTGCCACGCTGGAGCCTTACCGTTTTATAGGGGTCGCAATTGTTTGAACTGGGCAATTATTAATGGTGAGAAGCAATTTGGAGTTACCGTGCACTATATCGACGAAGGCGTTGATACAGGAGACATTATCCGACAAGATTTTGTTCCGATCGCTAAGGATGATACTTATGCAACCGTATTGCAAAAGGCTCATGATCAATGTGCAGATACTCTGATCGCCGCCTTGAATGATTTTGTGGAAGGAAAAGTTGAGCGCAAATCGCAGGCTGAGATTGATTCTAAAGGATCTTATTTTCCCAGACGAATAAAGGGAGATGAAATCATCAATTGGAAATTACCCGCTGAAGACATTTACAATTTCATACGAGCCATCACTGTGCCAGGCCCATGCGCTAGGACTTATGCAGCTGGAAATGAAATTGCCATCATTGAATGTGATCAAAGAATTCAGGAGAGCGGCTCCGAAGAGGCTCCGGGAACAATTCTGAGCGCTGACGATAAAGGATTCCTGGTACAAACTGGGGCAGGAGCTGTCAAAGTGACTCGAGCCTCTAACCCAAATAGCCAGGTAGACAGTAACGCGTCCATTGAACGCGGGATTGTTCTGGGGAGCAAGTCATGAAGCGTCATCAGTGGGAGCATTTAATCATGGGCGCTGAAACAGTGATTCTGGATGCGATGAAAATTCTGGATGCGAATGATGCCAAGATCATTATGGTCGCAGATGCAAAGGGTAAGCTTCAGGGAACAATTACTGATGGTGATGTTCGTCGCGGTCTATTGAGGGGAATTGCTTTTACTAAACCCGTTAAACATGTGATGAACAAGAAACCCATCAAAGGCAGCCCTAACGCACAACCCAAAGTTTGGGCCAGGCTTATGAAAGAACATTCCATACGCCAACTTCCCATTGTGGATAAATCAAATCGTATTGTTGATTTAATTATTGAAAGTGATCTTGGCGCTTCTTTGAACCGGCCTAATATTGTTGTGATCATGGCTGGTGGTGAGGGCAATCGTCTAAGACCCTTGACGCTGAATACGCCCAAACCGTTAGTGACGATTGGGAATAAGCCGATATTGGAGACAAATTTAACCCATTTGATTGATCATGGATTTCAGCGGTTCTATTTGTCCGTGAATTATAAAAACGAAATGCTCAAACAGTATTTTCAGGATGGTAGCCAATGGGGTGTTGATATTCGCTATATTGACGAAACAACCAAAATGGGAACAGCTGGCGCCTTGAGTCTGCTGCCCGAAAAACCCAAACATCCTTTCCTGGTGATGAACGCCGACTTGTTAACCAATGTGAATTTGAACCAGCTGATGGAATTCCATCAGGAGCAAAAGCATAGGGCAACAATGTGTGTTCGTGAATATGATTTTGAGGTTCCCTACGGCGTTGTCAAAATTGATGACCATGCAGTTGTGGATATCGATGAAAAACCGTTGCACAAATTCTTTGTGAATGCCGGGATTTATGTTTTGGAGCCCGAAGTGCTGAAATTAGTCACTCACAAAAAGCATTTGGATATGAACCAATTGATTGAAAAAATTAATAAGAAGCGCGGTGGCGTCGGCGCATTTCCAATTCATGAATATTGGTTAGATATTGGTCGCCAAGATGACTTGGAGAAGGCAAAAAACGAATACTCGGATATTTTTGAGACATGAATAAAGCCCTAGTGATTGGATATGGATCGATTGGTAAAAGGCATGCAGACATTCTGAAGTCCATGAATGTCGATACGGCTGTCGTGAGTCGTAGAGAGATAGAATTTAAGCCTGCATATTCAGATATTGAGACAGCTTTAAAAGAGTTTGAGCCTGAATATGTTGTGGTTGCATCTAGAACCAGCGAACATTGCGGGGATCTAGAACGCCTAGCAGAGTTCGGATTTAAGGGTGTCGTTTTAGTTGAAAAACCATTATTTGACCATAAAGCCGATGTTCCAATGAATAACTTCAAAGCGATTTATGCGGCCTATAATTTGAGATTTACGCCTGCAATTCAAGCGCTAAAGAAAGCGTTGCAGGATAAGCAAATGATTTCCATGCAAGTTTACGCCGGACAGTATTTGCCCAATTGGAGACAAGGAACGGATTATCGCCAATCCTATTCAGCTAAACGCACAAATGGCGGAGGGGTCTTGAGAGATTTAAGTCATGAGTTAGATTATTCGAACTGGCTCACTGGCGGATGGAGGCGATTGGTGGCCAGAGGCGGACACTTTAGTAATCTCGAAATTGAATCTGATGATACATATATGGTGATGTTTGAATCGGTGAATTGCCCATTAGTTACTGTGCATGTTAATTATTTGGATCGGAAATTACGTCGGGAGATTTTAGTTCAAACTACAACCGAATCAATTAAGGTTGATTTAGTTGCATGCACTATTGAAATTAATGGAGAAATTCAGGAATTACCCAAATATGATCGCGACTTAACTTACCGAGCTGAACATGAGGAAGCGATGGAGACAAACCCGGTCAATTTATGCCAACTAGACGAGGCTTTAGATATTGTTCGAATGATCGAAGCTTGTGAGAGCTCCTCTGAGCGCAGCGAGTGGGTGATGTCATGAAGCGAATATGCACGATTTGCGCCAGAGGCGGTTCTAAGGGAGTCCCCGGAAAGAATATCCGACCCTTGATGGGCAAGCCTCTATTGGCGCATAGCATTGAACAGGCACGCGAGTCGGGGCTGTTTGACGCCATTGCAGTATCAAGTGATGATGACGATATTTTATCCATTGGTCTAGAATGGAAGGCGACGCATGAAGTGCTCAGGCCGCAGGATTTATCAACGGACCAAGCTTCCAAAATATCAGCCATTGCTCATTGTGTGGATAGAGTTGAAAGCATTGAGGGATCTTCTTTTGACACCGTAGTGGATTTAGATGTGACCTCACCCTTAAGATCTGTTGATGATATTCGAAATGCCGTTAAGTTTTTGGAATCAGGACATGCGGATAATGTTGTTTCAGGAGCTCCTTCTCGTCGATCACCATACTTTAATTTGGTTGAGGCCGATGAAGAAGGCTATGTTCAGTTATCAAAAAAAACCGCCAAGCCTATCGTTCGACGCCAGGATTCACCTCGCTGTTATGATTTGAATGCATCAATTTATGTATGGCGCCGTGAGAATTTATCAAAGGATAAATTATTATTTCAATCCAAAACAGCTTTATATGAAATGCCTGAAGAGCGATCTTGGGACATTGATACGGATTTAGATTTTCTGATAGTTGAGGCATTAATGAAGCGCAAGACGGAGGCGATAAGCTGATTTTATGAAACCATTTATTTCTCAAAAATTCAGTTTGAAGGGCAAAACAGCAATGATTGCCGGAGGCGGGGGAATTTTGGGCCCCTGGTTTGTGGCGGCCTTAGCTGAAAGTGGCGCCGACATTATTGTTGTGGATATGGATGAGGTTCGGGCAAAACAAGTTGCCGAAGATGCTCAAAAAGCATTTGGCATCAAAGCTCTTGGTGTTGAATGTGATATATCAAAGCCAGAAGATGTCAATCGAATGGTTGTGGATGTTCGCCAGGACTTTAAGCACGTGGATATTTTATTGAATGCGGCCGCAACCAAAACCAAATCACTCAAAAATTATTTGGCACCGCTAGAGGATTACGATCTGGATACGTGGAATGAAATCATGGCCACGAATATTGGCGGCATGTTTTTGATGGCTCAAAGCGTGGGGAAATGGATGATTGATAGCGGCGTCAAAGGTTCTATTATTCAAATCGCATCCATTTATGGAATTTTGGGTCCCAAAGACAGAATTTATGAAGGTTCGGAGTATGAGGGTATGCCAATTAGCACATCTCCGGCATATCCGGCTTCCAAAGGCGCTGTGATTGCATGGACGCGATATCTGGCAACGGCTTGGGCGAAGCATGGTATTCGTGTGAACACGATTACACCAGGGGGTGTTGAAAGCGGACAGAATGATGAATTCAAAGCGCGCTATGGCAAAGAAGTTCCATTGGGTCGCATGGCTGAGGCCAGTGAGATGGCTGGCGCGCTGGTCTATTTGGCATCCGATGCTTCAAGTTATATGACGGGTCAAAATCTGGTGGTGGACGGAGGCTTAACTGTATGGTGAAGTCCGATCGCGTACGCATTATACCGAGACTAGATATTAAGGGACCCAATCTTGTTAAAGGTGTTCACATGGAAGGGCTGCGCATCATGGGCGAGCCTGGTGAATTTGTGCGTTATTACTATGAGAACGGCGCAGATGAAATCATTTATATTGATACCGTAGCAAGTCTCTACGGGCGAAACCATTTAACCGAGATTGTCAAAAAAGCGGCATCAGAAACTTTCATTCCCTTAACTGTCGGAGGCGGAATTCGAACGGTGGAGGATATTCAAACATTGCTCGAATGCGGCGCTGACAAGGTTGCCATCAATACCGCGGCGATTCAAGACCCTTCCTTTATTAGAAATGCCATCAAGCGTTTTGGTTCTCAATGCATTGTTGTTTCGATTCACGCGCAAAGGCGCGGCCCTAACGATTATGAATGTTTAACGGATAATGCGCGTGAACGCACAGGAGTTAATGTTGCCGACTGGGTAAAACAAGTGGTTGAAATGGACGTCGGAGAGATTTTGTTAACCTCGGTCGATCGCGACGGCACTGCTGCGGGATTTGATGAAGAGCTTATTCGCAAGGTGGCACCATTAGCCTCGATACCGTTAATCATCTCAGGCGGAGCGGGTAGCCCAAAGCAAGTGCGTGAAATTTTAGAAATTGATGGAATCGATGCTGTTGCTATTGCTTCAATGTTTCATTATCACCATCAAGCATTGGAAGCGAATAAGCTCGTGCTACGAGACACATTGGTTACAAACTCACCATCAGAATTAAAGGCCTTTTTAGCAAGCGAGAAGGTGGCCTCATGACCGCATCCAAAACAATCCCCATTGCAGTCATCGATTATGGCATTGGAAATACCTTTAGCATTCTCAGAGCATTGAGTCATTTGGGCTATTCGCCCGAAATGGTGCAAGAGCCCAATAAGTTACAAAAATACACGCATGCCATACTGCCGGGCGTTGGAGCATTTGCTGATGGGATAAAACGGCTCAATGAGAGAGGTTGGACAGACATTATTCGCCAATGGTGCGCCGACGGACATTACTTGATGGGAATTTGCTTAGGCATGCAAATGCTTTTTGATGAAAGCGAAGAATTTGGAGTGCATCAGGGCTTGGGTATTATTCCGGGTAAAGTGAAGCGATTTCCTGACGCTTCCATTATGGATGGGGTACTAGAATATAAAGTGCCGCATGTCGGCTGGTCGAACCTTCAATTGGGTTCTAATCAAAATTCTTGGCTAGGCGGTGCATTGGAAGGCTTAAAGGAAACGGATGAATTCTATTTTGTTCATTCATACATTCCTCAGCCGTCTAATTCCAATCAAATTATTGCTACGACAAAATATGCCGATTTGGATTTTTGTTCAGTTGTTTCAAGTAATAATGTATGGGGATGTCAATTCCATCCTGAGCGTAGCGCAGAAGCGGGCTTGAGAATTCTGCATAATTTCTGTCAATTAAAATCAGTTAAAGCGACATTCAAGTAAAGGTATCAAATAAGTGAATACTTCAAACACCCAACACATTCTAGATCGACAACTTCAAAAGCTTCCCAAAGAAGTTGTTTACTGTAAGCGTTGCGTCGTCTCTAACCAAAGGCCGCGCATTACCATTGATGATGAGGGTATATGTAGTGCCTGTCGGTATACGGATAAAAAGAAAAGCGGTATTGATTGGAAATCGCGCGAGGAAGAGCTTCGGGTATTGCTGGACCGCTACCGATCCAAAGATGGAAGTTTTGATGTTATCGTGCCAGGAAGCGGCGGGAAGGACTCAAGTTATGTGGCACATCAACTAAAGGTTAAATACAATATGCACCCCTTGACGGTGACATGGGCGCCATTTCTATACACGGACATTGGGTGGAAGAATTATCAAAGCTTTATTCAATCAGGTTTCAATAATGTGCTATTTAGTCCGGATGGCAAAATGCATCGCAAGTTGGCTCGTATGGCGTTTGATCATAAGGGGGACGCGTGGGAGCCCTTTGCTTATGGGCAGAAGTCTCTAGCATTTCATATCGCTGTTCAATATGGCATCCCATTAATTTTCTATGGAGAGAATGGAGAGGTTGAGTATGGAGGTTCCACCAAGAATGAGAATAAGCCGTTTGAATCGTTCGATGATTGGAATGAGCTTTATTTCAAAGGCTCTGGCGTTGATGAATTAGTTCAAATGGGATTGGAACAAAAGCTGTTGCAGCCTGCAGATATCGGGAGCCATGCTTTTGATATTTATAAAGCGCCTGAGCGCAGCAAAATTGAACAATTAGGTATTGAAATGCATTGGTATTCATATTATCACCATTGGGTTCCGCAAGAGAATTTCTATTATGCGTCCCAACACACAGGATTTGAGGCTAATCCTGAAGGGCGGTCCGAGGGAACGTATTCAAAATACGCGAGCTTAGATGATAAAACCGACGGCTTTCATTGGTATCTGGGGTATATCAAGTTTGGATTGGGACGAGCATCGCGTGACGCGCAAATGGAAATTCGTTCAGGCCACATCACTCGCGAAGAAGCCGTGGCTTTGGTTCATCGCTATGACGGCGAATTCCCAAAGCGCTATTTTCAAGAATTTTTAGACTATCTAGATATCAATGAGGAACATTTTTGGAAAATTGTTGACCGATATCGAATGCCTCATTTATGGGAGCAGAATAACGGCGAATGGAGGTTAAAACATGTCGTCTCCTAAGGCCAATGCCCATGATTTATTTCTTCGAGAGCCTGCAATAAAAAACCCCGTGTTTATCGATGGCATTACGCGCGCAGGAAAATTCTTCTTGGCGAAAGTCGTGTCGCATTTTGAAAGCATTGAATATTATCAATATATTCCATTGCTTGAGCATATTCCCATCATGTGGAAATACGGGCAAATCAGCAAGGCTAATGCCGTCGCCTATTTGAGATTATACTCTGATCTTCACATCTACGATTTCTTGATGGGGCGTAATTTGAATATGCGCGGTACGGACAGCTCTTCGATATTGAATGCGGCTGATAAGGATTCGTATCTCGCGCGTGTGAATGATGCTGAAGGCATCGAAGCTTTAAAGTCGTTGCAAAATCAAAAGCGAGTTCCAAGCTTTTTAGTTCATGAAATGATGCCATTGTCTGATATTTACTTTGAAGCGTTTGAATCAGCCAAGATGATTAATATTCAGCGTCATCCAGTTGACATTATCCATTCATGGCACGCGAGGGCGTGGGGAGAACGTTTTTTTAAACCGGACATAGCCTCTTTTGTTCCCACGCTACAAACTGAGACGGGAACTATGCCGTGGTTCGCCGTTGATTGGTTTAATGCCCAGACGAAGTATAAGCCGATTGATTTGGTTGTCCAATCAGTTTTGAATGTGAACCGTTTGGAGAATAAGCACTATCATGAAACACTTGCGCCTCTATACAAAGACCGCATTCATTTGATGTGTTATGAACATTTAGTTGAGTCTCCGGACGATGAAATACAAAGGCTTTCTAGTTTTCTCGAAACATCGCCGCAATCGGTGATGGGAGAAATTCTTAAGCGCGAAGGTTGTTATAGACAGCTATCCGTTGATGAACGCGACGCGAAATACAAAAGCATTAAACAAGAAGCTTCAGAGGAGTCTGTCCAGTTGTTGGATGAAGCCATAGGAAATTATGAAAAAAAATGGGAGAGAACCTTAAGACATGAGTACCATCCCGTCCCTGATATCGCCTGAGCCGTTGTTTGATCCCAGGCGGGGTCTCCTGTAGCTGTTGTGTGGCAACTCCGCTTGAAAACAGCCGCCAATTAGGGCAAGTTGTGAGTTGTGGATAAAAAACAGAAGGGATGAGGGGATGAAATGGCGGTTAGGGATGGCAGGGGTGATGTGAAACAGACAACGACAGGGT
>Ga0187833_10005920_pt1 | contig 11430 bp, 6 predicted proteins | sample ETNtaG_37_FD_167968 | JGI IMG/M metagenome (GOLD analysis project Ga0187833, IMG submission 167968) | Marine microbial and viral communities from oxygen minimum zone, Eastern Pacific Ocean - ETNP2014_SV_400_PacBio MetaG (Illumina Assembly) | ecosystem: Environmental > Aquatic > Marine > Hypoxic... | reverse complement strand
TCTTTCAGGAACAGGTGATGCGTTTGGCAATGGTGGCTGCGGATTACACGCCAGGCGAGGCCGATCAGTTGAGACGAGATATGGCGGCATGGAGGAGTAAGGGGCAGTTGGAGCGCCACAGAGAACGGCTCGTCACACGGATGATGGCCAAAGGCATAACAGAAGAGTTCGCCGAAAGAGTGTTCAGCCAGATTCGGGGCTTTGGCGAATATGGGTTTCCAGAAAGTCACGCCGCCAGTTTTGCCCTCATAAGCTATGGGACCTCCTATCTGCGGTGTCACTATCCAGCGGAATTCACCTGCGGACTCCTCAACTCTCAGCCCATGGGTTTTTACAGTGCTGGGACGATAGTAGGCGACGCCAAACGACACGACGTGGTGGTGCGCCCCATAGATGTGTGCGTAAGCTCATGGGACTGTACATTGGAGCCGTTTCCAGATGGTGATTTTGCTGTACGGATGGGTTTTAGATATATAAAGGGGCTCAAACAGATAGTCGGTCAGCAGATTGTAGATGCTCGTTTGGGTGGTTCATATATCTCTGTGGAGGATGTTGTGCGCCGTGCGCAGTTAGATGCGCGGTCTGCGTCACTCCTTGCGCAGTCCGGCGCATTTGAGAGGCTTCAACCTGATCGACGTGTGGCGCTGTGGGACTCCAAGGGCGCTGCGCAGAGTGCGCCGACCCCTCTGCCTCTGCCGCAGACCGAAAAGGCCCCATCTTTCAAACCGTTGACAACTTCGGAGATATCTAGCTGGGACTACCGTGTTTCGAGACATAGTACACGGCTCCATCCGTTGGCGCCGATGCGCCCAGTTCTAGTACAGGCCGGATTGCCTGATTCAAAGGAGGTTGCGGCTATGCGCAGTGGGCGTTTGACCCACTATGCAGGCCTTGTTATCTGCCGTCAGAGCCCATCTACCGCTAGTGGGGTGGTTTTTGCGACGCTTGAAGATGAGGCCGGATTCGTGAATCTCGTTGTGTGGCCTACGATTTTCGAGAAACACCGCGTCCTCGCGAAGACAGCGTCGTTTCTTGGGGTGACAGGAAGGGTTCAGTCTGAAAATGGAGTGGTACACATAATCGCAGACAGTTTATGGGTGCCACAGTTTCAACAGAAACCAGAAAAAATATCCAGTCGAGATTTTCACTAGATATAGGGATCGGAAAATGTCGAAAAAAGAGTGGGAAAATCGGCTGTAATTCGGGTATCTGTTCCAGGCTTAAAAATGGGGATTGGTGAACGAGCCTACAGGAAGTACCTTCACCGTGAGTACCTGAAAAGACCAAACAGAGGGAAAGACTAATCGCGGAAGATTGAAGACATAAAAAGAGTGAGGCGTGATCGGAAGCCATCGCAAGCCTTCCCGATCACGCCTCATAGATCCATAGACCACGAGGGCTTATGCCGCCCATCGCTTACTACGCTCAGCAACGAGAGCCAAAACCGGCCCATTGCCGTACTACATACAGGCGTCTAATGACCATAAAACCCTACATACAGGGCACCAATCATCATCAGACCCTATATACAGGTGGCTAGTGACCAACCAAGGATCACTGGTAGACACCTCGCTCGTACTTACCACAGGAGGTCACGACGATGATGCCAACATCAGTTACCGCAACCGCCCCAAACTCAGCTATGCTGGTAGACCAGCACAAACTGGAGGTATGAAAAAATGGTAATACATAAGGGTGCGTCTGTCAACAGTGCGTCTTTTGATGAGGTTATCAGACGCCTTGAATCCCTAGGACCTGTAACAGGCAAAGGAGAACAACGCCGAGCTGCCTGCCCACACCACAACGGAAGATCATCCAGAAGCCTGAGCGTAACACGACAAGAACAGGGTGGAGCGCTTATCCACTGCCACGCTGGATGTGAATACCGGGACGTTATAGCCACTCTAGGCTTTGATTTCTCCCAAAACAGCACACCCTACAAACGCGACAAACAGCACAATCAGGAACCACGTCCACAAGCGGCGTCCCCTCTACAGGCACCCACCGCCATCTACACCTACGACGACGAAAATGGCGAACTGATCATGCGAAAACTCAGGTATAACACCGCCGATGGAGAAAAAACATTTCGGTGGGAACATGGCCTGGATGGCATCAGATGGCAGATCGGGCTAGGAGGGCACACACCGGTGCTGTATCACCTTTCTGCCGTGAGAGAAGCGATCGCCAAGGGAGAGACGGTCTACGTCGTCGAGGGCGAAAAAGATGCTGAAACACTCGTCTCTTATGGGTTTACAGCCACCACCACACCAGGTGGCGCAGGCACGTGGCGTGAGATCGACACCGCCGCGCTGAGTGGGGCACAGATCGTGATTTTCCCAGACAACGACAGCGCTGGAATTAAGCACGCCGAACAGATCGCCAAAAACATCTACAGACACGCCGCATCGGTAAAAATCGTTCATCTCCCTGGACTTCCCGAAAAAGGCGATGTGTCGGACTGGATGGAGGATGGCTCCCACGGCTCCACCGAACTTAAAGCCGTCGCCAGCAGCGTTTCTATGTGGGTGCCGACGGTCCATTTTAGAGGACACTCACTCAGGGAATTAAGAAACCTTCCGCAGCGCGAATGGCTTGTAGAGGGGCTGCTAGCTAGGGGTGAACTGGCCATGATCAGGGGGCCATCTGGATCAGGCAAAACTTTTGTGGCGATCGATCTCATCAAATCTCTTCTAACTCAGCAGGAATGGATGGATGAGCACGCCATAAACCCCACTGGCCAAAAGTCTCTGACAGTGGCGTACTCCACAAACGAGGGGACACGGGCGTTGGCGGACCGGTTCGAATCGGCGCTAGATGGTCAGATCGATGCGCCGGGCCTCCAGGTATTCACCGATGTGCCGCAGCTATTCGATCAGATGGGTGAGAGTGGAGTACTGCAGTTCATGGAAGATTACCTGATGCAGTATGACACCACTCCTGATCTGCTGGTGATAGATACACTGTCTGCCGCCGCTATCGGCGCTGAAGAAAATAGCGCTAAAGATATGAATGTTGTCATGAGCGCAGTAAAACAGATTCAGGCCGCATGGGACTGTTCTGTCATTCTTCTACACCACGACGGCAAACACACAGGTCAAGAGCGCGGTTCTACCGTCTTGCGAGCATCCATGGACTTAGTTCTGGCTGTAAGCGAAAACTCCGATGCTGAACCACGCTCCGTCCGAATAGACAAATGCAAGGATGGTCCCGGCGGAGATGTATTTGCGTTCCAACTTGTGGAGCTGGGCCCATCGGTAGTAGTGCGTTGGAATGGACGATGGGATGCTTGCGAGAGCACACAGTCGACAGCGTCAACATACACCCGCGAGATCATTTCCCTAGTGCAGGAACAGAAGCGCGTGCAGTCTAAGGATGTGGCTATTGGACTCGGAATTACAGATCGAATAGCTTCACGTTCGTTAGAACAACTTACAGATATTGGTATACTCCTTAAAACCAAAGGATCATCATCCCAAAACGGTGGTCGCCCTCCGTGGATATATTCGATCATTTCGGAGGTGGAAAATGTTCGGTCTAGGTAGTTTTGGCAGGGGTTGCCGAAACCTGTCTAAAACCCCTGGAGGCGTTTTCGGAGTTTCCCCTTACGCCCCCCTAAAGGGGGGCTGGGGAAACTCCAAAACTCCGATAGAAACTGGAAGTTTAAAGGCTTCCGCAGAGGGGGTAAAAACAGGAGAATTTGGCACTGAATTGCACGGTAGATTTGGAGGGTTTTTGCCTATGCCATGCGCTCTTTTTTTGAGTGCGTAAAAAAAAGTCAAACGGCGCATTTTTTAGGCACTCCGCAAAGAGTGGAGACTCCTAATTGGAGGTTGGATGATCTGTTTTTGGATAGAAGCGAGGTTTTCATGAACGATGCAGGGACACCGTCATGAGACAGGAGTGCCTCTGGTTGGTGTTTAGGCGCTTCTGAGAGGCGACCTACCCCCTACGGAGGGTTCGACCCCTTTTGAGGATGCACCGCGCTTATATGGCCGCATCTACGCGCAAACAGCGGTATGGTTATACTTTTCGGTTACGATACCAACAGAGGCGTGTAAGCATGGCGACAACAAGACTGGGGAACTCTGACGGTCCAGGGGCGCGGCTAAAATGGCTGCGGACCAATGGTCCTTTGGCGGAGTTTCGGACGATCAGAGGGATGTGTGAGCATTTAGGCATTGGCAAAAGCACATGGTATGACTGGACGAACGAGAGCTATCCGCCTGATGGCCATTTTCTCGAATGGCTTGTAGGTCGCGGCGTAAGCCTGGACTGGCTTAAGACTGGAAATGGAGAACCGTTTACAAGTGGCACTCCTACTCATGCCTCTGAGCCTGCGCAGGACCGCTCTGGGCTTCTGGTAGAGCATCAAGTGGCAAGGAAAGGCCACGATATCCCCTATGTGCGCTGGGTAGACGCAGACGTCGCCGCAGAGGAGATAATTGAGACCACAGGTGATTTTTTTGGGTTTACAGATGATGAGCTACACGCGATTAGGGTGGATACAACAGCGATGGATGGGCCCTGCTCTGACGCTTTGCGGTTCGGGGATACGGCACTAATTCGCCCAGGCGGCGCCCCAGAGGAGAATGAGATATGGGTGCTTCGGTATTTGGGCGAAAACGGAGTGTGGGGTGACGTGGACATCAGACGCGTGATTCTCACAGACAAAGGCCAGGTCCGGCTTTTACCAAACAATCCCCTATTTGACGAGATCGAGAAAAAAAGCCAGGAAGTAAGCTTTTTGGGGAAAGTCGAATATCGGATCGCCGAACTTCACCTGGGCGAAGCCGAAATTTCAAATGGTCAGTGGGTGCATATTGATGATCCGGGAGTCAGACAGGCTTTAGCGAAACTGCTCGACGGGCCGAAAGGCCCACAGGTTCTCAAGGACTGGGCGAAACTTGACGATTATGGGCGACTAGCTGTGTTTGGAATGATCGAGTCGCTGCTGAAACGATAGACGCCTCCGTGCTCCCCATCGTGCTCCTATCCTACATATTCCCGCTTCGGTTGAGGGCGTCGTACTAGGGCCGTACCTGCCGATACCTCACCTTTCAGCACCATATCGCTTACTGGCTCCTACAACAGCTCTCAGCGCAGCCTTCGAATGCCACCAGGCGACAACGCGCAATCCTCAGATCGTGGTATGAACGCTTCGCTTGGGCGGTTAGGCGAGTGGTCCCAAAATCACATCGCGCGCCAAGCAATCTCAGCGTGCACCAACGTGGAAAAGGGATGTGTTGGACATAAATATCTACATTACAGCCATTTACATGAATTATCGAGTAGACATGTTGGTAGTAGAACCCAGATATCTTTTTGTCTTATAATACTGGTATAAAATAAAATAGCCTATTTATATGCGTTGCGGCTGGCCTACAAATATGGTAAGCCTACACATCGTGACACGATGTACCTATCATCAATAAAAACAGATTTTTATAGTGGCACATATCGCAGAATATCAAAGCGGTGCACGATGCCTATTTGGAGTTCCCAGTGACCGACGTACTACATCTGGGACGCAATATTTTGGGTTTTGACGCAACTGAGGCCACCTATATATAGGCTCAAATATCTATTCTATTCCCATATATAGGCGTCAATGCTGTGTTTTGGCACTATATACGTCTGATAATTGGCATTATGGCAACCCTAGAAGCTCACTGATGGCCTAATTCCGGCGAGGATGTCTCTAGCTCGTTGGGGTCCACTGTGTTGCCCTGTTCTCTTTCAAGCCGTTTGAGCAACCACCTTACGCTATCACGTGTCCAGGGCCGACCACCGCGGTTTGAGAGGCCCTCAGCGGCCAGCTGTTTTGCGATCACGCGTGCACCTAACCCCTTTTTGTACTTGAGTTTCCGCAACTCATCAAGCACCCTCTGCTCCTCTGGATCGTCAACGAGTGAGCCCGCCTCGAACCGTTTGCCGAACGCCGCTTTGCCGCCAACGAGCTGCGACTGAGCATCCATTGTCTGTCTAACTCCTTTCTGGTGCTGCTGATAGAGCAGTTCAACGGCCTTGATTACTGCGGCTGTTTTTGTGCCGTAAATATCGGCCAAAGACTGGATGTGGTCGACGGTTATGCCTGGGATGCGCACATTGAGTTGGCCGTAAAGCATTGATGCCTCCAGAGTGATTTAGATGGGTTGTGGCGTGTAATAGCACGCAAGCTAGCAACATAATACTACCCTATCAGGTGTCTGGTAAAGCGCCAGAGGGCGGCGGCCTCTGTTTGATGAGTGCGAGATAGTTGAGAAATGGCGGACAGTCGTGTCGATCTATGTAATGGTGGCATCCGTTTGGTCTTGAAAACCCATCTGGCGAGACAGTTGGTGCTCTCAAAAAAAATTTAGGAGTGCGCGGCCCTGTTTTGGGTTGAAAATGGATGTGGCACGCCCTACCCTATACCATTTATACCCGTATAAACAGGGTGTAATATCACCGTGCCACCGCCTAAACATCGCTAAAATGGGCCTGAATCCGTATAAAACAAAGAAAATATGCGCGTAATATAACGGTATTATTTTGGTGGCATTATAGGGTAGGTGGTTTTAGGGTATGCTAGGGTTTTTGGTCAAATTTCCAAATTTGCTCTTGACAGGGCGATTAGACCGCTACATTCTTGCATGCATGGTGGTTTTACCATCATGTCAGGCCAGCTACGCTTTGGCGTAACACGGGCCCAGCATAGAGCTGAACGCCTTTGATAGCTGAATAGAGTAACTAGCCATATGGTCTGCACTTAATGACTCAAATTAAGTGCTCAAGGAGGATCGATGTGGCTGGATTCAATGCGATGGACAGGTGATGGTGCGGTACGGCCCTGTCGCATATCGTGCCACCACAGTGCTGGTCTCGCTATGCAACTGACGAGCGGCCTCTAAAAAAACTGTTTCCGCACGCTTTGTCTGGACAATAGGCGTCGAATGCCACAATTGGGGGAAGTCATGAATTGGCTGGATCTAAGGATCACTGTGTTTTACATGATTGTGGTGGGGATAGCTCTGTTTTGGCTGGCTGGGGTGATTACGCACGGCGCACCGATGCCGCCGGCGCTCTGATCTATCGAGCGCGTCCTCTTTGTTGTCGCGGCTTTGGGTCAGGTGGTACACCTGTGGACACACCCAGCAGCCGCGCACTGGAAACGATTGTAAGCACCGGTGTTGTTGTGATGAAATAAGTCAGTAGCGTTCTCACCACGCTCTAGCCCCCAGCTGGAGCCTTGCCTTGACGTCGCTCCAAAAAACCAGTAATATTACGGGCAAAACTGGAGCGTCTTATGATTCCTGCCGCCGTAAATAAAATCCCTGGCATTACCCGTGCCTCAGCGCTAACCCGGAAGAGTCTCAGCCGTGTGTGGAGCTGGGAGGCGTTGGCTGGACAGGTCTCCGAGATTTCCGGTGCTGCCAGCCCAGCAACGTTGACACTGTCGATGGATCTGGTCCTTGATGCTCAGCGACAGTCGGAGGTTGTCGCCTGGATTACAACGAAGGATCGGTTTTTCTTCCCCCCTGACGTTGTGGAATGCGGAATAGACCTGGGCGCAATGGTGGTTGTGCGTGCGCCGACTGCAGCAGACGCACCTCGAGCTGCGGAGATGCTTATCCGCTCTGGGGCGTTTGGGCTTGTTGTTCTGGATATGGGAAAAGAGACGGGTATACCGCTGCCGATGCAGGCCCGCCTCGTAAAACTCGCACAACAACACCACACCGCTGTGCTCTACGTAACGATCAAACCCGACAGTGCAGCATCGGTGGGCTCTTTGGTTTCGCTGCATGCCACGACCCAAATGTCTCAGACGCCATCAGGCTCCTACGAGTGTGGTATAAAAATCCTGAAGGACAAGCATAGCGCCCCCAACTGGGCACACCGGGAAGTCTATTGTGGACCGGCTGGCCTGCGTTAATCTGCACCATTTTCCGCTTCAGCTACTACTGACCCGTAATCCGGAGTGGGCCGGGTTGCCTACTGTGGTCGTATCTGAAGACACGCCGCTCGCCGAGATTCTTTGGGTGAACAGGCGCGCCAGGGAGATCGGCATACGTCCAGGTCTGCGCTATGGAGCCGCTCTAGGACTGGCTCCAGACCTTAGAACCGATCTGGTCTCAGAGGCGGAAATCAGTTCTGGTGTTGCACGACTGGTCGAGCTGCTTCAGCGCCATACGCCTGATGTGGAGCCATCAGACGACACGCCTGGCGTCTTTTGGATCAACGCCGATGGGTTCGAGCTTCTCTACCCCAGCTGCACTGAATGGGCGGATCGGGTCCAGGCTGATCTTAAAGCGTTGGGGTTTCGTGCTGCAGTGGTGGTGGGCTTTACGAAATTTGGAACCTATGCGATTTCGGCCACGCGCCGTCGTACAAAAGTATTCGACGACCCTCAGCAAGAGCAGGAGGCCGCTCGAAAAACACCAATCTCTCTACTACATCTAGCCATCAATCTTCAGGAGACACTAGAGCTTCTTGGTGTCGATACTGTCGGTGATTTTATCGATTTGCCGGCGGATGGTCTCCAAAAGCGGCTGGGAACGGATGCCTGTGCTCTGCATCGAAGAGCACGAGGTGACCTTTGGGCCCCTTTACAAGTCTCCAGAGATACACCGCCGCTCAAGGCGTCGATCAATCTAGACTACCCGGAGACCAACAACGAAAGGCTGTTAGCACTGATCGGGCGGATGTTGGCGCCTTTGATTCAGACGCTGGAGGATCGGGGGCATCTTCTGGCCAAACTACAGTGGCACGCAGCCCTCGATCGCGCTGGAGTGCATCATGACGGCATCGCTCCAGCGGTACCAACGCTCGACTCACGGCAGATACTTGATCTCATCCGTTTGCGTCTTGAGCAGAGACCTGCATTCTCCGCAATTGTGGGAATGGCTCTTGTTATTGCCGACGTACCTGCCAAAACCGACCAGGCCACCCTTTTTCAAAATGCACCACGACGCGATTTGGCCGCAGGAGATCGAGCGTTGGCACGCGTCCGCGCAGTTTTTGGAGACGCGGCGGTCGTCAGGGCCGAACTGCGAGACGAACATCTGCCTGAGACCAGTTTTCATTGGGCATCTATGGAGCGTCTACAGCTTCCCCATGCCTGCCCGACGCCAAAGCGTCCACTTGTAAGACGCATCTTCACCCAGCCAACACCGCTCCCACCGCTACTCAGACGGTCCATTGTGTCGTCTGAAGGCCCTCATACCATCTCCAGCGGCTGGTGGCTCAACTCAGTTCATCGCTCCTACTTTTTTCAAAAAACAGATCAAGGCCAGATTCTCTGGACATTTTACGACCACAAAAAAAAGCGGTGGATTCTACAGGGACAGATGGAGTAAGGCTGTGTATGTCCCGCTATGGTGCAAAAGCCACTTTTCCTTTCTCGAAGGGGCCAGCAGCCCCGCCGAACTCGTAGAGACCGCGTCCACTCTGGGCCTTCCCGCCATCGCCATAACAGATAGGGATGGATTCTACGGCGTCGTTGAGGCACACGTCGCCGCCAAAAACTGTGGAATCAAACTCATCATCGGCACACAAATCACAGTCAATGACGGCTCTACCATTACGCTTTTGGCTCAGAACAAACAGGGCTACACGAACCTGTGTCGCCTGCTTACAACCGGCCACCGACGTGCTCCCAAGGGTGAATCGTTTATCGGATGGGACGATATATGCCAACACTCAGAGAATGTTATGGCGCTCTGGGGAGGAGATCAGAGCCTTTTAACACTAAAAACAGGTCCAAAGCATGTTTTTGATATCCTCTACGAAGCTTTTGGGGATCGATTATACGCCCTGGTGACCAGGCACAACCGCAGCGCAGAAGTGCGCGAAGAGGCGCGTCTGCGTGCGCGAGCTGCGCAGCGCGCACTTCCCTGCGCAGCTGGATTGGAAGTGTTATACCACACTCCTGAACGCCGCGATCTACAAGATGTGGTGACGTGCATACGCCACGGCATCACACTCGCCGATGCTGGACGCCATCTAAAACCAAACTCCAACCACTCTCTTATTCCAGAAAAACAGTTCAAAACCCTTTTTGCTGATGACCCTGCGGCTGTAGCCCACACAGTCGAGATCGCCGAGCGGTGTGATTTCTCTATGGACGAACTGCGCTACAGATACCCATCCAGCAGACTTAGCAGCGATGTAACAGCGTCAGAGTGGCTAAGACAGCTAACATTCGAGGGGGCAAAAAAGCGATACGACGGAGTTGTTCCTAAAAATGTCGTCGATCAGCTCAATAAAGAGCTTGCCCTAGTAGACGAGCTGGAGTACACCGGCTATTTCCTGACGATGCAGGAGATTGTCGAATTCTGTAGACAGGAGGGGATTCTCTGTCAGGGCCGAGGATCGGCGGCAAACTCAGCGGTCTGCTACTGTCTGGGGATCACAGCTGTTGATCCAGTCCGCATGGGACTGCTTTTCGAGCGGTTTTTGAGCCGAGAGCGAGCGGAACCGCCCGATATAGATCTGGACATCACCCACGAGAGGCGCGAAGAGGTGATTCAGCATGTCTATCAGAAATACGGCCGCGACCACGCAGCGATGGTGGCCAACGTAATTAGATACCGTGGACGTTCGGCTGTAAGAGAGGTGGGCAAAGCGCTTGGGCTGAAGGCCACCACACTTGATCGATGGACAAAACTGCTGTCCCACTACGGCTCAATTGAAGACGATGCGCTCCAAGAGGAGGGGCTCGATCCAGAGATACCCATTCACCGCCACCTGATCAGGCTCTCGAAGGAGATTTACGGTTTTCCGCGCCATCTCTCCATTCATCCCGGCGGCTTTATTCTCGGGCATGAGCCGGTGCATGATTTTGTGCCCATCGAAAACGCGAGCATGGAGGCTAGAACGGTCATCCAGTGGGCCAAAGATGACATCGAGGAGCTTGGTCTGTTTAAGGTCGATCTGCTTGGATTAGGGGCTTTGACGCATCTCGATAAATGTTTTCAGATGCTGAAAACGCATCGCAATCAAGAGCTTTCAATGGGCACCATTCCCCACGGCGACGAAGAAACCTATGCGATGATGCGTAAAGGCGATACTGTCGGTGTTTTTCAGATCGAGAGCCGCGCACAGATGTCCATGCTGCCAAGGCTTAAGCCCCACACTTTTTACGATCTCGTCATTGAGATAAGCATCGTCCGCCCAGGCCCGATCTCTGGAGGGATGGTGCACCCATATCTGCGGCGGCGCAGCGGTGAAGAGGCGGTGACATATCCTCATCCATGCCTGGAGCCGGTTCTTAAAAAGACTCTGGGAATTCCGCTCTTTCAGGAACAGGTGATGCGTTTGGCAATGGTGGCTGCGGATTACACGCCAGGCGAGGCCGATCAGTTGAGACGAGATATGGCGGCATGGAGGAGTAAGGGGCAGTTGGAGCGCCACAGAGAACAGCTCGTCACACGGATGATGGCCAAAGGC
>Ga0187833_10005918_pt1 | contig 11431 bp, 10 predicted proteins | sample ETNtaG_37_FD_167968 | JGI IMG/M metagenome (GOLD analysis project Ga0187833, IMG submission 167968) | Marine microbial and viral communities from oxygen minimum zone, Eastern Pacific Ocean - ETNP2014_SV_400_PacBio MetaG (Illumina Assembly) | ecosystem: Environmental > Aquatic > Marine > Hypoxic... | reverse complement strand
GTCACCTTACTCGGCCAGCAAGATAGGCGCGGACCAGATTGCCTTATCATTTCATCGGTCCTTTGATACCCCTGTTGCCGTAATTCGCCCCTTTAACACCTATGGCCCCCGTCAGTCCGCCCGTGCTGTCATCCCGACGATTATCACCCAAATCGCGGAAAGGAACAGAAAAATCAAGATAGGTTCCCTGCATCCGACACGAGACTTTAGTTATGTTGCAGATACGGTCCATGGGTTTATTAAAATTGCAGAATCAAAACAATCCGTCGGAGAGGTAATAAATATCGGCAGCAATTTTGAGGTATCCATAAGCGCAACCCTAAAAATAATTGCCGATTTAATGAAAGTTGATATTGAGGTTGAAACCGAAGATCAGCGTCTACGGACTGAAAAAAGCGAGGTGGAAAGATTATGGGCGGATAATGAAAAGGCAAAGAAGTTGACCGCCTGGGAACCGCAATACAGCGGCAAAGATGGTTTTAAGCGCGGGTTAATTGAAACGGTTGAATGGTTCACCAATCCTGAGAACCTGAGAAATTATAAAGCCTCTGTTTACAATATATAGATGCCCATCTTAGACCTGCAACCAATAGTCAATGCACTGAATACTGTACTCGCTGATGTGAAAAGACCCATCGCCTTACATGAACCTTGTTTTTCCGGAAACGAATGGGCTTATGTGAAAGACTGCCTCGATACCGGTTGGGTGTCCTCTGTCGGCAAATATGTTGAAAAATTCGAGGCAATGCTTGCCGAATTCACTGGAGTCAAACGGGCGGTAGCCGTAGTCAATGGAACCGCCGCGCTACACATCTGCCTCAAGCTGGTTGGTATAAAGCGAGGAGATGAAGTCCTGGTGCCTGCTTTGACTTTTGCAGCAACCGCAAATGCTGTTGCCTATTGTGGTGCAACTTCCCATTTTGTGGATAGCGAAGAGAGGACACTGGGTCTTGATCCAAAAAAACTATCAGATTATTTGTATGATATATCTGAAGTTCGTTCGGATGGGTGTTTCAATAAGAAAACTGGACGTCGAATAAAAGCGGTACTGCCTATGCATACCTTTGGCCATCCCGTTGACCTAGACCCATTGGTTGAACTTTGCCGCCAATACAAACTGGAACTGGTTGAAGATGCAGCCGAATCTCTGGGCTCATTTTACAAAGGGAAACATACCGGAAACTGGAGTAGGGTCTCGTCCCTAAGCTTTAATGGAAACAAAACGATTACAACTGGCGGAGGAGGAGCAATTCTTACGGATGACGAAGAACTAGAGGAACTGGCCAAGCATCTTACAACAACTGCGAGAGTTCCACATAATTGGGCGATTGACCATGACCATATTGGATACAATTACCGTCTTCCCGCTATAAATGCCGCCTTGGGTTGTGCTCAGTTGGAACAATTATCCGGCTTCTTGAAGAGTAAACGTGATCTTGCGGAAAGGTACAAAAAGGCCTTTGAGGGCATGGACGGAGGCCGCTTTTTTGTTGAGCCGGATTTTGCGAAAAGCAATTACTGGTTGAATTCCCTACTCCTTGATGCCAAGTTTTCGAATCAACGGAATGAAATACTTGAGACGACCAATGATCTCGGGATTATGACTCGACCTGCCTGGACGCTTATGCATAAACTGCCCATGTTTCAGCATTGTCCCCGAATGGATTTACGTATAGGCGAGGATCTGCAAAAAAGAATTATCAATTTGCCCAGCAGTGCAATTCTATGAAAGAAAAAATTATATTAATCGGCGGCGGTGGGCACTGTCGATCCAGCATTGATGTGATTGAGCAGGGAAATAAATTTCATATTGCAGGGATTGTTGATACGAAGCCAAAAATCGGGCAAACTGTTCTGGGATATAAGATAATTGCCTGTGATGATGATTTGCATAATCTTGCAAAGGAATACAAATATTTCTTGATTACAGTTGGGCAGATTAAGAAACCTGACATTAGAATAAGGCTGTTTGAAAAGATCAAAACTTATGGAATAAAAGTGCCGATAATCATCTCTCCCCTCGCTTATGTTTCCAGACATGCAAGTATAGATGAGGGTAGTATCATTATGCATCATTCCCTGGTAAACGCCGGTGCAAGGATAGGGAAAAACAACATCATCAACACCAAAAGCTTAATTGAACATGATGCGGTGATTGGTGATCATTGTCATATTTCAACAGGTGCATTGATTAATGGCGGAGTCAGGGTTGATGATGGTGTTTTTGTCGGAAGTAATGTTGTGATCAGGGAGTATATTAAAATTGGCGAAAAATCTGTAATTGGAGCAAATACATCAATTTTTTATGATGTCCCAGATAGGAAATTGGTTTAATAAACAGGTTTTCAAACGAATTGATTTCTTGTCGATTCAATTTATTTTATGTAAACACTGATAATGAGGATCAAAGAGTGGGTAGGGGGCCAAGTGATAGATATTTTCAGGTTTTGAATGAATGTTATGTCGATGGTACATTAACATGTTTGAAGCCTTCAGTTATTGAGCAACGTATTAATACCAAATTTCCATTAGTTCTAAATATTGAACCGACAAATGACTGCAACGCAAAGTGCTATTACTGTGCAAGAGAGATGATGATCAAGGAGCAGGGAATTCATTATTTAAGTATTATGGATTTTAGAAATATTATTGACCAGATCGGAAACAATAAATTAATCATGCTAAATTTACATAAAAATGGCGAGCCTCTTTTAAATAAAAATTTGCCCGAGATGGTTACATATGCAAAGGAAAAAAATGCCGCAGACATTATTCATTTGAATACCAATGGTATTTTATTAAATTCATCAGTCGGTAAAGGAATTATTAAGCATGGTATTGATGATATTACAGTGAGTATAGATGCGGCTTTTGAAGATACATATGTCAAGTTTAAAGGGCTTTCTGGGTTGGAAAAACTGGAAAGTAATATTATTAAAGCCATTGAATATCGAAACAAAATTAGAAGCCTAACAAAAATCCGGGTTAAAATCATGGAGTTTGATGAGGTATCCAAGGAAGAGCTTAATCTGTTTCATAAAAAATGGACTGATGTAGCTGATGAAGTACAAGTAACCGGCATTCATAACTGGAGCGGAGCTGTTGGTGTAAAGGTCACTGATGAGCAGGTTGGGAAACGATATGTTTGTGCGCTTTTGTGGTATATGCTTGCGATAAACAGTAATGGAAAAGTTGGTTTGTGTAGTGTTGATTGGAATTATTCCGGGGTTGTTGGCGATATACATACTCAAACTATCCATGAAATTTGGAATGGAATCTTACTAAAGAAAATCCGGCAAGCACAGTTAAAAGGAATATGGGATTATCCTAAAGTGTGTGAGAAATGCGTGGTTTGGGTCAGCGTAGGAAATATGACTGAATTTTTTAAAAGAAGAAGAGCCTTTATTTCTAAATAATACGGAGTAAACTATGCAAGTAAGCATTGTAATAACGTGTCATAATTATGATCAATATTTGGGGAGAGCAATAAGAAGCGCTATCAATCAGAATTATCCTCGTAATCAGTATGAAATTGTTGTTGTTAACGATTACTCCCCAGATGAGACAAGAGATATCATGGATTCATTCATGGGATACATCAGACCCATTCATTTGAAAGAAAATATTGGTCTTGCGGCCGCTCGCAATATTGGCATAAAGAGAGCACTTGGAAAATATGTGGTAAATTTAGATGCAGATGATTTCATTAGTCAAAATCTTATTCTAATAGAATCGCTATATCTTGATGAGCATAAAGACTGGGATGCAGTTAGTTGTAATTACGATTTGATCGATGAAAATGGGAATATTTTTGAAATAATAAATGGGAAAGAAGATCCCATAGCTTGCGGAATAATGTTTCGAAAAGATAGATTATTTGAGATTGGTTTATATGATCCGGAATTCCGTGTGATGGAAGACCAAGAGTTGCGTGCACGTTTTGAGAGGAAATACTGCATTCAAAATATTGAACTGTCATTATACCGGTATCGTAGGCATGAAAGAAACATGACTAATAATAAAGAAAAAATAGAGCATTTTAAGGGCATGATGCAAGATAAGAAACATGCACTGGATATGTAATAATATGAAATATCCTGAAATAATTGCTGAAATTGGCGTCAACTATTATGATATTGCAAAGGAAATGGAAGTGCCTTTAGTTACAGCTGCAAAACAAATGGTGGCTTCATGCAAAAAAGTTGGGGTTAATATTGTTAAGTTCCAGACCTATAAAGCTGAAAAATTAGCGGCCAATAATTCAACAGCATACTGGGATCTGTCAGAAGAACCAACACGATCACAAAGAGAGTTTTTCTCAAAGTATGATAAACTGACAGAGTCAGATTATGTAGATATTGCGGCATATTGTTCCCAAATTGATGTTGAGTTCATGTCTACCCCGTTTGACAATGAAAGCGCAAAGATCATTAATCGTCTTGTCTCCCGCCATAAAATTGCCTCTGCTGATATAACTAATTTCCCGCTGATTGAAAAGATTGCAGGTTTTAAAAAACCCATTTTTTTATCTGTTGGAGCTTCAACTATGGAAGAAATAGAAGAAGCTGTTTCATTTATTTATGCGAGTGGATGTCCCAAATTGACATTATTACATTGTGTACTTTCATATCCAACAGCTTTTGAAGATGCTAATCTTTGGAAAATCAAAATCCTTGCGAAACGATTTCCAGACTGTGTAATTGGTTATTCTGATCATACAAAATTTTCAACCGATGTGTTGGTTAGTGCTTGGATATTGGGAGCAAATGTTATTGAAAAGCACTTTACGCTGAATAAAGAACTAAAAGGCAATGATCATTATCATGCTGCTGATTGTGAAGATTTGAAAACATTTATCAGTAAAATAAAATTCCTGCAGAAAATATATGGGAATGAAACAATAAATTGGTCATTACCATGCGAAGAGCGAGCTGTGCGGAATGCACGACGTGGAGTTTATTTAAGGCACTACGTGAAAAAAGACGGAAAGATTAGTTTGGCACAATTTGATTTTTTAAGACCACAGTTGGATGGAATAAATCCCAAAGAACTTATGGATTATATTGATAATGGAGCCGTGTTTGCTCATGATATTAACAATGGTAAGATGATTACCAAGAAGGATTTACAATGATAAAATTTGGAAAACCTTCAATTGATGTACTAAGGTATAAAACATCTTTTATTTCTGATAATGATAAACTATTGAATGATTATCAGCGTTTGTTTGAAATATATATCAAACAGCCGAAACGATTAGATTGCCAAAATTGTTCTCAGAAAATTAGGGGCAAAACGTTTTCGAAGATGCAAGTTAATTATTGTTTATGTAGTGTTTGTGGTCACCTAAATGGTTTATATATGGATACAGATGAATTTTGTTCTATATTATATGCTGATGATGACGGTAAAGAATATGCAACAATTTATAATGTAGAGACAAAAGAGGATTATCAAAATCGAGTGAAAGACATATATTTACCCAAAACGAAATTTTTAGCTGAAGCTCTTTTGGAACAAGGTAAAAATCATTCAATAATGAGTGTTGTTGATATTGGGGCTGGGAGCGGATACTTTTTAACCGCATTAAAAAAAACAGGTTTTCTTAATATTCAAGGATACGAGGTTTCGAAAAGTCAAATTGATTTAGCCAATAAAATGCTTTGTAAAGGTTTAATATTGCAGCATAATTTAAATGAAACAATTGAAATTGCATCAAAAGTAGAAACTGATATAATATCTCTGATTGGAGTTTTAGAACATCTGCAAAATCCAAGAGAGTTTTTATCAGCTACTACAAAAAATAGTAGTTTGAAATATTTATTTTTATCACTTCCGTTGTTTAGTCCTACTGTTTTTTTTGAAATGATTTTTGATGAAGTTATGCCAAGGCATTTGGCGCCTTTTCATACTCATTTATATACTGAATCATCAATTGATTACTTTTGCAAGGAATTTGGATTTGAAAGAGTGGCTGAATGGTGGTTCGGCTCTGATATGATGGATTTGTTTCGGAACGTAATGGTGATGCTGAGCAAAGGTGAAAGCAAGTCTGATGCAAAAGATTTATGGAATGATACCTTTAGAGATCTAATGGATGATTTGCAGAAAACTCAAGATAAGCGTAAAAAATCCTCCGAAGTACACATGCTTCTAAAACTCTCTGAATGATCGAGAAACCACAAAGAATTTAGTATAGGTGAGATTGGTGGCAAAGGTAATAAATTATGATTTCTATGCGGTAGGCGAAAAACAATTGAATGATGAAGCTAATGAACTGTTTAAAGAGCTTTTTCCTATCTGTAGGAGTATTACAGGCGATGGTGTTCGGCAATCATTATCCAGATTACAGGAAGTAATTTCATTTGAAATGAGGGAAATCACATCGGGAACTGTATGCTATGATTGGGTTATACCTGATGAGTGGAACATTCGTGATGCGTATATAATGGATTCACAAAAGAATAAGATAATTGATTTTTCTAAAAGTAATATTCATATCGTGAGTTATAGTAGCTCGATAGATAAGAAAATGTCCTTTAAGGAGTTAAAGAGTCACTTGTATTATTTATCTGATTTGCCAACGGCTATACCCTATAGAACAGCTTACTATAAAAGGGATTGGGGATTCTGTTTATCCTATGAACAGTTCAAAAAAATGGATAAAAATGGAGAATATCATGTGTATATTGACTCTACGATTGCACCAGGTACACTTAACTATGGTGAAGGAATTATCAAAGGACAGTCAGGCCAGGAATATATTGTCTCTACTTATTGCTGTCATCCGTCTTTAGCGAATGATAATCTTTCTGGGTTGATATTGTGGGCTTTTTTACTCAGAGAATTGAAAACAAGAAAGACCAGGCATTCTTATCGATTTGTTATTCTACCAGAGACCATTGGTGCGATAGCCTATCTTTGGATGAATGAGAAATTAATGAAACGAATTCTTGGTGGTTTTATTCTAACAACTGTTGCTGGGCCTGGTAAATTTTCCTACAAGCAAACGTTTAGGGAAAATGATTTGATTGACAGAGTAGTTGAAAAGACTTTTAGCGAGCTACAAATAGAATACATAGCATACAGATTTGATATATATGGTAGTGATGAATCACAATATTCGGCCCCGTTCTTCAGGATTCCTGTTGGCTCAATATGTAAAGATAAATACTATGAATATGATTACTATCACACTTCATTAGATGATTTAAATTTTGTTAATTCGAGATGGTTGATAGAAACCCTTAAGATATATTTATTGTCAATAGAAAAACTTGAAATGAATTTAGCATACAAATCCCTCAATCCATATTGTGAACCAATGCTCGGAAAAAGAGATCTATATCCTCAAATCGGTGGTAACATAAAACAAGGTTTTGTATCTTCACAGAAAAAGCATTCAAAAAAAAAGTATAAAATATCAAATGAGAAAAGTATTTATGGAAATGAATTAGATGCGATAAGTTGGATAATGTTTTATTCTGATGGGAAAACAACTTTACTTGATATAGCTGAAAAAACAAATCTACCGTTGGTGCAAATATTTAAAGTTGCAGAAAAATTAAGAAATCACGGATTGCTAAAATATTCAAGTACAATTGCGACTGTAATATGAAAGTATTTTGGATTGGTGGAAACCATCCTCGACATCTTTTTTATGCGAATAAAATACATCAAGTTTTCCCATTGTCTGGAGGAATTGTTGAGTGCAGGGAAAATATTTTACCACAACCACCAGATAATATACAAGAACTAGATAAATGCAATTTTATATTACATTTTAAAAAAAGAGATAGTGCCGAAAATAAATATTTTGATTCGCAAAAGATTCCCAAATGTCCCATTTTGAAAGTAAATAAAAATAATCTTAATTCAGACAGAAGTGTTGAGTTTGTTAGAAAGATTAAGCCAGATATTGTTATGATATTTGGTTGTGCATTAATAAAGGAACCTCTGTATTCTGCATTACCTCATAATACAATTAATTTGCATCTTGGTTTGTCACCAAGATATCGTGGAGCAGCAACATTATTTTGGCCATTTTATTTTATAGAACCCACATATGCAGGAACTACTTTTCATAAAATAGTCTCTGAAGTTGATGCAGGTGAGATTATCCATCAGGTCGTTCCAAAACTTGAAATCGATGATGGTATACATGATGTTGCATGTAAGGCTGTTATTGATTCTTCAAATGATGCAATAGAATTATTGAAATTATTTAAAATCGAAAAAAAATGGAATTATCATAAACAGAAAAGTACTGGGAAAAATTTTTTAAGTAGTGATTTTAGGCCCGAGCATTTGCAACTTATTTATAATGTTTTTAATGATGATATTGTAAAACAGTATTTGGAAGGTAAAATTTCATCAAAAATACCAAAGATTATTAAGCAATTTTAAGCAACAATAATATCGATTCTATATTATGAAAGTAGTAGCGATCATTCAGGCACGCATGGGGTCAAAACGTTTACCGGGGAAGGTTTTACTCGATTTGACCGGAAAACCTATGATCTGTTTTCTGCTGGAGCGTATTTCTAAAAGCCGAACCCTGGATGAAGTTGTTCTTGCAACAGGTGATGGAGAAGATAATGATAAACTGGCTGAAATTGTCAAAAACTCTGGATTTAAAGTTTATCGTGGCCCTGAGGATGATGTACTGGCAAGATACTCACAGGCAGCAAAACATTATAAAGCCGATATAATTGTTCGATTAACCGGTGACTGTCCTTTCATGGATCCGAATGTGATTGATGATTTAGTAAAGGTTTGTATTCAAGGCGGATATGATTATGTGACAAACGTAAAGCCTCCCACCTGGCCGGATGGTTTGGATGTTTCGGTTTTTGCGCACAAGATACTGAATGACGCACATCTTGAGGCGTATAATAAATCAGATCGGGAACATGTTGTACCATGGATGTGGAGAATGACTTCTCTTGAAGGTATCGACCGGTATCAGGCTGCAAATATTAAATGTGATCAGGATCTTTCAGAATTCCGTTTTACTGTTGATGAAAAAGAGGATTATAAATTCCTAAAACAGCTTGTTGCTAAGATAGGAGAAACAGAAGTACAAAATGCAGGATTCGAAGATATTATATCTTGTCTCTTGAAGAATCCTGGTTTACAAAAAATTAACTGTAATATAGAACGTGATGCTGGATTCAAAAATAGTATAGAGAAAGAAAATATAGACGGTAAACAAATTTATCTGCGTGATGTTGGACCCGCGGATGTAAATGAGAATTACCTTATGTGGATGAATGATCCCGAAGTGACAGAATATACCGCGAGTAGCGGTCTGAAATATACTAAGGCGGAATTGGTAAAATATGTTGTTCAACAGCAGGCAAATACAGCAAATATTTTCAAAGCAATCATTTTAAGAGGTGATAATAAACACATCGGGAATATAAAGCTTGGTTCTATAGATTTTAAAAGTGGAACTGGCGATATGGGATTGATTATTGGTGAGAAGAGTTTGTGGGGAAGAGGTTATGGAGCCGAAGCTGTAGGGCTCTTGTGTAGATATGCATTTAGTGACCTGAAGTTAAATATCGTTACTGCTGGTTATTTCGATGGCAATCCTGCTTCTGCTAAAGTTTTTATCAAGAATAACTTTAGGTTTGAATCAAGAAATACAATGAGAATTAATAATGGTACAGAAGTGTTTGTAAATTGGCTCAGTCTAAATAACAAAGAATTCTATGACAGGAAAAAAAAATAAAAAAATTGTAGCGACAATAGAGTGCCGGATGACATCTTCGCGTTTACCAGGGAAGGTTCTCATGGAAACATGCGGAAAACCTATGCTTGAGTTGCAGGTTGAACGACTTCTGAAAGTTAAGGCCATAGATGAAATTGTTTTGGCAACAACCATAAACACAGCTGATGATCCAATTGTGAAATTGGCGGAACGTATAGGTGTTAATTATTATCGTGGTTCAGAAGAGGATGTCTTAAATCGAGTATTGAATGCAGCTCAATCATGTGAGGGGGACATGATTGTGGAAATAACTGGGGATTGTCCTCTTGTGGATCCGCAGATCACTTCACAGATCATACAGTTATATTTACGTAATGAATGTGACTATGCCTCGAATTTGGATCCTGTGACTTTCCCTATTGGTTTTGATTCTCAGGTGTTTTCTGTTGAGTTGTTAGTGTTGGCCGATAAAGAGACTGATTTGCCAACAGATAGGGAGCATGTTAGCTGGTTTATCAGAAGGCAGCCGAAACGATTCAAAAAACTCCATTTGCCCGCGCCGCAAGATCTTGAATGGCCTGAATTGGCCTTGACATTAGATGAATTTGAAGACTTTCAATTGCTTAAAACTATTTTTGAGCATTTCTATCCAAAAAGAAAGGATTTTACGGCCACTGATATCATAAGGTATTTTAGACAGAATCCAAAACTTTTAGAAATCAATAAGAATGTTTCTCGAACTAAACTTGATTGAGTGAGTATGGATGCCACAGTACTTAAAACAATATAAGACGGTAATTGTCGGATTAGGAGCTATCGGCTTAGGCTTTGATGCGAATCATGGAAAAGATTATGTGTTAACCCATACAAAAGCATTTATGACGCATCCTGGGTTTGATATAATATATGGTTTTGATGTTAATCCAGAAGCTAGAAAGCAATATCAATCATTCACAGGAAGATCCGCTTATGGAAATTTTGAAGATTTTGATTTTAATATTAAAATTGATGTTGTAGTTATAGCTGTGCCTCTAAATGAGCGTGAAAAAATAATTGATAAAAGTTTGGCATTAGAACCTACATTGGTAGTTTTGGAAAAACCTATAGCGGAAACATGTTCAGTTGCGTCCCGAATTATTGAAAAGTTTAGGTTAAGCAATGTGGAACTCCTTGTTAATTATATGCGCCGATTTGATCCTGCGATTTTGAAATTTAAGCGACATATTTCCGAAGGATATTTTGGAGGGGCGCGTGCAGCTCAAGTTTATTATTGCAGGGGCATTCTTAATAATGCATCGCATTTTATTGATCTTTTGATTTTTCTATTGGGTAAACCAACTTCCTGGCATGTCATCAAAAATAGAATTTGTGAAAGTAGGATTAGAGATAGAAATCTTCAAGAATTTGATTTTTGGATTGCATTTGACGAATGTCGTTGTTTCTTTCATTCTGTAACGCAAAGTGATTTTAGTATCGGAAAGTTAGAAGTGATTTTTGAGAAAGGTATTTTCAGATACGATGACTTCGGACGAGATGTCGATTTTCGAAAAATCGAAGATGATCCGCATTATTATGGTTATAAACATGTTATGAAAAAACGTACTGTTATTGGATCAGATCTTGAACATGGCCAATATCATACAGCCGAGCATGCTTACAATTATTTGAAAGACGGGCAAACGATTCTGTCGACGGGAAAATCTGGAATGGAAAGTT
>Ga0187833_10005915_pt1 | contig 11433 bp, 10 predicted proteins | sample ETNtaG_37_FD_167968 | JGI IMG/M metagenome (GOLD analysis project Ga0187833, IMG submission 167968) | Marine microbial and viral communities from oxygen minimum zone, Eastern Pacific Ocean - ETNP2014_SV_400_PacBio MetaG (Illumina Assembly) | ecosystem: Environmental > Aquatic > Marine > Hypoxic... | reverse complement strand
TCTTTATTATCTTTGAAGCCTTTTTTATGACCAGCTTGGGAAAATGGTTGGCAAGGAAAGCCAGCACATAAAATGTCAAAATCTGGAATTTTTTTAAAATTTGCACTCCATATATCTTTATTAAACAAATTTGGATTTTCTAAGTATTTTTCTTTAAAATTAGCAACATAAGTTTTTCTTGCAAATTCATCAATTTCAGAAGTAAAAACACATTTCATTCCTATAGATTTTAAAGCTAGATGAAAACCTCCTATACCAGCAAACAGATCAATAAATTTTAATTTTTTATTCATATAGAATCATACATGTATATGTAAATTAATAGTTATCTATAATCGAGTCATCTTGACTCATATATAAATAACTGTGAATATTAATAATAAAACAAATAAATATTTAGCATGAAAGATGAAAAAAATAGTTTAAGAGCGTGTATCGCTTTGTGCATTATAGATGATAAATTTCATGAAAATGAAAAGAAGTATTTAGAAGATATATGTGAAGAAGAATTTGAATTAAGCATAAACGAAATTGAAAATATACATAATGAAATTAAAGATAAGGAAATTAATCAACTAAAAAAAATTTTTAATGAATTTACAGAAAATGTTGCAGACAATGAGAAAGAATATTATATCAATTTATTTACAGATTTAGCCAGGATAGACAGTTACTTACATAAAAACGAAATATCATTACTTAATCACTTACAAAAAATTTGGAATATAAAAAAAGAAGCTTCAATGATTATTGAACCTTCAAATGAACAAGAAGAAATAATTAAAGATAAATTTTCAAAAAGAACTGTAGTTATATCTCCTCCTGGATGTGGAAAAACAGCTATAGCTGCATTAAGATGTAATTATTTAATTGTCGAAGAGAAAATAATCCCGTCTAATTTGTTAGTATTATCATTTTCAAATGCAGCAATAAAAGAGTTGAAAGATAGAATTGAGATCTCAAGCGATATTAATGTGAATTCAATTAAACTTTCTACCATTGACTCACAAACATTTAAATTTTTGAGAGGCTGGGGAGATGATGAAGTAAAAGATTATATGACTGGAGATTATGAGCAAAATATAGAAACGTTTATAGATTTAATTAAAAGTAAAAATGAAGATGTAATTTCAGATATAAAAAACTTTGAACATATTATAATTGATGAAGCGCAAGATGTAACTGGAAAAAGATCAAAACTTTTATTGAGTATAATTAAAAACATTAATAAAAACTGTGGGCTTACTGTTTTTGGTGATCCGTACCAAGCAATATATAATTTTACTTTAGATGATGGAGATCAATCAGAAGAACAAGAAAATTTTTTAGATAAATTAATTGAAAATAAAAAATTTATCAAAAAGAAATTAACTAAAATATTTAGAACTGATTCTAAAAAACTTTTAGATTTATTTACAAAATTTAGAAAATATTTTGTTGAACCAAAAAAAGATCCAGATGGACAAAAAGATTTTTTAAAAAAAAAAGAATTAATGTTTAAAAAAGCTGAAGAAAACTCAAATGGAATTGTTGAAGATATTGTTGAAAGTGTTGGAAAAGGACAAAAACACCTATTTTTGTTTAGAAAAAAAGTTGAAATGCTTAATGCAGCAAATACTGCTTTTAAAAATAAACAAAATGTAAGTTTGAGATTTGGAGGTAGTCCTAATTGTTTATATCCATGGATAGCAAGAATTTTGTATGATTATATGGATGAAACTATATCTAAAAAATATTTTATTGATAAATGGCAAAACATAAAAATAGTAACAGAGATGGATCCCGAAGAAGCGTGGGAAAGAATTTATAGAGAAGCACCGATTAATCAAGATGTAAGCATTGAACTATTAAGAGAAAAACTTTCATCTGTAAAACCTTCACTAGATTTGTGCATGAGAGATTATGGAGGGTCCTCAAATGTTTTGGGTACTGTTCATGCTTCAAAAGGAAGAGAGTCAGAAAAAGTTTCTTATTATACTTTTAAAAATGAAGAGCCTCAAAAAAATTCAGATTTCCGCGAGGAAACAAGAATAATGTATGTTGCTATGACTAGATGCAGAAATGATTTTAGTGTTAGAGATTTGGAAGAAGAAATTGGCTATAGAGATTGGAATAAAAAAGTTTATGACAGAATTTATGTATATAGAAAAGGTAGTTGGACTCGACCATATTTCCATTTACAGATCGGACTTAATGGAGATTTAGACGAAATAAGATTAGTTGCAAGTCCTTCAAGTAATGAATGGGGTTTTACCACTAAAAATGATGTAGACGAAAACCAAAAATTTTTTTCAAAAATTTTTAACCCAATAAAAGTTGGTGTAGTGCATCAAGGAGGTTATGGAAAAAAATATGCTATGGTTTTTGGAAAACAAAAAATAGTAGATCCAAAATATAATAAATTCGTTTTAAATCATACTTATGGCTACATGGGAAAAAATTTTGAAATAGGTATTAATACTATTATAAAAAAACATGTTTCTGGAAGTACCTTCAAACATATAGATGATATTTATATGATTGGTTCAAGGACTGTCGTTTTAGGAAATAACCATCCCAAACTTCCCAGTGTTTATGAACCATATGGAAAAACTGGTTTTTTTTTAGCTCCTATACTTGCTGGATGGGCACATGTACCAACTAAAGTAAAATCTTCTAGAAGAAGATCTTGATAAGATGATTGATAAGAGAGAAATTTTTATAAAAAGGCTTAAAGAAGATTTAATAGGCCCACTTAAGAAAGACGAAACTTTAAGTTTTAATCCAGATACAACATATTTAAATGGCATTTTATATCCTGCAAACGAATGTCAGCCTGACGAACATGACGATGAAACAGACCCTATAACTAAAAATGAAGATACATATGATGAAATAAAAGACAGAATCGCAAACAATAAAACAAGAAAACCGTCTTCTATGGGATTATCTTTTTGTTTAGATCATAAAAAAAATAAAAAGTTAGAATTAGAAATAAAAATTAATTTAGGAATTTACAAAGAAGAAGTTGATGAAAATTCCAAAGAAGACAAAAAAATAAAATGGAAAAGAAAAGAAATAAATCATAAACAAATAATTAATTTAGCTAAGAAAACTGAATTTTTAAAATTAGAAAATGAAAGTTTGAATAATTTAGAAATATGGTACGAAAAAAAAGAGTTAAATAATTTAACTCACGTAACTCTTGCCATAGTAAACCAGAATAAATGGACTCCAAAATTATTAGGGGGTTCCGATACAAAAAAAGATCAAACTGAGAGAAGTTTTTTTCAAACAAGTTTTGAATTACATTGTAGCTATGGCTTTGAGCCTAGACCAGTAATAAATTACGACCCAGATGATGAGGATGAAAAAATTTATGAACTTATATACAGAAATAATAAAGATTATTGTTCTGGTTTTAATTGTACAAGCGACTGGGAATCAAAAAATAATGAAGTAAAATTAATAAAAGCTTTATGGTTAACTGAAAAAAATATCTACTCTGTAAGTACTGAAGGCGATAAAGACTTTTTTGATGATGTAAATCTTTTAACTGCAAAGTCATTTAAAGAAGAAAATTTAAATATAATTAAAAAAAATCTTAATTCTTTGATTGAAAGCTATCAAAATTGGATTAATGCTGAAAAAAAAAAGATCAAAGATTTGCCAAAACCTTTAGATAATCAAGGTAAAAACAATCTTGCAAATTGCGAGTTAGCCTTATCAAGAATGAAAAAAGGTTTAGAAAAATTATCATATGATAAGAATATTTTAGAAGCTTTTAGATTTGCAAATTCAGCTATTGAAAAACAATATTCATGGAATAATAAGAGTGATTTTAAATTTTCATGGCGACCATTTCAGTTAGGTTTTTTTCTTTTAAATTTAGAATCTATAATTGATGAGGAATCCAAAGATAGAGGTATTTTTGATTTGCTTTGGTTTCCTACTGGAGGAGGAAAAACAGAAGCTTACTTGTTTATTTCTATTTTTTTGATTTTCTATTCTCGACTTAATAAAAAATTTAAAAATATAAATGGAACACAAATTATAATGCGATATACATTAAGAGCACTTACTATTGATCAGTTTAGTAGGATAGCATCAACAATATGTGCAGCAGAAATTTTAAGAAAAGAAAATTCAAGTTTGTTTGGAGAAAAAGAAATAACATTGGGTCTTTGGGTTGGACAAAAACAAACTCCAAATTGGTACTCTGAAGCTGCAAAGGTTATTAACAACCCAAACTCTCTAGCAGAAAGTACTCCAAGACAATTAATTGAATGCCCATGTTGTAAACAACATTTGTTATATACTTCACAAGATGATGATAAAGAAATTAGAGTTGAATGTGTTAATCCAGAAACAAAAGATACCTGTGAAATTCAAAAAAAGCTTGAAAAACTTCCAGTAATGACAGTTGATGAATGTCTTTATAGTAACTTACCTACTTTTCTACTAGCAACTATTGATAAATTTGCACAAATTATTCGAAAAGATGAAGCATTGGGATTTCTAGGAAAAAAAGGTGTATCGTCTCCTCCTAGTCTTATAATACAAGATGAACTACATCTAATATCAGGTCCTCTTGGAACCCTTACAGCCTTATATGAAACGGCTATAGATAGTTTATGCACCAGTGAATCTAAAAAAATAAAAATTATTGGTTCAACAGCAACAATAAAAAGTGCAACTAACCAGGTTAAAAGCTTATTTAATAGAAAATCATTTCAATTTCCTCCACCTGGCATTGATTATCAAAATTCTTTTTTTTCTAAAATTGACATGTCATCACATAGAAAATATGTAGCTTTATCTTCAAACGGAAGATCAGATAAGTATTTACTACAAATGGTAGCAACATCTCTTTTACAAAGTGGAATGGATCAAGAAATAAATAAGGAAAATTTTATAAATAATTATGGAACCGTTGTAGCTTATTTTAATTCACTTAAAATTTTAAGCTCATCCGAACCTATGATGAATGAACAAGTCCGTGATACAATTCAAATTATTGCAAACAGAAGAAAAGAAAAAGCAAGACTTGAGAAATTATCTCCACCAGAAGAACTCAGCGGAAGAAAAAAATCCTCTGAAATACCTATTATTAGACAAAGGCTCATATCCCGTGATTTTGGAAAACCAGGTTTTATAGATATAGTTTTAGCAACTAATATGATCAGTGTTGGTATAGATATAAGAAGACTAAATTTAATGATTGTTAATGGTCAGCCAAAATCAATGTCAGAGTACATACAAGCTACCAGTAGAGTTGGTAGAGATAAAAATTCTGGTATAATTGTATCTTTATATAATCATGCAAAAATAAGAGACAGAAACAGATATGAAAATTTTAGTTTTTGGCACAACGAAATTTACAAAGGTGTAGAAAATACTAGTGTTACACCATTTTCTCCAAATGCTCGAGATAAAGCTTTACATGTATTACTTGTTATATTATGCAAAATTAAGCTCAATTTAGAGAGTCCAAAAGATATAAATAATAAAGCTGACAGAGCAAGAAATGAAATAATACCGATAATTTTAGAAAAAGTTGAAAAAGTTGATCCATCAGAATTAGAGCCTACTAAAAAAGAGTTAGAAATATTTTTGGATAAATGGGTTGAACGATCAAATACTAAGGAGTTAAAATATTTTTGGAACCAACAAAGACAGAACGAGTCTTTGTTAATTTCTTTTGAAAGTTTTGTAGCTAAAAAAGCATCAGGATCTTTCACTCCAGATGCAAAACCAACTCCAAATTCTTTAAGAGGTGTTGAGCCTGGAGTTGAATATTCATGTAAAGAAGGAAGAATAAATTTAAATGACTAGAAAAAATCAATTAAGCAAAATTAGAAGAAGTAGAGTTTTAGAATATGGTCCAGGTTCAATAATTGATTTTACATTAGACACTACAGGAGCTGGAAGTATATCGGTAGTATCAGCAGGATTAGAATATTGGGATAAAAGCTCAAAAAAAGAATTTAGATTTGATAAACAAACAATACGTGAGGATAGATTAAAAAAAAAATTAAGTGTTATTGGATTTAGATTGCCTCCAGTAAATGATGATAATGATAATTATAATGAAAACCGTGAACTTTGGGGATTTAGATTTCCGAGATATCTAATTTGTCCAAGATGTAGAACAATTAAATGGTATTCAGAGTGGCAGGGTTTAGCTTATGGAGATCCACAAAAAATTTGTACTTCCTGCAGCGACGAAGAGAAAAAAAAAGGTAGAAAAAACAATATCTTTGCTGTTCCAACTAGATTTGTGGTTGCTTGCAAAAACGGACATCTAGATGATTTTCCATGGTTTTTATGGGTTCATGGAAAAGAAAATAGTGGAGAGTGTAAATTTGATTATAAAAAAAATATTTTTAAACTTTCATCAGTAGGAGAAGATATGGGTTTATCTGGTCTAGTACTTAAATGCATGAAGTGTAATAATGAAAGATCTTTAGATGGCATTTTTTCTGGACAATTAGGTGGAATTAAATGCTGGGGTAAAATGCCTTGGATAAAGCATGAAGATGGTATTAAAGATCACTCCGAAAAATGTGACTTAGAAGTAGAAGTACGCCAGAGAGGAGCAGGTGATTTATATAAACCTATACATCTATCTTCGCTAACAATACCTCCTTTCGACGAAAAATGTTTACAAATATTGTATGATGCCAATTTAACAATGGATCAACTTTTTAAACCAAATTTTAAAGACAAAGATAGAATATCTTATTTAAGAATTGCTTTGAGCAGTTTGGAATTAGATGACAATGAAATAAAAAAAATAAATGAAAAGTTGAAGTGGTTTAAAGAATATCTTGAAAAAGATAGAGCTATATATTGGGAAGAGTATTTAAGATTTATGGAAAAATTTAAAATTTCAGAAAGTTTAAAGGATTATTCGCCAGATCGTGAAATGTTTGAAATTAGAAAACAAAAAATTGATAATCAACTATCAAAATATTTAGATAAATTAGTTAAAGTAGTAAGATTAAGAGAAACCAGATCTCTGGTGAGCTTTACAAGAATAGTTGATGCTGAAGACTATAAAACTAATTCAAAAAACCCAACAACTGGCAAAGAATATAAAATGGGAAAACTTTTTAATAAAGAGAATAAAAAAATTAACTGGTTACCAGCTATAGAAATTAGGGGCGAAGGTATTTTTGTTTCTCTAAATGAAAAAAGATTAGAAAAATGGGAAAAAAACAAATCACTAATTAAAAGAGCGTCAATTATTAACGAAAAATATCTAAAAAGTCTGAGTAAAAAAGTTGAGAACATTATAAATATTACTCCTCGATATTTATTAGTTCATTCACTTGCACATTCTTTAATATCAGAATTAGCAAAAAGCTGTGGGTATAACGAGGCTTCTTTAAGAGAACGATTATATATATCAGATAAAAAAGATGAAAAAATGTCTGGAATATTAATTTATACATCTTCAAGTGACTCTGAAGGAACATTAGGGGGTCTTTCCAGAGAAGCAGATCCAAATAGATTTAAAAATATTTTTCTCAATGCTATTAAATCTAAACAAAACTGTTCTCAAGATCCACACTGTATTATGGGAATAAAATCTGCATCTGAACAATTTAATCACTCGGCGTGCCATGCATGTATGCTTTTACCAGAAACCTCATGTCAAAATTGGAACAGATTTTTAGATAGAGCAATGTTAAGAGGTGATATAAATGATGAATTTAAATCTTTTATTGATTTTGAATGATTGTTCCTGAAAATTTTCCATATCCAGGTGATCCAAGTAGAGACGCTGAACGAGTTGTTTTTGAAAAATTAAAAAAAATATTCGGTAATGAAAAAGATTTTGATATTTATTATAATGTAGAAATTACCCATCTTTCAAATCCAAATGTAAATCGAGAAGATTGGGAAATTGATTTTATTATTTTTAACGAAAAAATGGGTTTTTTGGTAATCGAAGTAAAAGGTGGAAATCCAATTGATTACATTCCTTCCGAAGATAAATGGTATTCAACAACAAGGCATGGAAATAAAAATGAAATTAAAAATCCACCTAGACAAGCAAGACAAAATAAATATGCAATTCTTGAAAAAGTTGAAGAAATATATGGTAATAAAAAACCTTATATTCCTGCAGGCATTTTAGTTATTTTTCCTGATGCTGGGATGCCTAGCACATTACTTGGAGCTGCATATGATCGTTCAAATTTCATTGCAACTGATGAAATAGAAAATTTAGGCAAAATTATAATAAATCTTATGATAAAAGAAAAAAATCCAAAAAATGATCCTTTTTCAGGTTCGCAAGTTCGACAGTTTTTTAAAGAGATGTTTGCTAAAAATATTAAGTTTGAATTATCTCTTAAAACAAAATTAAAACGGCAAAATAAACAGATCATAGAGTATGATAAACAACAATTAGAAATTTTAGATGTTGTTGAAAAACAAGATCGATTAATAATTGAAGGCAGAGCAGGCACAGGAAAAAGTAAATTAGCTGAAGAAATAGCAAAAAAATTTTCTAAAAAATTTGAAAAAGTTTTATTAATTTGTGGTGCCAATAAACCTTTTGGATTTCAATTAAGTAAAATAATGAGTGATATCAAAAATGTTGATGTATTTCACTTTAGTGGTCTATGTAAAGAGTTATATGATAAAGCAAATTTTACTAACGAGGAAATTGATCAAGCTGTAAAAGATGGAACTTTAAGTAGTATGCCAATAGCCTTACAGAAGAAGTATGAAACACACCAAAGTTTACTTTTAAAATCAATCGAAAAAACAGAAATTAGGTATGATGCTTTAGTAGTTGATGAGGGTCAAGATATAAATAAAAATCAATGGGAATCTTTAATATGGATTCTGAATGATCCTGAAAAAAGTCCTATTTATATATTTCATGACAATAACCAAAAAGTTTATCACAAGAGTAAATCAGACTTGCCTGACTTTCTTCCGAAACATCCTCATATATTGAAAAAAAACTATAGAAATACCCAAGATATTTTTGATACTCAAAAATCATATTATAAAGGAGACTCAACTATTTCTACTGGTTTAAAAGGAGAGCCGGTAAATTACCATTTAGTAAATTCTAGAGCAGAAGCAGAAAGACAGGTTAAAAAATTAATAAGAAAATATACAATTAATGAGGGTATAGATAAAAAAGAAATAGCTGTACTGACAGGAAATAATCTTGGTACAGGCACTAGTCTCTTGGGAAATTATTTTACGAAAGACAACGAAGGTAATAAAAAAGATAATCTTTATTTTTTAAAAGCTGAACAAAATGATGAAGATGAAATTGTTTTTGATAGTATCAGAAGATATAAAGGCCTAGAAAGAGAGATTGTTATCTTATTTGATTTAGAGGATGCACTAAATAATCCGGAAGAAATGTATATTGGACTTTCGCGTCCTAAGTTAATATTGAATATAATTGGAACTGAAAAAAATATAGAAATGTTAAAAAAAATTTCTGAGGAAAATTAAGAGATCTAGTCTTGAAATATTGCAATTCATAGTCATATTTAAGCCTCATATATTCGTATAAGTATTTATTCAAAGTGGAAGAAAATAATCAAATCAACATAATCGACAAGGCAACTGAAAAAGCTCAAAAAGAAATCGAAAAAGAAAGAAAAAACGAAGAAAGAAACTATATAGCCGAATGGTTTAGATATGTTGAATTAACAAGTAAATACCTAAAAAATAAACTCAATTAATTTTGAAAAAAAATATTTTAAATTATGCACCTTATGTATCAAGCTTGATACACAGCACATATTCAAAATCTTATAATTTTTTATATAATGAACTAAATGAAGTAATAAAAATACCCAAAGAATGGGTTGAGGACATCAAGCATGTTGAATTTAATGAGTTGCTCGCTTCTTCTATTGGACCTTTAGCTTTATATTTTGGTTGGAGAAAAAGACATAAAGAAGAATTTTCTGAAATTGCATCAGGTGCACTAGCTTCTAGTTTTATTCATGGTGATCCCATGGGAACCGTTACATCTATAGTAGTTCTTGCTTATAGATATTCAAAATCTACCAACAAAAGTGAGCTTAGAAATTTAAAATGGGGTGTTATTAAAGGAGGATTATCTGTTAGTGCTTTTGCCTTAACAGTTAAAGCTATGGGAGTGTCATTAATTAGCTTTTTAGTTGGAATATGTATCGCAGCAATTGTAAAGAAAACTGTTAGTTCTTTAAGATTTTTTGAATATATAAAATACCTAAGATCTCTAAAAATTAGAATTCCAAAAATTAAAAAAACTATTTCTAGAAGAGAATTTTTAACTCTTAACTTATTTGATTTAAAAAATGCTTGAAACAATAATTATTATCGAACTAGTAGCTCTCACTATAGGATGGTATTTATCTAGTCAATGAGCAAAGTTCATTATTTAAATAGCCATTTAGATAAGTACAGAGAAAAAAGTAAAATCACAATAGTTGCAGAAAATATAAGATCCCTAGCCGATTATAATATTCTTGGTGAAGAAGATAAAAAAACTACCAAGATTTTTACAAAATGTTTTAAGAACAAAGAAACTTATAAAGAACTTTTAAAAAAGTTACCCAATAATGTTGATAGGTTAGGAAAATTTTATTTAATAACCGCTTATTGGATTGCCTTTACGTGTCATTATCATAACGATAAATTTGATGAAGCTATGGAAGAATGTTTAGAAAGCATTGATGAATATGTTATTCTTTTAAATAGCCCTCATTTCTGCAAGAAAGTATATTATTATTTAAATCCCATTGGTGAGGTCAAATGAAAACTTTTGAAAAAATATTTAGAGGCAAAGTCTCATATAAAAGAATAGACAAATATGTGAATTTAGTTCGCAAAACTTTGGATCCAGATGATTATTTTGATATTGAACTTCATCTGCAAGATGATTGTCAATTTATAAGAATTGAAGTTTGGGATAGGGTCTTGCATTAATGATAAGCTATAAGAAAAAATTTGATTTCTGTGCAAGAGATGAGGAGTTATTTAGCTTTGTTAGAAACATGCTTGAAGTGCTTGAGGGTGATATTGAACCTAAGATTGAAGTAGAATTTGAAGGAGATTTAGATCATCGTTATGTTAACTTTAAAATCCTAGATCAAGTACTGCATTAATGGCCAGACCCGAACCCAAGTACAAGAAAGTAGATAAATGGGTTTATGGTGAAGTTAAAGAAATCGAGTTAATTGGCTACAATTCAGAATTTGAAAATGAAAAGTATTATTTCGTTTTTTGGCGTAATCATAATAATGAGGCTCGCTCTACAAACGTTAGCCATAAAGAACTTTTTGAATGGTTTAAAATAGACCAAGCAGAGTTTGACAGGAAGTTTATGGAAGATCCTGAGTAGAAAGAACAATTAGAGAAATGAAAAAAGAAATCATTTATTATGAAAGCGGCTCAATGGGTTTTCCTAATAGTGTAGAGTTG
>Ga0187833_10005914_pt1 | contig 11434 bp, 9 predicted proteins | sample ETNtaG_37_FD_167968 | JGI IMG/M metagenome (GOLD analysis project Ga0187833, IMG submission 167968) | Marine microbial and viral communities from oxygen minimum zone, Eastern Pacific Ocean - ETNP2014_SV_400_PacBio MetaG (Illumina Assembly) | ecosystem: Environmental > Aquatic > Marine > Hypoxic... | reverse complement strand
GGGCTAATGGTTGAGCCTTATCTGGCGACAGTGGTGTTGGGCGGCGGCCTGATAGCAGCCTGCGGTAACGCTGATCAAAAGGCGACTATTTTACCACAGCTTATTGCCGGCAAGATGCTGCTGGCCCTCGCCTATGCTGAACCGCAATCCCGCTTTGATCCCGCTGACGTTATTACCACTGCCACCAAGGATGGTGGCGGTTACCTATTGAATGGCCATAAAGCCGTCGTTCTCAATGGCGGTTCTGCTGATAAAATCATATTTAGCGCCAGGACTTCAGGCGATCAACGCGACCAAGGCGGGATCAGCTTATTTATCATCGATGCAGATGCCGCAGGTCTAAAAATCAAATCTTACCCCACGATTGATGGCTTGCGGGCTGCGGAAATTGAGTTAACCAATGTTGCTGCCGAGGCATTGGGAAAAATCGATGACGCTTATCCGGCCATTGAGGTAGTGCTTGATGCAGGTATTGCGGCAATTGCGGCGGAAGCGGTCGGGGCTATGCAAGTACTCCACGATGACACCCTAGAGTACCTTAAAACCCGTCAGCAGTTTGGCCAGGCAATCGGCTCGTTTCAGGTGCTGCAACACCGCATGGTGGATATCTATATTGAGCTTGAGCAAGCTCGCTCGGCAGCCGTCATGGCAACACTGCGCTTGACCGAAAACGATCCAGAAGCCCGTTGCCATGCATTATCGGCTGCCAAAGTTCAGATTGGCCAAGCCAGCCGCTTTGTTGGCCAAAACGCAGTTCAACTCCATGGTGGCATCGGCATGACGGATGAACTCAGAATTAGTCACTATTTCAAGCGGTTGACGATGATCACCACCCAGTTTGGCAGTGTTGATTATCATCTTGACCGGATGGCAAGCGCAACGCCTCAAACAAACCAAGAGGAAATATAATGACTGATAGCAATTCGACTACTGGTATGATGCAGGATAAAGTGGTGGTCGTTACCGGCGGCGGCAGGGGCATTGGCCGGGAAATCGCTTTGTTGATGGCGGCTGAAGGTGCCAAGGTCATGGTCAACGATCTAGGCGCTGACCTTGATGGTGGCGGTGCGGATCAAGGACCGGCCCATGAAGTTGCGGGCGAGGTGAAGGCCGCTGGCGGCGAGGCAGGATACAACACCGATGATGTTTCAAATGGCAGAGGCGCCGAAAATCTGATTGCCTCGACGATCAGCGAATTTGGCCGCATTGATGCGGTCATCAACAATGCTGGAATTTTACGTGATACTGTTTTTCACAAAATGGATGAAGCCGCCTGGAGCACCGTCATTAATGTCAATTTAACCGGCTGTTACAATGTTGCCCGAGCGGCTGCGACTCATTTCCGCGAACAAGAATCCGGCGTCTTTGTCCACATGACTTCGGTCTCGGGCTTGATCGGTAATTTCGGGCAGGCTAATTATGCGGCGGCAAAAATGGGCGTGACTGGATTGTCCCGCTCAATTGCGATTGATCTGGCGCGCTACAACGTCCGCTCGAACTGCATGTCGCCTTCCGGTTTCACCCGGATGATCGGTTCGATCCCGATTACCAGCGATGAACAAGCCAAGGAATTTGAGCGTCTTAAAGAGGAAATGCGGCCTGAAATGAACGCGCCGTTGGTGGTCTTTCTGGCCAGCGATGCGGCCAAGGATATCACCGGCCAAATCTTTGCTACCAGTGGTAACCACTACTATTTACTCAATCAGCCCCGACCGGTGGTGTCAGAATTCAGATATAATTGGACGCCCGAGATGGTTGCTGATGAATTTCTCAGCGAGATCAGAGATAAACTAACGCCGCTGGAAACTCTCAACGATGTGCTGGATTAAACCGTCGCGGTACTACCGAGCAACGCTGTCACTTGGCCTTGCCCAACGCAATCTCCGCACCATTGTTTAGTTTCAAATCATATAATAAGTATTGGATAGTGTAAAAACACAGTTAGCCGCCAGGGGAACTCAAGGAAAAAATGTTTGGTACCGGTAAAATCGTTAGCTCAGATCAAACCGTTGATAAACGGGATTTAGCGAAGCGCACTCTTCAGGCAGCTTCAGCACTGGACTCTCTCGGTATTGGCGAGGGCGATTCTATTGCCGCCTTTATGCGCAATGATTTTCCGTTATTCGAAGCGCAAAGTGCGGCCGCATTGCTGGGCGCTTATTTTGTCACCATCAATTGGCATTTTAGAAGTGTTGAGGCGGAGTATATTCTTACCGATTCCGAAACCAAGGCACTGGTTGTTCATGCCGATTTGCTGGGTGAAATTCGTGATTTGATCCCGCCCGGCGTGGCCGTGTTTGTTGTACCGACACCAGCTGATATTGCTGCGGCTTATGGCCTTGATGCCGCCGCTTGCGTGGTGCCGGAGGATGAACAGAATTGGGGAGGTTGGATCGAGGGTTTTGCCGAGTGGTCTGCCACGCCATGCACTCAACGCGGCGTAGTTTTTTATACGTCGGGCACGACCGGTTTACCCAAAGGTGTTTTCACTCACCCGACGACGGCAGATCAGCAGGCTGCTGGAGCTAAAGTCGGTGACGCCGCCTATCGCCCACGTTCAGGTATGCGCGTTTTGCTCAATGGACCGTGCTATCACGTTGCTGTCAACCATTCGGCACGCATTGCTCTGGCTAATGATGCTGATTTATGTCTTCAACATCGTTTTGGTGCCGAAGAATTTTTACAATTGGTGGAAACTCACAAGATTACCCATGCCCATATGGTACCGACCATGTTTGTCCGGCTCTTGAAACTGCCCACCGAAATACGCCAGCGCTATGATGTCTCGTCGATGGAGTGGATCACCCATGGAGCCGCCCCCTGTTCGCCGGACATTAAGAAAGCAATGATCGAGTGGTTAGGACCTATCTTGGTCGAATATTACGGCGGTACCGAAGTTGGCATCTCACATTTCTGCACCAGTGAAGACTGGCTAGCCAAGCCGGGCACCGTCGGCAAACTGACGCTAAATTCAAAGATTGGTATATTTGATGATGATGGCAAAATGCTGGGCCCAGGTGAAATTGGTGAAATCTATGTCAAAACTGACATGGTACCTGATTTCGATTACAAGAGCTTGCCGGAAAAACGCCTGGAAGTTGAGCGTGATGGCTTGGTCAGTATTGGCGATATCGGTTATCAGGATGAAGACGGCTATTTGTTCCTCTGCGACCGCCGCAACGACATGGTGATCTCCGGTGGTGTAAATATTTATCCGGCCGAGATTGAAGCCGCTTTGGTGACGATGGATGGGGTCAGAGACTGTGCCGTGTTTGGTATTCCCGATGCTGAATTCGGTGAATCGCTGATGACTATGATTGAGCTGGAAGAAAATGCTGAATTGAGCGAGACGGCGATACGTGAGTATTTAATTGAGCGCCTGGCCAAATACAAAGTACCAAAGTCGATTGAATTCCATGGAGATCTACCCCGCGAGGATTCAGGGAAAATTATGAAGCGCCGTTTGCGCGATCCATACTGGCAGGATGTTAATCGCCAAATTTAAATCGGTCTTTATTTCATGCCGAGCAGTGTCGGCAGCCACAAAGCCAGGACCGGAAACAGAATAATCAGCGTAATGCGGACAATGTCTGCATAAAAGAACGGCAAAATACCGTGGAAAATGGTCTTTAAGGCAATGTCCTTGGCTGCTCCATAGATGACAAACACATTCATGCCAATGGGTGGCGTAATCATACCAACTTCCATCACCATAACCAGGATTACGCCCCACCAAATTGGGTTGTAGCCGAGTCCCATCACCAGTGGAAAAACAAACGGCATGGTGATCAGCATCGCCGCCACAGTATCGAAAACACTGCCGAGGATGAGATAGATAAGCATCAAAACGAAAATGATGGCGAGGGGCGGCAGATTGGCGTCGGTGATTAGGCTGGTGAGAGCTGCCGGCATGCGTGTGTCGGCGATAAAAAAGGAAAAAATCGAGGCACCGGCGATGATGATGTAAATCATCGCTGTATTGAGCGCCGCATCACGCACCACCTGATGAAGTACCACGATCGAGAACTTGCCGCGAAATATGGTGAATAAAAATGCCATTACGGCACCCAAGGCAGCAGCCTCATTAACTGTAAACACGCCGCCATAGATACCGCCGATAACGGATATTAACAGCACCAATACACCCCAGCTTTGTTTGACTACCTGCCAACGTTCTGGCCACGGTGTTTCGTCACCTGCGGGGCCTGCCTCGGGGTTGAGGCGAACAACAATTGCAATGGCGAGAAAATGCATGGCAATGGCAATCGCCGCCGGGACCAGAGCCGCGATAAAGAGTGTGATGACAAATTGCTCGGTTAAAAAGGCATAGATCACCATAATTATGGAAGGTGGTATCAGCATACCGAGTGTGCCTCCGGCGGCAATCGAGCCGGTAGCTAATGATGGCGCGTAATTGTGCTTGAGCATCTCCGGTAGGGCAACCCGACCCATGGTGGCAGCTGTTGCTAGTGATGAACCACAGACTGCGCCGAAACCAGCACAGCCCCCGATGGTCGCCAGAGCCAGACCACCCCGGCGATGGCCGATGAAGGCGTTAGCCAGCTTATAAATATCCGCCGACAAACCTGAAGCGCCAGCAAAACTGCCCATTAAAAGAAAGAGGGGGATGACAGCGAGTTCCAAACTGGCAAAAACCTCAGCCGTTTCCGTCGCTGCCAAGGTAATTGAGGCGCCAAAGTTGTTCAGCAAACCATAGCCGATAATGCCCGCCACACCCATTGAAACGCCGATCGGCACATGCAGCAAGATCAGAACGAACATGCCAAGCAGTCCGAGAATGGCCAAAAAAATAGGATCCATAACTGCAGATTACTCCGTAACTTCTGGCGTGCGTAAAATGACGCGAAGCAGGACGAGCAACTGCACCGGTACGCAGAATATAACTAAGCCCGTCACCACCCACCAATAGGGGGCGACAACGATACCGATAATCCACGTTGTTTCACCAGCCGCAGCGAGTTCCTGGGTGTAGCCGATAAATTGCCAGCTCATAAGAGAGAAGAAACCGAGCGTTATGACGGCGGCAAAAAGATCAAAAACGAGATGCCATCGAGGGCCAAAGGCTTTGCCTAAGAATTCGATGGAAATGTGGTAGCGCTCAATCAGGGCAGCCGGCAGAAAAGTCGCCGTCATTATAGCGACTGCCAACCGTGCAACTTCGGCAAAACCATCGATCGGTGCCGAGAATAGCCAACGCAACATAACATCAGAAATCGTGACCAGTGCTAAGACGACGAACCCTAAGATACCGATGAGTGAGAGCGCCCAGCTTATCCGTCCGCCCCAATCATCGGCATGTGAAATAGTGTCTGTCATCTTAGCTAATTAGATAGTTAAAGTTACTTGCCAGCGCGGATGACTTTAACTTCAGCGCGTACAGCCGCTATCAGTTTTTTGCGACGGTCACTTTTAGCAGCCCAGGCAGTGATAACTTTCGCCATTTTCGCATCAAACTTTTTTTGTTCGCCGGCGGACAATCGCGTCACTGTTAAATCAGGGTTTTTATCTGATATTGCCAACAACTTTCGATGTCCAGCATCGTGGGCTCTGGCAAAATTATTGATCGCTTCTTGACCACGATGCTTAAGGATAGATTTGCGTCCGGCGGCAGGCAGGCCTTCAAATATCTTTTTGTTCATAACAGTCGCCAGCATTGCCGTACCAAAAAGCCCGCTACTGCTGTTGCTCAACAAGGTGAATTTGGCGACATCCTTGGTTCTAAAAGCATAATGACCGTTGAACTCAATGGTCACCGCATCAATGATACCCCGGCTAATGTTTTCAGCGACGCTTATAATTGGCATGCCGACGCCGGTTGCGCCGAGCGCCTTAACCGTCGCGCCAAAGACGGGACCGGCAACTCTAATCTTAAGGCCTTTAAAATCGGCTAGTTTGGAAACTTTGTTCTTTGAATGAAGAAAGTATGGGTGGGTTTGCGTCATCGTAAGGACGACCACATTTTCGAAACCGCGCAACATGCCTTTCTGGAACAAGCGCCAAGACGTATTAGATCCTTCTTTTACATTGGCGAACAATCCCGGCAGCTCAAAAACGTCATTGTCGGGGAAGCGGCCCGGTGTGTAGGACGGAATAATGAATGATATATCTACAACGCCATCAAGCGCGAGTTTCAGCTGCGCGCGTGGGTTCCTGCCTAAAGACCCACCAGGAAAAGTATCAATTTTAATGGTACCTTTGGAATCCCGTGTAGCCCCTTCGGCGAAAGGCAAAAACATCGCTTTATAGGTTGGTTCTTTTACTGGCGTAAATATCGCAAATTTTAGCTGTTTGGGCGCTGCTATAGCATCCCAGGCGGAACTCAGTGCGATAATTGCGCTGAGGATGCTAATTGTAATGGTCTTGAACATGATAACTCTCCCTTGTCATTTACGTATCTTCAAGTAGAAAAATTTCCGTTATTCAATTTTTTTTGCGCATATTGAAATTGATCAATTTGTATTATTTCAAAATATGTAATAGGTATTATATAATGTAAAGCCAAAATAAATATCTTTTTGATGGAAATCGGACCTGAGGATGGCAAAAAAATCCAGCGACAATATGTATAGTTACGTTGTCGTTTTCTAATCAGGTGCCCATTCGAGAATACCCGTTCCCTCTTTGCCCCATTTTTTTAGTAGCGGAGCCGGTGTTCAACAATGGCTAAATTGGTCGTGGAACCGGCAAATGGTTTGGTAAATTTCTTTTACGCCGACCAAATAGCGTTGCCAAACTGTTTTAACTGGTTGCAAGCGCCAAAATTGATTGCTGATTAGTTATTTAATTTGCAATAGATTAATTATTATGCAATTCAAATACAAAGTCAATAATGGCGTAAGCTGGGAAACAGTGATTTATGACGAGTAATAATTTTCACTCACTCACCCCTGATATTCTGGCCACTGGAACTACCACGGTTGATTTGATATTCGCCGAACGCGCGAGGCGTGATCAAAACCGGGATGCGGTCGAAATGGGCCCTCGCAAGCTTACTTATGGCGAGTTGAATGAGCGGGTTAATCGGCTGGCTAATGCGTTACTTGCAATGGGCTTTGAGCGGCAGGACCGGATAGCTTTACTATCCCATAATACAATTGAGTATCTGGAAATTATAATGGCCGCGGCAAAAATCGGCGCCATTGTCTGTTGTCAAAATTGGCGATTGTCTCCTGCGGAACTGACCCATTGCATTAATTTGGTTGAACCCAAGATCATCATCAAACAGCCGGAACTTTTTGATCTGCTTGAAACATCTAACTTGGTGCCGCACCAAACAATTGATTTGGGTGCCGAATATGAAGCGCTGCTCGCCAAGGCATCAACAAATGATCCAAACCAACGGGTGGCTAGCGAAGACGGCCTGATCGTGCTTTACACCAGTGGCACCACGGGCCTGCCTAAAGGCGCTGTTATCAGTCATCGGGCGATGGTTACTCGAACCATGGTTTACGCAGCCGAACTAAGTGTTCCCTCTACCGACACTTTTTTTGCTTGGTCGCCCTTGTTTCATATGGGAGCGGCCGATCAATCTATCGCGACACTGCTCCGGGGCGGCAAAGTGTTTGTCACCGATGGATTTGAACTCGATCTAATGCTGCCGGCTTTGGAACACAATACCACCCAATGGTTCAGTCTGCTGCCGGGGATCATCGAGAATTTGATCGACGCCATTAAAACAACTAAACCAAACTTATCAGGGGTTAGCATTGTTGGTGGTATGGCGGATTTGATTTCCCCCGACCAGATCGGTGAGATTTCGGAGCTATTCCAGGCACCTTATTTAAATACATTTGGTTCGACGGAAACCGGGCTGCCACCAGCCTCTGGCGGCCTCATCCCCATTGGTGTCGTTCCTGAGAAATTGTCCAAGCGGCAAACTGGCTATTGCGAGGTAAGGTTGATTGATCTCGATGATCAAGACGTTGCCGATGGTGAGCTCGGCGAAGTTGTGGTGCGCGGCCCAACGCTGTTTAGCGGCTACGTCAATAATCAGGAGACCAACGAGCGTGACTTCAAAGATGGCTGGTTTCATATGGGAGACGTCATGCGGCGCAATCCTGACGGCACTCTGGATTTCGTTGACCGCGTCAAATATATGATCAAATCGGGCGGAGAAAACATTTATCCCGGCGAAATTGAACAAGCCATTATGGCGGATTCACGGGTCAGCGAAGCTGCTGTCATCAAAAAGCAGGATGATCAATGGGGCGAAGTCCCGGTCGCTGTGGTCGCCCGGCGTGATGATAGTTTAAGCGAAGAAGACGTCGTCGAGTTGTGTCTGCAAAAGCTCGCCCGCTACAAGCGGCCGAAAGAAGTTCACTTTATCTCGGTTGATCAGTTTCCGCGCAGTACAACAGGAAAAATCCAGCGCAATGTACTTGAAAAGCGGCTAACCTAACAGTTTTTCTATTTTCCAGGTCCGGTCAGCAAATCCTTAAACGGCACATTTTTTATCGACCCGAATATCAGCTGGCAGGCCGAGGACTCGTTCAGCAATAATATTGCGCATAATTTCATTGGTGCCGCCAGCTACCTGGGAGACCGGCGCAAACAGGAATGAGTCTTGAAATTCAGTCGTCATTGGTGTCAACTCCACCTCCAGCATGTTGCCGCCCATGCCGATCAAATCCATACCGTATGAAACAATTTCCTGTTGTTTTTCCACACTCGCCAATGACCTCAATCCGGAGGGTCTTCGATGGCGAAATTCAATACGATGCCGAGCTATGGAAATCCCGCGCCGTATTGGCAACCACTTTGACGTCTTCTGAAATATCAAAATTCATCAGCGATCCTGCTTAGCATTAAACCGTTGCTCTACCCAACGCAGCTTGATATTCGGTTTTCATTTTGGCGATAAGCTTGGCGGTTGGCAGAATTTCATCAATGTCAGAGACTCCGTGGCCAGCCGACCAAATATCCTTCCAAGCATGCTTATCAGGATTAAGATCTTGACCAAAATCGATTTCCTTACTCGGTAAATTATCTGGATCGAGCCCGGCATCGAGGATACTTTGACGCATGAAATTACCATGAACGCCCGAAAAAGCATCGGTATAAACAATATCATTCAAGGTGCTATCAACGATCATTTGCTTGTTGGTTTGATCTGCATAGGCCTCGTCGGTAGCGATAAAGCGAGTCCCGATATAAGCAAAATCAGCGCCGGCAGTGCGGGCAGCGGCAATATGGGCACCACTCGTCAAGGATCCCGCTAGCGCGATATAGCCATCATAAAAATTACGCACTTCGCTCAATAAGGCGAATGGATTTGCCAGGCCGCCATGCCCACCGGCACCAGCAGAGACCAGCACCAAACCATCTACACCGGCATCAACCGCTTTTTTGGCGTGCCGGGTGTTGATCACATCATGAAATACCTTGCCGCCATAGCTGTGAACGCCGTCGATTACTTCTTTAGCCGCGCCCAAGGACGTTAACAGCAGCGGTACTTCGTGTTTTATACACATGTCTAAATCTGGTCGAACGCGGGGATTGGATTTGTGGACGATCAAATTAACGCCAAAGGTTCTTTGTTGACAGCCTAACCGTTCAAATTCAGTTTTGATCTGTACTAGCCATTTCTCGAAGGTTTCGGTGGTTCTTTGGTTAAGAGCTGGGAAAGAGCCGATTATGCCATTGGCGCAACAAGCGACGACCAAATCCACACCGGAGACCAAAAACATCGGCGCGGAAATAACCGGAAATTCTACATCCTCAAAAATATTATTTTTCATCTGAACTCCCAATAAGTACCAATGGTCTTAAACGAATTATATGATTATTTTCTAAGTTGCTTATATAGCAATATATTGTATAATATGCAATAATTTGCATTAAGATGAATTTCTATATTATCGTCAATAATTGTGATCACGTCTTTAAAGAATTGATGAGAAAACCGGCTAGTGATTAAGCAGAACAAAAATCTATCTGACAGTGTCGGCGGTGTACAATCGGTCGAAGTCGGCACCCGCGTATTGCTTGCGGTAAAGAATGGCGGCGGGCCGATGGGGTTGAAATCTATCGCCAACATCGCTGATTTGCCACCCGCCAATACACGTCGCTATCTTGTCAGTTTGATCCGGTCCGGTTTGGTCGAGCAGGATGCGGCGACTGGGAAATACGAACTGGGTCCGGTTGCCTTACAGATTGGACTTGCGGCCATCATGGGCCTTAATTTAGTCCGCACTGCTGTTCCCGTTATGGCCGAATTGCGGGAGCTGATAGGTGAGACCGTGGTTTTAACGGTCTGGGGTGATCATGGGCCAACGATTGTCCATTGGGAGGAATCCTTGGCGCCGATTACCGTTAATGCTCGCATTGGCTCGGTCTTTCCGGTGCTTAATACGGCAACCGGTCACGTCTATTTAACCTGGTTGTCGCGGCAACAAACTAAGGCTTTGGTGAAGCAGGAAATGCGCCATCGGGACAAAGCCAATCCGATCGATATCGACGCCATCATCAAAGCTACCAAAAAGAACGGAATCGGCCGCTTTTTTATTGAAGATATGCGCTCGCTCAACACCCTCGCGGCGCCGATTTTCGGTCATGAGAACAAGCTAGTTGGTGTCATTACCACCTATGGCTATAAAGGCAAATTCGACAATTCAATAACGGGCTCCAATGCTATTGCCGTCAAAAAATCGGCTGACAAAATATCGTTCAAAATGGGCTATGCGGGTTATTAAACTGCCCGTCTGTTGGCTGTATCCCTAACTCCGGATATCTCAATTAGCCCCAAATCCAGGCTGGTAAAAAAATAGGCGGCGCGGCGGAACATCCGATCGGTGCTGTTCTCCATGATAATAGTATCGGCCTCAAGATAATCCGGCGCATAAATGCGGGCGCACCAGATCTCCAGGACATTATGGAAAGTGAGGGCATAGATAGTGGTGGTCACCTCGGCCCAGGAACGGTCATCTAATTAATTATCCGGACCCAAAAAGTGACCAAAGTATTTACCCGGCTTGTCACCAACTGCTCAGCATAGTTCATTCATAATATCTCTCCTCGACAAACTGTCTATGGTGGTGCCTGAGGGCTTTTTTGGGACCAAAAGCCTGTTTTTTTTGAGAAAGGACAAAAAATAAGTTGCGTTAGCGCGCGAAAAATTTAATTTGGCGGCACAGAAAATTGAGGAAACCATTGTGATAAATGCCGCCATTATCGGGCTCGGCTGGTGGGGCCGTTATATCGTTAAGACTCTGCAAGGTAAGAGCGAAAAGATCGGCTTTTCCCGCGGAATTGATATTGCGCCCGACGCCGCCGAGGACATTGCGGCAGCACATAGCCTGACCGTTACCGTCGATTACACCGATGCGCTGAACGATTCGGCTATTGATGCGGTTGTGCTGGCGACGCCCCATAGTTTCCATGAGGAACAAATCATTGCCGCCGCCAAAGCCGGTAA
>Ga0187833_10005907_pt1 | contig 11437 bp, 9 predicted proteins | sample ETNtaG_37_FD_167968 | JGI IMG/M metagenome (GOLD analysis project Ga0187833, IMG submission 167968) | Marine microbial and viral communities from oxygen minimum zone, Eastern Pacific Ocean - ETNP2014_SV_400_PacBio MetaG (Illumina Assembly) | ecosystem: Environmental > Aquatic > Marine > Hypoxic... | reverse complement strand
TGTTTTCCTGACCTATTGAAATGACGGATCTTGGTTGCCGATATATCTACCATAGGTCCTTCCAGGTATTCCACTTCTATGTTGATATTTGAGCCACCACCTAGCATAGGTGTCTTAATTTTCATGGTAGGGCGACCGACAACCACAACTGTTGCAAAAATTTGGATTTCTTCACTATGTTTCCATTGATGAAATGAATTCGCCGAATCTGCACCTATGATTAATTTGAAAACAACTGAATCACCTAGTTGTGTACGTAAATCTCTTAAAGTGTCTATGGTATAAGTATGCCCTTCACGAACAAGATCAACGTCTGAAGCCGAAAAATACGGCACCGTTCCTACCGCCAACTCAACCATATTAAATCGATCAGTAGCTGATGCTTCTGGAGGGTCTTTCCTTAACCACTGATCAGCAGCTACAACAAAGATCACTTTGTCCAGACCCAACTGCAGACGTACGGACTCTGCAATTGCCAAATGACCATTATGAATAGGATCAAATGTGCCACCAAAAACCCCGATTTGCTCAATGCTGGTTGGTGGAGTCATATTAATCCCAGTCGAATTCCCAATCACCAACCATAACGGTATCGCCGTATTCAATACCTGCATCGCGAAGTGCTTTCGTTATTTTCAGTTGCTCTAACCGATGCTGGAATTGAATCCGAGCTTCCCAAATATCAAGGTTACTACCTCGAGCAAGACGAACTGCTTTTTGATGAACAACACGCCATGAACCATTTAGGTCACGTACAATCACTTTTCCGAGTTCTTTTGGCTTAGGTTTTATTACCACAACATCATCATTCAAAAATTGTGAAGTTCTTTTTTGTTGATAAATTTGTTCTAAACAATCTGCCATCGCTTGTTTAAGTTCATCTAAGCCCGCATATGTTGCAGCTGAAACAAATATTGTTTCCGAATGTAAACCTTTAAAAGATTTAATCGATTCTGTTATTTCGCTTACCAATACTGAAACTTCGTCAAGATCAAATTTATTAATAGCAAGAATCTGAGGTTTTTTTATCAACTCAGCATCAAAACGAGATATCTCTTCATTAATGCTCATTATTCGTTCAGCTATATTGTCCTCACTACCATCCACAACGTGCACAAGCACCTGAGTTCTTTGAATATGTTTTAAAAATTCGTCACCAAGACCTATACCTTCATGAGCTCCTTTTATTAAGCCTGGAATATCTACTGCTACAAAAGTTTTATGTTTGTAATCTACAACTCCTAAAACAGGTTCAATCGTTGTAAATGGGTAATCCCCAATTTTTGGTCGAGCAGCACTAATTGCAGTCAAAATGCTGGACTTACCAGCATTAGGCATGCCAATAAGACCTACATCCGCCAAAAGTTTAAGATTGAGACGGATTCGTCTAATCTCACCATAGCCACCAGCTTCAGCTAAAAGAGGTTCTTGATGAGTCGCATTTACAAAATGAGCATTCCCCCAACCTCCTCTACCTCCTTCGGCAACAATCATTTGATCACCTTCGCGAATAAGTTCACCAATTAATTCTTTATCTTTACTATCTTCCCAAATCCAAACTTCCGTTCCGACCGGAACAGTAACTTCAACAGTTTCACCTTTCGCTCCATTTTTATGATGCCCTTGACCATTTGAACCATTTTTAGCAATGAAATGTGGCTGCCAATGAAATTTGGTAAGAGTATTAATTGAAGAATCAGCAATTAGTACAACATCACCACCATGTCCTCCATCACCACCCCCAGGTCCACCACGAGGCAAAAGAGCCTCTCTAATAAAAGAGACTATTCCACGTCCTCCATTACCTGCACGAACTTCTATTACTGTTGAATCAAGCATGTGGGAATCTAAATAAATTTTATGCTCTGTTAATTAATATTAATAACAATAATGAATGTTGGTATGTGGAAATCAATCTCATGGTGAATATAAAAGGATCTGTGTATGACATGGGTAAAACTAAATTGGTAAGTGAATATCTCAGACTTTTTTTCTTTTATCTGTGTAAAACCTTGAGTGATGGGGAAGAAATATTTTCGTGGGCATAAAGTTTTACACAAATAAATGCAAGGTTTTTACAATAACTAACATTGTTATCAACAATAAGGGCAGTGCCATATATTTGAGTTCACCAACAATCAGATGCTTGGCCAATACATAATGACTTATCGATATATGGAGAATCTTTTAAAAACCGACAAGGTGTTTACTTAAAAAAAGTTAATCAGTTTAAGTAGAAACTTGGGGTGAGCGAATTAATATGTTTCTGATTGCAGCCAAATGATGACGTTTTGAATTATCGGTCTCCATCAGTTGTTCGAAACGTTTTTGTGCGTATAGAACGGTTGAATGGTCTTTGCCACCTATTATTTGGCCTATTCGTGTTGATGCTAAGTGTGCGTCTTCTCGAAGCATATACATTGCTATTCGTCGAGCTTCTGCAGTCGCTTTATCACGACGTTTCCCAATGATTCGGTCAACAGAAACCCCTGTGTGTTCTGACACGGCCGATAAGATCTGATCTACTGATATGACATCAGTCGGGATTTCCACCAGCAAACTTTTCAGAGCTTGGTCGGCAAGTTGAGTTGTTATGGGATCACCTACAAGTTGTGAGTAAGCAATGATCCTGTTAAGTGCTCCCTCTAATTCTCGAACATTTTGATGAGGTCGTTGTGCAATTTGATCAAGCACGGTTGGGTCAAGGTCTGGCATTTTACTTTGAAGAATTGCATATCGTGATTCGTAATCCGGTGGTTGAAGATCGACTTCCAGTCCCCCGGCTAGCCTAGACTGTATTCTCTCCTGGAGCATACTTTTACTTGCTGGCTCGTCTCCGCTGACCACAATTTGTTTGCCGGCCATGTGTAACTCGTTAAAAGTGTGGAAGAAACCTTCTTGGGTTTGTGGTTTTGATGTTATGAACTGGATATCGTCCACCAATAGCACATCTGTATTGCGGTATCGTTCTCGAAAATGATTGGATGATCCTTCTCGAATAGCGCTGATGTATTCATTGGTGAAGCGTTCACTACTTACGTACATGACTTTCAGTTGGCGTTGATTAAAGGCATGTCCAATAGCGTGAAGAAGATGGGTTTTACCAAGACCAACCTCCGAATAGATGTAAAGCGGGTTATAAATGCTTCCTGGAGCTTCCGTAACCTTGACAGCGGCTGCTTGCGCAAGGCGATTTGATGGGCCGACTATGAACGTGTTAAAGGTGAATGAATTTTTTAACGAATAGGATTTTGCGTAATCGATTTTCCCATTTTGTTTAATTGTTCCGGCATTTATATTTTCAGGATTAGTTTTTCGTGGTTTTTCAACAGTTATATTGCTGTTTGAACCCTCTACTGTGAATTTAACCTCAAGATTGCGACCAGCTACTCGTGATACCGTGCGGTGAATAGTTCCAGAGAGTCGCTTTTCAAGCATTTCAGCGGCAAAAGGGCTGGGGGTTGAAATTGTGAGAATGTCGTCTTCTAGACTACTTGGAGAAGTTGGCTTTAACCACGTTTCATAGTTTGGTCTGGGTATTTCTAATTGGAGCTGGCCAAGAGCCGCAGACCAAATTTTTCTTGCGTTGACCGTTTCCGAACCCTCACTATAATCCGGGCACAAAAAGCCCTAGGCCGGACCTGCCGGATAATTAATAATCGAACAATATGTGGAATACATAGACCAACGAATTCGGTAGCTGGACGTTACCTGAGGTGGTGTCGGTCTAATGGCAACCGTACCATGTATGAGGGAGGGGCATGCAACCCCTTCGGTGGCCTATTTTACTCAGATTTGATATTAATTTCCCAACAATATTGTGACAAGATTCACGACTGAGTTTGGCAGTCTTAATAATTGATTTTTAAGTGACGTAGCGCGCCGGGACCGCACAGAGGTTTTTGGGAACCGGTTTGTGGTGCGACGTTTGTAAAGTTGTTGTATGAGAATTATTTTTTTTGGTTCACCAGATGACGCGGTTTACTTATTAGGATCGCTAATTAAAGCCGGTCATGAAATTGTGGCAGTCTATACACAGCCTGATCGTAGGGTGGGCAGGGGTCGGACAAAACATGCAACCGCAGTAAAAATCTTTTCGGAACAGCACGGGTTGGATACATTTACTCCGGTAAGTCTTCGCGATGATGAAGTTGAGTTTGAGAGGATGCTAAACATTGCAGCGGATGTATTTGTAGTTGTTGCTTACGGTCGTATGCTGCCAACAAAAATTCTTGGAATTCCATTATTAGGTGTTGTTAATGTTCATCCGTCTTTGTTACCTTTATATCGAGGACCTAGTCCGGTGGCTGCTGCCATTCTTGATGGGCAATCACAAACCGGGGTTTCATTGATGCTACTTGATGAGGGAATGGATACTGGTCCAATACTCGCTCAATCAATTCCGATAGATTTGAATGGACGTGAACGGCGAAGTGACTTGCAGGCACTTCTTTTTAAAGAAGCCGAGTCATTATTGTCCGGTACATTAACAGAACTTCAGCGCGGAACGATTACTCCTGTTGTTCAGGATAATGCTGCAGCATCTTTTACTCAACTGCTTCGTCGATCAGATGGTGAAATTGAGTGGACGGCATCCGCTATGCACATTGAGCGCATGGTACGCGCTTATGACATTTGGCCAGGCACTTTTACAACATGGAACGGTAAAAACGTGAAAATTCTCTACTCTAAATTGATGGACGGTACGGAAACAAACCCAGGTCAGGTTACATTCAGAAACGGACACTTAAGTGTTAGTACTGGTGCTGGCTTGCTTGAAATTATTCAACTGCAATTGGAAGGTCGTCAGATAGCACTGGCAGCTGATTTTGTGCGTGGTCATCCTCAAATCGATGGATCGATCTTAGGTGATTAGACTTGTCAAATATTATATAGTTTCAATTTGAACGATTTCTCGGTGGGCGATATGGCTTCGGATGTGATCAACATTGGTCAACCACCAATCACTTCCATAGAAATCGGCTTCACATTTGGCAATGTTGTCTACTGAATCACCATATGAGCGAATCCAAATAAATTGGGTACGCTCCTTGTTAACCCATGAGCATTCGACTTTAATGTTTGCCTTTTCCATTAATGGAACCAGCTTTGGAAAAAGTTCGAGCCAACTATCAAGTTGACCTTTGTTGATGGTGTAAGTTCGCAGGTGTGCAATGGTCATCGGTTATGTGATCTCCGTGTTAATGGGCTAAAGCAATGAAATAAATTAAGGTGAAGTTACTTTGACAGTGAAATTTTGCCATCATTTTGTTTATCAAAGCCTATATGTGTTGATTAATAAACGCGGCGTAATGCAATTACTATCATTTCATCATTCCCATTAAAGCGCGTTTGCCACCAGGTCCGGATAATTTTTTCATCATTTTCTGCATTTGTTTAAATTGGGACAGAAGTTGGTTTACTTGTGTGATGGAGGTTCCGGAGCCTGTAGCGATTCGTTTACGTCTTGAACCATTAATGATTGTGGGATCGCGCCGTTCAGTAGGCGTCATTGAGTGGATAATAGCCTCAACTCGTGATATCTGACGTTCGTCAAGGTCTTTGGAATTAATTTTTCCTTTTAAAGCACCAACACCGGGAACCATACCCAGGATGTCACTAATGGAGCCCATTTTCTTAATAGTGTTGAACTGTTGGAGCATGTCGTCAAGATCAAATTGGTTTTTATGGATTTTAGTTTCAAACGCAAGAGCTTGCCCGGTATTGAATTGAGTTTCAGCCTTCTCGATAAGAGATTCGACATCTCCCATCCCGAGTATTCTGGATGCAATTCGATCAGGGTGATAAACCTCTAATTGGTCGGCCTTTTCTCCAACAGTCATGTACTTGACCGGAACACCAGTTACTGATCGCATGGAAAGAGCTGCGCCACCACGAGCATCTCCGTCCATCTTCGTTAAAATTATTCCTGTTATTCCTATCCTTGAATTGAATGTACTACCTGAAATTACCGCATCCTGTCCGGTCATGGCGTCAAGAACAAGAAGTGTTTCTACAGGTGATGTGGCGTCTCGGATTTCCTCGAGTTCGTTCATTAGTTCATCATTGATAGCAAGGCGGCCTGCAGTGTCAAGGATGAGATAGTGTGTACGTTCGCTGGTAGCTTTATTAACTGCAGCTTTAGCGACGGTTAATGGTGTAGAGTCGGGGGATTTTTCCGTGTAAACATCCAGATCTAGTTGTCGACCTAGCTGTTCGAGTTGTTCTATAGCGGCTGGTCGCTGCAAGTCACACGCAGCCAGCATTACTGAGTGTTTTTGTTTACGCAGATAAAGTGCTAGTTTGGCGGCTGATGTTGTTTTTCCGGATCCCTGTAGTCCAGCAAGCATAATTACACTTGGTGGTTGGCTAGCTCTTTCCAGTCCAACTGTTTCTTGGCCGAGAATGTTTGTTAGTTCTTCACGGACAATTCTAATTACTGTCTGTCCGGGTGTTAGAGAGTTATAGACCTTATCGCCACTTGCACGTTGTTTAATGTTTTTTACAAATTGGCGTGTGACTTTGAAATCGACATCAGCTTCTAGAAGAGATAGCCGTACCTCACGTAGGGCTGCATCAATATTTTTTTCCGACAATTTGCCGCTATTTGTTAGCTTTTCAAAGACTCCACTAAGCTTGTCGGAAAGTGACTCAAACATGATTAAAGTTTACATGTCTTGATTAGGAAATTTATAAGCATGAACTTTATAAATAGAGGAGATTGCCAAGACTTTTAAAAATGCTTTTCTTAAGACTTTGAATGATTCGGTCAGGATTTGTATTCCCTAACATTTACACTTACAAAACTTAATGGTGAACAATAGATTGTGAAATACGGTTAATCACTTGTCAGTTAATAGAATTAAAAAAGATTTCACACTTATTGCTCATAGAGGAGCATCGTATGATGCCCCTGAGAATACGTTCGAAGCGTTCGATCTTGCACTGGAAATGGGATTTGACAATGTTGAGACAGATGTCCAATTGTCCAGTGATGGGCGCTCTGTATTAATTCATGATGAATCGTTGACTCGAACCACTGGTATTCAAGGCCTTGTTGCTGAGACTAGCATAGCTAAAATTAAATCTTTGAATGCTGGTCTTTGGTTCGAGGGTCCAGATGATGGTGCTGGGTCTACTGGTCCACTTGCATATCCCGACGCTTTTGTGCCGACCTTAGATGAATTTCTCGAGCGTTATGCAAAAAAACCCCATGTTCATCTTGAATTAAAATCTACTCAGCCTGAGTTGCCTGTCAAAGTTATGGAATCTTTGAAAAACTGGGATTTTCTTGATCAACACACAGGTGATTATGTATCCCCCGGGCTTACTATCTCATCGTTTCATGTGGATCAGCTTGAACGTTCCATTTCACTAATGCCTGAAATTGCACACGGTTGGTTGCTTCAGAAAATCAACAAGAGTTCCCTAAGGGTTGCATTTGATCTAGGGCTGGCGGGTATTTATCCAAATGCCATGAAAGTTACTAAACACCAAATAGATCACGCAAACGAATCCGGGCTGTCTGTCAGAACTTGGGGTATAGGTAATTCGGTACAAGCTTTGAAACGTGCGTACAGGTCAGGAGCTACTGGCACAACAGTTGATTGGCCTATTAAGGCACATAAAATGCTTGCTTCGATTTAAAGTTATTTATTTTCATAGACTGCAAAAGGGAATGTTTGTTAGCAATATTATTGAACTAATTTTGTTCTGTGCTTATTGGTTATTTCAGTGGGTTGAAATGAACGTGTTTGTCCGGGCGTGTAATTTTTTGGATGTAAAAATGCGATAAGGTCTGGCTAGATAAATTTAGTATTGGTTTTATTCATATCCTTCACTTATATAAGAAATTCCTAGAACGAAAATCAGAAAACATATGAAAATTGAAAAAATTCGTATCCGCCATGTATTTGGAACAATAGAGACAGATGGTCTTTTTTGGGAAGAGCGACTGGTAATGCCGCTTGATGTGTACCCAGAGTTTCGCGATAGCGACAATCGAGTTAAATGGAGTGATCAGACCGCCGATGATCACATGCCTCATGACGCATATTTTGTTCAAATCGAAACGGACGAAGGGGTTGTTGGAATTGGTGGACCGATGGATATGTCGGTTGCATTTATTGTTCAAAACGAGCTTGCTCACTATTTAATAGGTCGCGATCCTTTAGCTACGGAATTTATTTGGGATATTTTGCACCGTGCAATGGTTCATGGCCGTCAAGGCAACACGATGATCGCGATCAGTGCGATAGACAACGCACTCTGGGACCTTAAAGGGCGTTATCTGGGAATGCCTGTTTATTCGATCATTGGTGGCCCGACCCGTTTAGAAATTCCTGCATATGCTTCTATGCTTGGTTTTAGTGTTCTTGATATTGGTTTGGTCAAGGAACGTGCAAAGCAATATCAAGAACTTGGATATACAGCTCAAAAATGGTTTTTCCGACATGGACCAATGTCCGGTTCTCAAGGCTTAAAGAAAAATGTTGAGATGGTTGAGGCATTGCGTAACACCCTGGGCGATGATGATGACATCATGCTTGATTGCTGGCAGTCTATGGATGTGAACTATGTCATTAGATTAGCTGAAGAGATTGAAGAGTTTAATCCTCGCTGGCTCGAAGAGTGTGCAATGCCCGATCGCATCGATTCTTACAGAAAAATTCGCCAATCTACAAATATTCCCTTGTCTGGCGCCGAGCATCATTACACACGTTGGGGCATGAAGGAATTTATAGATGCAGAAGCTTTAGATATCCTGCAACCCGATATTTATTGGGCGGGAGGGTTGTCTGAAGTGTTGAAAATAGCCGCGGTTGCCACAACCGCTGATCTCATTACCATTCCACATGGTCACTCAACCAATGCTGGCATTCATTTTTCTGTAAGTCAGTCTCCTATTCACACTCCGTATCAAGAGTATTTGATCAAGTGGAATACAGTTCATCAGCATTTCCTGAAAGATCCGGTTAAACCTGAAAAAGGTTTCATCAATGCGCCTTTAACGGTTGGAATGGCTATGGATCTTGATTCTGACAAAATCGAACGAGAAGAGGAACCACGCTTCGGGACATGACTGAGATATTGCAATGAATTAGCACATTCATTGATTGCGATTTGATTAATTAGTTTTTCTCAGTAGTTGTTCCGCGTACTTAAGTTCCATTTCGGTGAGCTTATTCACCCTGCGCTTGAAGTTGGGATCATCTGAAAATTTTGCATTTACGAAAGCGTCTAATACTTCTTTCGCCACCGACAGGCCTATGATCCACGCACCGATACATATCAAGTTGACATCATCATGCTCAACGCCCTGATGCGCACAGTAAGTGTCATGGGTTACAGCTGCTCTGATTCCCGGGACTTTATTCCCTGCAATAGCGGCTCCAACTCCTGTTCCGCAAACAAGTATTCCGCGTTTTACTTTTTTGGAAAGTATTGCTGAAGTTACTTGCTGAGCGATATCGGGAAAATCTACGGGATCTTCAGAATATGCGCCGTAATCTGTAACTTGGTGACCTTTCGATTGCAAATACTCAATAACAGGGCCTTTCATTGAGAATCCTGCATGGTCACCTCCTACACCTAATCGCATTTTGTCATCCCCCGTGTATGTTTTAGATCAAAAGATAATTAATTGATATTGCTAAAAAGTCCTGTCGGATCCATCCATTTATCAGGAACCCTTAGAGATAATACGGTTGCATCGCACGTCAACACACCCTGGGACGAGAACAGGTCAACACAGACAAGTGACTTATTGTTTGCTTTCTCTGTCAATCGTGCCCGGGCTGTTACGGGACCATCAATTGGTGTTGGCTTACGATAGTTGACCGTCAATGACGCTGTGGCGTACCAAATTTTTTTACCGTCGCCGATATCCCTTCCTTCTGTCTTGTATGCCTCAGCAATCGAGGTGCAGACACTATGACAATCTATAACGGCAGCAATGGTTCCACCGTTCATGACGTCTGGAGGCATAGCGGTATGATGTGGTTCTGGCTGGAAAGTGCATACAGCTTCATCCCCATCCCAGTATGATTTAATGCGTAGCCCTTTATCATTCCATGCTCCGCAACCGTAGCAGTGATTGTCGTGAAGTCCGTCTTGAAAATACGTGCGCTTAAGTTCACTTTGGCTCATACTGCTCCTCGAATATCATTTATTGACTCTTAGGTATTTAATCACATCACACGATAAGATTTTCCGACCATGGTGCAAGCGATTTGAATGAGGTTGGTGGCATGGTTTATTTTCGTTCGCGTACATAACATTCAATGAGCATGGTAAAACCTCAATCAAAACAGATGTCACTTTTATTGGTGACGGTTGCTACGTTCTTATCGCTTTCTGTTTGGTTTTCTACAAATGCTGTAGCAACTGCACTGGAAACCGATAAATCGATTGGTGAATCCTCGATGGCTGTTCTCACTATTGCAGTTCAAATTGGGTTTGTGTTTGGGACACTGTTTATATCTTTTACCAATCTGTCCGATCTTATAAACGCGCGAACTCTTTTTACGGTTTCGTCAATACTTGCAGCTGTAACAAATTTGCTCGTGATTCCTTTGGATTCAACCGATGCTTTGATAGTTACACGATTTGCTACAGGGGCATTTTTAGGCGGTGTTTATCCAATGGGTATGAAAGTTCTATCTGGTTGGTATGTTTCAGGTCGAGGATTTGCAATTGGAACACTGGTCGGTGCCGTTACGCTAGGTTCTGGAACTCCCCATATTTTGATGTCGGTATTCAGTGAAAACTGGCAAATGGTAATTCTTGTAAGTTCCATATTGGCTATCACGGGAGGAGTGATACTCAAGGTATTTGTTGGCGATGGCCCACATGATGTTGTAGGTGCAAAATTCAATCCTCGATATCTTATTTCGGCATTATCTGAGCGTGGGCCTCGTTTGGCATTGATTGGATATCTTGGTCATCAGTGGGAGCTTTACGCTATGTGGGCTTGGATTGGAAGTTTTATGTTCTATGTATTGGAGGAGAGGCCTCTTTTTGGTGATGGGATTCAGCTTGCCAGTGTAATCACATTTCTTGTTTTTGCTGTAGGTGCGGTAGCGAGTTCTCTTGCTGGTGCTTGGTCTGAAAAAATAGGTAGAACTGCTGTTGCGACCATTGCAATGGTTATCAGTGGTTGTGTTGCACTATTTGTTGGGTTTATACCTGTTGAATGGAGTGTATTGATCGTTATTTTTGTGTTGATTTGGGGCGCATCGGTTATTGCAGACTCTGCTCAATTTTCAACCGCGATAACGGAGCTTAGCGATCCTGTTTATCGTGGGACAATGCTTACATTTCAAACGGGTGTCGGATTTGCCCTTACTGCCATATCAATTTGGCTTTTGCCGGTTGTTAAAGACCTGTCGGGGTGGGGTTGGGCTTTTGCAATTCTTGCATTAGGACCAGTAGTAGG
>Ga0187833_10005904_pt1 | contig 11441 bp, 19 predicted proteins | sample ETNtaG_37_FD_167968 | JGI IMG/M metagenome (GOLD analysis project Ga0187833, IMG submission 167968) | Marine microbial and viral communities from oxygen minimum zone, Eastern Pacific Ocean - ETNP2014_SV_400_PacBio MetaG (Illumina Assembly) | ecosystem: Environmental > Aquatic > Marine > Hypoxic... | reverse complement strand
TATCATTTTTGCTATGTCGCTTATGATTATTGTGTTTTTCATTTTTCCTGATAGGGCGTTTATCCAAGTTATTACCCATAGGACAAACCATAGGATCCATGCTAGGTTTGTGGCAAAAGAGAAATTGGGTAGGGCCCAGATTACGAGTTCGGCTATGAATAGAACTAGTCCGTGTTTTGCGTAGTACATGACGTATTTGTCGTCTCTCCATGCGAGTAGGGCTATTATGAAACCTATTATTGTGAAGAAACTTGCTATGAAGGCTTTTAGGGTTTGGTGGTTGTTTGAATTAGTTTTGTTGTCTTTATTTTTAAGATTGTCTTTGGACTTATTGTTTTTAGAAGCTGATTTCTTCTTTGCCATTAGTTAGACTCTTGTATAAGATTAATTCCAGTGACTAATCCCCAGATCCATGCTGCAACTAGGATTGGTATTCCTATGTAGAAGAAAAATAAAAGTCCTCCGAATACTGCTAGAATTAATTGCCAGATTCCGGCTCTTGTTTTTCCACCAATTAGGCTTCCAAGTCCAGGGATAACAAGTACATTTAATAATAGGGCGATTATGGCAATTGTTTTATCGGGTCTTTTTCCTTTAAGACCTTTAGTTTTTTTTAGAGATCTATTGGATGTTCTTTTGCTTTGAGATTTTGTTTTTTTAACGACAGACTTTTTAACTACTGGTTTTTTGACAGTTTTCTTATTTGTTTTTTTCACGTTCTTTTTAGCTTTTTTATTAGCCATATTGTAATATATATTTTAGGGTTTATAAATGTTTTATTTTTTATTTTTTGAAAGTTTGTTTTTCTTAATTGAATTTAGTATTAATAGTCCTGTAATGGCGCCTAGCGATCCTATTACAAAATCCCAGATGACGTCGATTAGGGGTTCTGGAGGTAGTAGGGGTATGGGTTTTATTTTGTATAGATAAAATTCGGTGATTTCCCAGAGGGTTATTATTACTAAGAAGACTATTATTTTTCTATTTATCTTTCTTATGAATATTGAGATTATTAATATCAGTAAGATTGCTAGGGAGAAGTGGATGAAGGTCCAGAAGTCTATGAATATGAAAGAGTTTTGGTAAAATGGGGTGGTTAGTAGGTCTGACATGTTTTGTTTATGGATTTTAGATTTATAATGTTGTTGATTGTTTTTTAGTTACCAATAAGTTTTAAAACTATGAATTGCTTTGGAGATTGATGAGCCTGTAGCTCAGCCAGGTTAGAGCGCCTGTCTTATAAGCAGGAGGTCCCAAGTTCAAATCTTGGCAGGCTCATTTTGTTTTTTAGATTGTTTTTGGAAAAGTATATATATTATGATGTTGTGATTTATATATAGGAAAGAAGCTTAAGGGAGGTAGAATTTTTCGTGATTCTGTGATAATTGGTGGTCTTTTGCTGAGCCCTTTCGCTATTTATGATGGGCATGAGATGTATAGTGAAAGTTTCCAGGGCGTATCTGAGGTTCAAGGGAATAGTGATTATTCTTGGGAAGGTCCAAAAATGCTGAGATTTAGAGGTCTTTCAAGTATTATTGTAGGGGCTGGTATGTTTACATTTACAGGGAGAAGTTTGGCTTGTCAATGGTATAGGGAAGGAAGAGAAAATGGGGATGGTGATAATCCTGAGGGAAGTAGCTAGGTTAGAGATATTTGGTGTATGATGGTTAAGGATGTTAGATAAGAATTTTAAAAACTATTTCTAAAAATACTGTTTAAAATGTAATAATGTTTAAATAAGAATATGAATAGGTTGGGTTATGAAAAAAGAGAAGTTATTGGTATTTGTTTTTATGTTGGTGGTGGTTGTGGGTTTGAGTTTTGTTAGTGGGGCTATTAAGACTAATAAGGATAGTTATAGTAATGGGGATTCTGTTTATTTGATTAGTACGAGTGATCCGTTGTGTTATTTGGATTTGGAGGTTGTTAAGGCTTTTGTTGTTGAGGATATGGAATGGACTGGGGGGGAGGTTTTGAATGATGCTCGTGGGGATTCGAGTGAAGTTCCTAATAAAAGATTTAATCGGGAGCAGCTTTTAGAGGATGCGGTTATAGGGAATTTTGATGTGGTTATTGATTGTAATGATAATGGGATCTATGATTCTGGTGAGCCTATATTTGATAGTGGATTTGAGGTTGTTGCTAAGAAGGGTGTTGGGAGAGTTTTGGATGGGTTGTTAATTGAGGATTTTTCTTGGAATTATGATCCTGAAGAGATTGAGTTGGAAGTTGAGATTTTGCAGGTTAAGATTAGCGTGGTAAATGAGGGGGTTAAGTTAGGTAGTTTGGATATGACTTTTAATAATCTTCCTTCATTGAATTTACAGAGCGTAGAGGTTTATGTCGATAATAATGGTGATGCTAAGTTGGATAGTGAGGATGTTAAGATTGGAGAGTATGTTCCGGAAGGGGTTATTTCGAATAGGGAATCTGTGGATGTTGGTTTGGATTATGTTTTGAATGCTGATGGGGAGAAGAGTTTGTTGGTGATTTATAGATTGAAGGAAGATGTTGATAATGGGAAGTATTCTATGAGGTTAAATTCCTTGTTAGGTGTTGGTGAGATTACTGGAGAGGAGATTAGTTTTCTTGGGCTTTCAAAGGAGTCGAATACATTAACTGTGGTTGATGCTAAGAGTTGTTTGGGTGCTTTGGCTTTGGAACTTGATCCTAGTAGTTCTTATGAGAATGTGGTTGTTAATGCTAAGGTTAGTAATTTGAGTGGTTGTGATGGGTTTAGGGTTTCTGTGAGGGATCAGCCTTGTTATCTTCCTACTCGTGAGGTTGCGAGTTGTATTGTTAATGAAGGGAAATGTGATGGAGAGATTATTACTAGTGGGAGTAAGACTTATTATGCTTGTTTAGATAAGAATGAAGATGGTGATTTTGTAGATACTGGGGAGAGTGTTCCTGCTGAGTATGAGTTTTTGGTTAAGGAAGTTGAAGTTGTTGAGGAAGTTGAAGAGGGGAATGAGGAAGGAGTTGAAGGAGGGAATGAGAGTGAAGGTGAAAATGAAGGTGAAGGCGAAGGGAATAGTGGTGGGATAACTGGGGGTGTGGTTAATGAAGGTGGGTTTAGTGGAAATTTGGTTAATAATGATTCGTTTTTGGTTTTGCTTGAGGTTACATTGTTGTTGATATTGTTTGTTTTGGTTATGATATTGTTTAAGTTGGGTGGGAATGTTAGTGGGTCTAGTGGGAAGAGTGATGGTCCTGGATTGTTGGATGATGACGATGAGGATGAGATGGAAGGGAAGGATGATAAGGGTGATAAAGATGATAAGAAGGATATTGGGGATTTGTTTGATGAGGAAGAGGAAGGGGATGAAGAGGATAATTAGGTAATTATTTAAAGCTGATTTTTTTGGGTTGATTATGAATTATGAAGGAATTATAATTGAAGAGAGTTTAGAGAATAGGGATGTTTTAGATAGTGTTAGTATTATTAGTACTAGGGTCGAGGAAGTTACTGATAAACATAAAACTCCTTGGATTGATAAATGGACGTTGCATTCTGTGGAGGTTTCTGAAGATATTGTTGATGAGGTTGCTGAGAAGTTGAGTGAGGGTATTAATAGAGAACATAGTGATTCTTGGTATATTGATTTTAAGAATGATAAGTTTCATTATGTGATATTTTTAAATAAATTTTTTAAAGTTGATAGATTGAAGCCTGAGCAATATGGCGAGGTTGTTCAATATGGGGTGAGTTTAGGAATCCCAGATTATCAACTTTCTTTTGATCCAAATTGGGAAAAGAATCCAGATAGGTTATGAAAATAAATAAAGTAATATGTGTTTGTGAAAAATGTTAATAGGAATTGTGGGAAAGCCGAGTTGTGGAAAGTCAACTTTTTTTAAAGCTAGTACGTTGAGTGATGTGCTTATAGCTGCGTATCCGTTTGCGACGATAAAGCCGAATGTTGGTGTGGCTCATGTTAAGATTAAATGTATTGAGGATGAGTTTAATGCTAAGTGTGATGCGCAGAAGGGGTATTGTGTGGAGGGTTTGAGGTTTGTGCCGTTTGAGTTGATGGATGTGGCAGGGTTGGTTGCGGGGGCGAGTGAGGGGAAGGGGCTTGGGAATCAGTTTCTTGATGATTTGAGTGGGGCTGATGCATTTATTCATATTGTGGATGTTAGTGGGGAAACGGATAGTGAGGGGAAGGCTAGTAAGGATTATGATCCGTTGTTGGATGTTGAGATGTTGGAGAAGGAATTGGATTTATGGTATTTGGGTATTTTGAATAAAGTTTGGAGGGTTTTTTCTAGGACTGTTCAGAATACTAAGGGGGATTTTGCTAAGGCTGTTGCTAAGCAGTTTTCTGGGTTGAAGGTTAGTGAGGATGATGTGAAGGATGTTTTGAGGAAAGGGGGATTTGATGTTGAGAATCCTGCTAAATGGGATGACGATTCTTTGTTGGAGTTTGCGCATGGGCTTCGGCATATTAGTAAGCCGATGATTATAGCGGCTAATAAGATTGATAAGGAGAGGGGGAAGGAGAATCTTGATAGGTTGAAAGAGAGGTATGGTGAGTTGATGATTGTGGGATGTAGTGCGGATTTGGAGTTGGCTTTGAGGGAGGCAAATGAGCATAAGTTGATTAAGTATGTTCCAGGAAGTTCGGATTTTGAGATTGTTGGAAAGTTGAATGAGAAGCAACAATCGGGTTTGGATAATGTTCGGGAATTTCTTCGGGAGAATGGGAGTACGGGGGTTCAAGAGGTTTTGAATAATGTCGTTTTTGAGTTGTTGGGGTATTTGACGGTGTTTCCGGCTAGTGCTAATAATTTGAAAGATAGTAAGGGGAATGTTTTGCCGGATTGTTTTCTTTTGAGGAAGGGGAGCACGGCTTTGGATTTTGCTTATAAGATTCATAAGGATTTGGGTGATGAGTTTATTAAGGCGGTGGATGCTCGGACGTCGAGGGCTGTTGGGAAGGAGTATGAGGTTAAGGATAGGGATGCGTTGGAGATTATGACAAGATAATCTCTGCTCCACAACTCAGGTGAGTTGTTGGCGTTGGAGATTGTGAGTAGGTAAAATGAAATTGTTATTAACATCATCTGGATTGGATACTGAAATGCTTAGAGGGAAGTTTTTAGAATTAGTTGGGAAACCTGCTTCTGATATTAGGTTGTTGTTTGTACCAACTGCTGCAAATGTTCAGAGAGATAAGTCCTATTTAGAAAGAAATAAATCTGATCTTGTTGAGATAGGAATCAATAGAGAGAATATCATTGATTGTGATTTAGATAAAGACTTTCATGATATAGATTTTAGTGGTATGGATGTTATTTTTGTAGCTGGAGGGAATACTTTCTATTTGTTGGATAGAGTTAGGAAAATGGGATTTGATGAAAAAATAAAGGAAATGGTAGATGGAGGGGTTACTTATATTGGAATTAGTGCTGGTAGTATTTTGGTTGGTCCTGATGTTGGCGTGGCACTTCCTTTTGATCCAAATGATTATGGCGTTGAGGATCATACTGGTTTAAACTTAACTGATAAGGTTGTTGCTCCGCACTATAATCGGAAAGATTAGGAAATTATAGATAAATTTAAAGAGGAAAGTGAGAATGATGTGGTTGTATTAAATGATGGGGAAGGGTTGTTAGTTCGTGATGATAGTGTAGAAGTTATCAGGTAATTATAATCATTTTTATAAACTCTTTGAGGTATTTTATTTTGAGGTAAGATGTTTCATTTAATCGAGAGTCAGCAGTTTTCTAGGGAGATATTATTTAAGTTGTTTGAGAGGGCTGATGAGTTGAGAGGGAGTGGGAGTGATTGTTTGAAGGGGAAGGTTATGGCTAGTTTGTTTTATGAACCGAGTACTAGGACTAGGTTGAGTTTTGAGTCGGCGATGCTTAGGTTGGGAGGAGATGTTATTGGGACTGAAAATGCTCGGGAGTTTTCGTCTGTCGTGAAGGGAGAGAGTTTGGAGGATAGTGTTAGAGTAATTGATGATTATTGTGATTGTATTGTTATTCGGCATAATGAGGGGGGGGCTGCTAGAAAGGCTTCGGAAGTTAGTAAGGTGCCTGTTATTAATGCTGGAGATGGTAAAGGGCAACATCCTACTCAGGCCTTGTTAGATGTTTATACTATTTATAGGGAATTTGGGAATTTGGATGGGTTGAAGATAGCTATGGTTGGGGATTTGGCGAATGGGAGGACGGTTAGGTCATTGTGTTATTTATTGGGGAAATTTGAGGGGATTGAGATAGTTTTTGTTTCTCCATTAAATCTTAGAATGAAGGATGATATTAAGAAATATTTAATTGAGAAGAATGTTAAATTTAGGGAGGAGAATGACTTGAATAATATTTTGGGAGAGGTTAATGTTATTTATATGACGAGGATTCAGAAAGAGAGGATGAGTATTGAAGATTATGAGAGAGCTAAGGGTAGGTTTGTGATCAATCAATTTAATTTTGAGTTGATTAATGAGAGGGTTAGGATTTTGCATCCCTTGCCTCATGTTGAGGAGATTGATTTGCCTATGAGTGTTGAGGAGAATGATAAGAAAGTTGCTTATTTTAGACAGGCTGAGAATGGATTGTTTGTTAGAATGGCTTTGCTGGATTTTATTTTGAATGGGAAGACTGGTTAGTTGATGGATTTCGCAATTTCTCTTATCATCTCTAAATCTTCGAGGGTTTTTTCTACGTCTCTTGAAACTTCTAGAGTTATTTCTGCGTCTTTTGGGTAGAGGGCTAGGATTTCTTTCCAGTTTATGTCGCAGTTGGTTAGGGCTAGGTGTTCGTCTTTAATGGATTTTGTGTCCTGACCGCTGATGTGGAAGTGGATTGGTTTTAGTTTTAGGAATTGTTTTATTAAAGTTAGTTGAGGGATTTTTAGTTTGTTGGCTGTTATCATACAATGGGCTAGATCGAAGATGAAATGTTTGTTTGTTTGTTTTAGGAATTTCTCGGTTTGTTCTGAAGTTCTGCAGAGTCTTTCACTAGTAATGCCGGGCATGTTTTCTAGCATGATTCTTTTGTCTTTGATATTTTTGATGAATTCTATTGCTATTTCTTCAGTGCAGCCAGGATCTCTTAAGTCTCCGGGATGGTAGATTATCTTTTTGCCTTTTGCTATGTCTGATATTTTTATAGCTTGATTTAATGAATCAAGATTTTGTTGGCGTATTTTTGGATTTGCGGGGTTGATTCCTAATGAGAAATGTTCGGCATGGACCACGATTGGGATTTTATATTTTTTTATGAAATCGTAGTTTTTATTTCTTAATCCTTGGACTTCTAGGAAATCTGCTTTTTTTGCGTATTGGTCTAGTATGTCTTCTCTTTGATAGTCTTTTAATCCAAATTTCATCTTCTTTTTATTGATAAGGGAGATGGGTTTTTAAGGTTTTAATTGTTTGATGGATTATGATTGTTAAAGTTAGAGTTAGTGTTGGGAAGGAGAAAAGTTTGATAGTTAAAAATGGTAAGGAGTTGTTGGTTAATTTGAAGAGTGTGGCTAGGGATGGGAAGGCTAATTTGGAGTTGGTTAGGGTGTTGAAGAAATATTTTAATGGTAAAAATAAGATTGAGGGGATGAATGTTAGAGTTAAGGATATAAAAATTATTAAAGGGTTGAAGAGTAGGGATAAGATAGTTGAGGTAAATTGTTATTAAATGTTTTTATTTAAATGCCGATAAAATACGAAGCTGCCGAGGATGTAGATGGGTTGATGAGGGAGATATGTATGTTGATGTTTCCTCATGTCAAGTTGGATAGTGTTAGTTGTATAAGGAGTCATGGGAGTCAGAGTCGGGGGACGATAGCTAGGTGCCATGCGCTTGGGAAGGCGATGCAGTTGGGGATGAATCGGAAAATTGGGTTTTATGTTATTGAGGTTATTAGTAAGACTTTTGATAGGCAATCTGAAGAGGACAAGATAAAAACTATAATTCATGAGATAATGCATATACCGAAGAGTTTTGGTGGAGGGTTTAGGCATCATGATTATGTTTGTGATGAGAATGTGGAGGTTGAATATCAGAGGTATGTTAATTTGAAGAAAAGGGATGGTGGGTTGAGTGGGTTGAGTGGGTTTGATGGGAAAGTTAATGTTAATGATACTGATGTTGATGAGAGGACTTCTGGAGATGAAGGAAATAAAGTTGTTGAAAAGAAGAAACAGTATTGGTGGTGATGTTTTTAAAATAGTTTTTCTAGGATATATTAATTTAAAAAGGAAAAGTTCTATTTGTAATTATAAAAAGAGATTGAAAATGGTGATTGTTAATTTTGATTATGGGAAGAAGAAGTTCAAGATTAGAGCTGATGAGTGTAGGGGGTTTATTTCTAAGGCGAGGGGATTGATTTTTCAGAAAAATCCTAAGGCTTTGATGTTTATTTTTACAAGTAAGACTCAACAGTCTATACATTCTTTTTTTTGTAAACCTTTTGTTGCTATTTGGTTTTATAAGGGTAAGGTAGTTGATAAACAGCATGTGGATCCTTGGAGATTTTCTGTTAAACCTAAGAAGAAGTTTGATAGGTTATTGGAGATTCCTGAGGGTTGTAAGGGTTATAGGTCGTTGTCAAGATAGATATGGGATTTCTCGTCGGTTCAAAAAGGTTTAAATACTTTTCTTAGTTATTTTTAGTATAATCTTTGAAAAAGGAGGTCGATAAAAAATGGGAAAAATAATTGCTAAAGGAGTTGTTGATAGAAAGTCAGGTTATCTTTACTATGTTGATGGTAAGGGAAACGTGTGCGAGGCTAAAATGGCTCGAGGCGGTAAGAAGAAAAAAGCTGCTAAGAAAAAAGCTGTGAAGAAAAAGCCAGCTAAGAAGAAACCTGCGAAGAAAAAGAAAAAGTAGTTTTGTTTTCTTCTGGGGATTTGATTCTTAGGAATTGAGTTGAGGTGATGTTTGTTTTTGTTTTATTGTTTTTGTTTTATTGTTTTTGTTTTATTGTTTTTGTTTTATTGTTTTTGTTTTATTGTTTTTGTTTTATTGTTTTTGTTTTATTGTTTTTGTTTTATTGTTTTTGTTTTATTGTTTTTGTTTTTTGGTTAATAGTATTTAGAGTAATTCTTTTTTTCTTGGGAGAATTTTTTCTGATAATATGTTTTTGGGACTGGATATAAATGAGCATATTTTTGTATTGTTGTTAGGGTTTGGTTTTGATTCGTGCGTTTTTTTTATGTTAGTAAATCCTGTTGATTCTAACATGGCTGTTATACATTTCTCGTTTGGGAGCCACCAATTTGAGAAATTATTGCTAAGTTCATTGGTTGGGAGGATTCTCATCACTGGTTCTTCGTTTTTTAAGGATAGTGCTGATTTGAGATAAAGGTGTTTTTTTGTTTTGATTTTTAATCTTCTTAACAAGGATATTGGGTTTTCTGTATGATATATGACTCCTCCACAAAAGACTATGTCGAATGTTGGAAGGGCTAGGAATCTTTCGGAGAAGATGTCCATAGCTATGAATGGGATGTTATGAATTGGTTTTGATTTTATTATATCTATTCCAAGTGCTTTTTTTGCTCCTTTTTCCATTGCTAATTTAACAAAACCTCCTCCCCAACATCCTACGTCGAGGAATGTGAGGTTTTTCATAGATTTTGGAAGGCTGATTTCTACCCATTTTTTTCTTACTTCAATTAGGTTTTCTTCTAGGCTGGAATCGATTCTCATGTTTTTGCAAAAGAGGTTTTATATAAAAAGATATATTTGATGTGGAATACTTGTTGTTGAATTAGATTTATAAATGCTTGATATTCTAAAGATTTATGATAGTTGGAATTGAAAGTACTGCGCATACGTTTGGGGTTGGAGTTGTTAGTAATGGGAAGGTTTTGAGTAATGTTCGGGATGGTTATACTACTAAAAGTGGGGGGATAATTCCGATGGATGCTGCTAGGCATCATGTGGAAGTTGGGGAGAAGGTTTGGAAGGAGAGTTTGGAGATGGCTGGAGTTTCTGAAAGTGATGTTGATGGGATTGCGATTTCGCAGGCTCCTGGGTTGGCTCCTTGTTTGATTGAAGGGATGAAGTTTGCTAAAAAGAAAGCTAAGGAATTGGGAGTTTGCTTGATTCCTGTTAATCATTGTGTTGCGCATCTTGAGATTGGAAGAATTACCGGGGCTAAGGATCCGGTGTTGCTTTATGCTTCGGGGGCTAATACTCAAGTTATTGCTTATGCAGCTGGGCGTTATCGAGTTTTTGGAGAGACCTTGGATATTGGGATTGGGAATTTTATTGATAATTTTGCTAGGTATTTGGGGTTGGGGTTTCCTGGGGGTCCGAAGATAATGGAGCTTGCTTTGAAGGGAGAGTATGTTGAGTTGCCTTATTCAATTAAGGGAATGGATGTTGCTTTTAGTGGGTTGCTTACTAATTTGAAGCAGAAGAAGGAGAAAGGTTTTAGGGTTGAGGATTTGGCTTTTTCTTTACAAGAGATGGCGTTTGCTATGTTAGTTGAGGCGGCTGAACGTGCTTTAGCACATACGGGGAAGAAGGAGTTGGTACTTGGAGGGGGAGTGGGATGTAATAAGAGGTTGCAGGAAATGTGTAGGTTGATGTGTGAGGAGAGAGGGTGTAAGTTTTTTGTTCCTGCGAATGAGTTTTTGGTTGATAATGGGGGGATGATTGCTTATCTTGGGGAGATAATGTTTGAGAAGGGGATTTTTGTAGAGGGGAAGGAGATTGATGAGTTGGATATTGATTCGAAGCAGAGGACGGATATGGTTGAAGTTAAGTGGAAGTGATAATCTTTTAAACAATAAGATTTATAAACCCTTTTCTATCTAGATTATTATGCCAATGACTATGGGAGGCTTTCTTCTGTGGTTATAATGGTTGTTTGATGAGAAAATGGTAGATGTGTATGAAATTGTTGAGAAGGCCCGGAAGACGGGGAAGGTAGAGAAAGGGACTAATGAGGTTACTAAAGCTATCGAGAGAGGGACTGCTAAATTAGTTGCGTATGGGGCGGATGTTGATCCTAAGGAGATTGTGCAGCACTTGCTGATTTTATGTAAGGAGAAGGGGATTACTTGTGTTGAGGTTGATAGGAAGGAGAAGTTGGGTGTTAGTGTTGGTTTGAATGTTGGATGTTCGGCGGTTGCGATTATTAATGCTGGAGATGCTGAAAGTGATTTGGAAGGGTTTAAGGCGAAGCAAGATAAAGAAGATAAGAAGGGGGAATAGTTTTTGTTGATTGATTAAAATGGGAAGTAAGACTCAGAAAGTTAAAGAAGGGCAGGGAAGTTCGGCTAAAGGGGCGGATGCTTTGTTGTCGGAGAGTGCTGTGCCTGGAGTTGTTGAAGGTATTATTGGGAGGACTGGAGCTAAGGGAGAGGTTACGCAGGTTAAATGTAGGATTCTTCAGGGTTATGATCAAGGGAAAGTTATGAGGAGAAATGTTAAGGGGTCGGTTAGGATTAAGGATATATTGATGTTGAGGGAAACTCAA
>Ga0187833_10005903_pt1 | contig 11442 bp, 16 predicted proteins | sample ETNtaG_37_FD_167968 | JGI IMG/M metagenome (GOLD analysis project Ga0187833, IMG submission 167968) | Marine microbial and viral communities from oxygen minimum zone, Eastern Pacific Ocean - ETNP2014_SV_400_PacBio MetaG (Illumina Assembly) | ecosystem: Environmental > Aquatic > Marine > Hypoxic... | reverse complement strand
ATCTTATCTTCTAATTTAGCAATTGGATTTTTCATTTTCAATGGTCTCAGAACTAATCCGAGGTTCTATCACCTCTATAATATGTGTTAAAGTATATGCTTAAAAATCTTCCTACTTTAAAAATTCATCTGTAGAAGTAACCTTTACCTTGCAATACTTAGAAAAAAACCAATTTACCTACTAGCAAGCTCTTTTGGATCAGTAATGCCCATAGTATCAATTTGATCCTCATATACCATTCCATCAAAAGTAGCTAAAAAATAATTAGTAATCGCAAAAGAAATATTGCTATAGAAGTCTTTGTCTTGTCTATTTTACTATCAACTTATAAACTAAGTCATCAGTTCTTCTCATTACTTTCTCTATATGCTGTTCTGTAGATACATAAGTTGATCCATCTTCAACAGCCTTTGTACTCTCCCAGAGTGCCATAGGTCCTGCCATTGCTCTAACAATATATAATTCGGCTTCTGCTGATTGAGGTTTTTCAACAACAATCTTTTGATAATCTTCATGACCTTCATTGATTCTAATAAACGGCGCCTCTCCAGTTCTGTCTTCTAGACGGCTTCTAAGATCTCTTTCACCAATTTCAAAGTTTGATAATTCTGGCATTCCAAAAGGAGATGTTCTTTTTTTCCTTTTTCTTCTTTCTGGAACATTCTCAGTCTTATCTTCATGAACTCCCCAATCAATTGTTTGTTTTTCTGACTCAGGTTTAGCCTTCTTATTTAACGGATCTAAATTTTCATATTCAAAAACTCTTTGAAGTTTACTATGTATTGTATGTATTAATTTTCTATCTTTTTCGGTTCTACTTTTTTCTAATCTTTCTTCAACGCCAGGCCAGTAAAGATCATCTAAACTCACCAACATTTCAACTAATCCATTGTATGCATTGCTGTTTCTTTGTGAATCAATTTTGTCCCTTCCTATGGTAAGTGTTAGATTTGGATCATCAATATATCCCTTAAGTTGGCGACATTTCCACAACTCACATCCCTGTATTAAATCTTCATCAAGATCTAAGATACTCTTGTAAACCATTACTCCTTTACTATATACTCCAATTCTTCCTGAATCAGTATCTTTATCAAAATTTAGATTAACATGAAAGACATGATCAACCAGATCCTTAGCTTTTCTTGTTTGAAAGCTTACATCTTCATCGATAATTGATGCGCCTCTTGGTCTCTTTGCAAGAATTCTCTCTCTTTTCTTATCACCAACTTCAAGTTCAAAACCTATTTCATCTTCGCAAAGCAATGGATGGTAAATCTCTTGAAGTTCTCCTTTAACTAAAGTTGATTTAAATTTATTTCTAAATTTTTTTTCATCAACATTTATTAAAATTTGTGTTCCATAATTAAATGAACCTCCAAAATTATGCATATCTCTATCGTTAACACTACTTAGTTCATAAGTAATATTCTCTTTATTCTTAGAAATTTCATATCTCAAATATCCATATTGATCACCACGTGATTGTCTTGAAATGATATGCATTCTCATTCCAAGTGATCCGAATGCTAGTAATCCTACCCCTTTTTCTCCACGCTGATCAACCTTATCATATTTTGCAGATTCCCCAATGGATATTGGAAGTCTTTCCAATTCTTCTGTACTCATTCCCATACCATTGTCTTGAACGACAATACTATTAATATCTGGTTTTAATAAAACACTAACCAATCCATTTTCTACACCAGATAGAGCATCAACAGCATTAGTTACATACTCTTTCAATGCATCAATTGGGCGAGTCCCATATTGCCCAGCCATTTCAACTATAAGCCTATTTTGACCTTGTTCACTTATCTGAAGATTTCCTTTTGTCATTTTATTTTTTCCCTAAATTATCTCTATCCAATAATCTTAATACTGTTTCAGCACCTGCCGGTCGATCTATTCTTCCTAAAATCCCTGTAACATATCCCCACAATTCAGGATCTATTTTTTCAGCAAGTTCCTCTCTTTCATCTTGTGAAGCTCCCCTAAAATAATCTACTTGATTTGCTAATACTTCAATAGCAGTTGTTACTTGCCCTATCCTAGATTCAAGATTTGTTTCTGGATCGACTAGTAATTCTGCCTTAATTTGTTCAGGAGATTTTTCTGAAATAACTGACTTAAGTCCATCTATTGAAGCATATAAACCCTTAATTAAAGATACTACTGAATCCGGTTTTTCAGCTAAGGAATCTAATGATTTATTAACTAATCCCGAATTTTGAACAACAGCAGTATCACTTTTCTCATCTGAAAAATAACTTACTAAACCCCTTTCAATTATTTCTTTAACATCTTGATTTTGAGGTTTATCATCAAGATATTTTGTAAGTCTATCTCTACTCACATTCAAATCTTTCGAAAGTTTCCTGACACTAATCCCATCATATTTTAATTTTGATTTCAAGACCTGTCTAGATTGTTCTCCAGAGATTATTTTTTTTGGATCAAATTCACTAGGATCAAAATCATCCTTAAAAATATCAAGTCCAGTTATCTCATATAATTTTTGTCTCTTGGAAAGGGAAATATTGGGAATAGGGGTTCTTCCGGTAGCATAATCTTTTAAAGTACTTGTATTAAAATGCTTTACTAATGCCGATTTGTCCTCTGTCGCCACTAAATATTCATGAAATATTTCATAATCTTTTCTTTTTTCAGCGCTTTTTGGTTCACTCATTTTTATAATCTATATTATATTCTATAGGTCTATTATTTATTTCCCCATCTTGCATAAGATCTACGATAGCTATCAGCTAAGATCTTATCGATCCCCAAGGTCTCTTTTGTATCTTCATGAGATTTTCCTTCTCTTATCGAATTTTTATATTCTAAATATTTGCTTTCTGATTTTTTTTTAGTAGAGCTACTTTTCTTTGATCTTTTCTTTATTTTCTTTACCTTAGTTTTACTAGCTCCTAGTTTTCTATTAATCTTCTCGCCAATTCCACTAATGAAATGATCTCTCGATATTCTCAGATTAACTCCTTCTTCACCATTAGTTTGGACGCCTTTTTTTAACATCTCATATACTCTTGCTCTATATGCAGTATCATTAGTTTTAGAGTTGTCTAATCCTTCAATCTTAGTTTCAATTTCCCTATATAATGCTATTGATTCTTTTGGGGTTATAAATTCTCCATATTCTGACATTGCAGAATCTTTTAAAGCACTTACATCAACAACTTTAATTTCAAGATTAACATTATCTTCATTACTTTTAGAATCCATTCCCTTTTTCTTAGAAATATTTCCCTTAGACCTCTTAGAAGCATCTGCCCCACGATATTCGTAAGCATCAATATATTCTAATAAACTATCCTTATTATATAATTTATCCCCTCTCTGACCTTTAACAATTATATCATCCTTACCACTAGACCTAGTTAATCTAAAATAATATGAACCATTTTCCTCTAAAACTTCCCTTCCAGCTTCCCCATCTTTTGCTCTCCATAGGGCATATGCTTCTTTTTGAGTAATCCATTCCCCACCTTCTTCTGCATTACCATTATCTGAGGTAGTTTCTTTTACTCCAGTTTCTACATAATTAGTTGGAGATTTAGAAGGATCAGCACTACCATTATCTGTTTCTTCAGAAGTAGATTGGAAAATTTCCTTTAATTCGTTAAATTTACCTGCTAATCCTGAAGCTTCATTACCTGATACATATGTATCTAGTTCACTTAAGAAATCCCCATAAGCAGACATAGTTTCAATATCACCAGTATTAAGTACAGTACTTATAATTCCATCTTGAACTTTTCTTGTTTCACTTTCATAATCAGTAAGTATTTCTGTCAAATTTGGTATTGCCATCTTAATTGATATCAACACTCTTCTTATTTTTATAGGAAGATAACTATTTATGGGTATTTAAGTGTTTCTATTGTTACTACTTTACAATTATATTATCATCTAAGGAATTAGAGAACCATACTTCTTAGGCATATGAATTCTAAAAAAGTTCACTATCAATTGTATCCTTTTTATTAACATTCCTCGCTTCTGAATCTTTTTATTTTCTTCTAAATTCCCCTTTCTTTCTATTATTATGGATCTTGTGAGTTTAGTTTTTTGATTTGTGGTAATCTTCTCTATCAACTCTTCCTTTTCTTTGTTTTGAACTTTTATGAGACTAATTAAATTCTGATCCTTTTCATAAAAACTAAACAATTTAAATTTTCTAGACCTTTCATACTCCTTTCTTAAAAAAGAAACTATTTTCTTAACTTCCTTAACTGATAAATCAAAATCATTTTCTGGAATAAATTGACAATGGATAAATGATGTGGTATTTTTCTTCTTAAAAACAAATAATTTCTTTAATATTTCCTCTTTTAGATTATTATCTGTTAGACGATTTAGATCATTTATTAAAACCTCTTCTTCAATACTCTTATCTCTAGAACTTGTGAAAAAATCTAAGAATATTTTATATTTCTCATTGTAAGAACTACCTTCTAATACCTCAAGATCTTCCCATAATCCCATAAAATGGAAAGCAAATCCCAATATTTAGAACTATCTATCAAGTCTATTAGTTATATTCCTTACTTCCCCCAAGATCTCCTTCATCTGCCCCTCCATACTAGCCACTCTCTCCTTCAAAACTTCATTATCCCTTTCGGAACTTATTAATCTTTTTTCAATTTCTGTCTTTGTAACATCGATCAACAAATCTTCTTCTTGAATTGTATCTTTCATACCAAGAAGTTCAGAATAATAATGAATCTTATCTGACTTCTTCCAATCAAAACGATACTTCAAAGCACTCTCAGATTTATATCTGGGGAGCCAATAACAACAAGAAACATGTCCAAAATCATACATTGTTAGATTAGAATATTTCTCTCCAGCTAAACTAACCCCTTCTCCAAAAACTTTCAAAGCAAGCCTTCTCAAGTAGCGATTAACAACAGAAGGACTGATCTTAAACAGATAATCATCTTGTTCTAGATTATTCTCTTTAACAAAATCTCTAACTAATTCAGAAGAAATAAGAAGTTTTATCCTTCTACCAAAAGTCTTACTTATCTCATCTCTAATAAATAGTTCTTTATAATCATCCAAAAAATCTGAAACTTTAATATTGATAAGCTCAGAAGGAGCTCTCATTCCAGTATCAAATAAAAACATAATAAAAACTCTATACTCGGGTTTTGCCTTATTACACAATTTCTTAACTTGATCTTCATCAAGATAAACCCACTTGGGTTTTTCAGAACTTGTGTCAAGATCTTCAGTTATATCTATAATCCCATTCCCATTTTTCTTGTTAACTTTTTGATACCAATGCCAAAAAGATTTGAAAACTTTGATATAATCAGCAACAGATTTGTAGGTCTTGCCATCAAGAGTTTTTATCTCCCCATTTCTCATGCTATTAAAGAAAGAAAATAATTGCTCTTCTGTAATTTTAGAAATATCATCAAGATCATACATCTCTTGAAATTTCTTACATAAGAATATTAATCTTTGTCTCAAATTGTTCAATCTTGGAAATCCTCTTGAGCCTTTTTTATTAACAGAAGAAACATTTAGGCCTTTCTCCATATCAAATATATAATTGAGTATCAATTTAGAACTAGAATCACTTATTTCAGGAAGTTTATTTCCTATCTTAGACTTCCAATTGAAGTATCTTAATTCGTGTTTGTAGGGGTCTAGTTTCATACTTTAGCTTCTTATCATAGACTTATAAGCAACATGTGCTAAAAGTGTACCTCAAAGAAATAGTCAAAAAGGTATTACGCCCACGCCGAGCAAGACATCAAAGTGGAATATTTGATGGGATCGTTTTTTATTTAATATTCCTTTCGTAAGGAAAGATATGATAAAGAAGGAGGTGGAGTTTATATAATTTTAGGAGAATATCTTCAAGAATATACTCTCCCTTTCAACATATGCAAGTATTTATTAAAGGAAGTGTTTCCTAGTAAAAATGGCAAATGTTCACGGGAGATGTGGTTCTGAAAAAGAACTTATTAGCAATTGTGATCTTGATATCAAAGAATTTAGGGATATAAAAAGATTAAGAAGTGCATTTAATGATGATCTTTTTCATAAAAAAATGGAATTTTATAAGAAATTACCAGTTATGATCCAAGATGATGATGATTTATTAGGTAATTATCAGGATAAATTTGTGAAACTGGAAAAATCTTGGAAAGAGAAGATTAATCAAACAAATCAAGAACTTAGTGCTAAATGGAAATTATTAACAAACTGGAAATTATGGCATATATTTGGATATTTAACTCATTATTTTAAGTTAAAAAATCAAGAATCAATTCTAATGCCAAATGATTTTAATGAGAATCTTGATAAACAAAAACAAGTATTATCGAGAATAGAGAATTATAAAAAAAATCCTGAGAGGATCTTTCAGGATTCTGAGAGTTTATTAATAAAAAACTTAAATCATCTAGATGAGATACAGAAAACACCTCATTTTTTTGGAGCAGAAGGCGAATTAAGAGTATTAGAAGAATTAAAAAAATTAGATGATAGTTTTAATATTTTCTGTGATGTGAATATTAGCTCAGACGATTGGATAACCTATCGTGGTGAAAAAAATTTAGGATCTGCACAATTAGATTTTTTAATTGTAAGTAATAAGGGGATATTTGTAGTTGAAGTAAAGAATTGGACAAGAGATTATATTTCATCTCATAGGGGGCTAAGTCCTTATGAACAATTAGATAGATCTGGGAGACTGATGTACACATTCCTTAAGAATTTCTTTAATAAGCCAAAAGTAAATAAAATACTTGTTAATTTAAAAGATAAGTTTGAATATAATCAAGATTATAAATCTGTAATTCCAATTAGTTTTCCAGGACTTGTGTCATATATATTAAGGAAAAAGAAAACTTTAGAGGACAATAATGTTGAACGTATTAAGAATATGATCCTTCCTAACAATTTTATTAGTATTTAATAATTTCTTTGTAAATAGTACCAATATAGATATCCAAATGAGATAATTGTAGCTAAAAAATCAATAATTATTTGATAAGATGTATTAAAATGTTGAACATCAACTTCCCAAAAGATAATGAAACCCACATTAAAAGCTATAGCGGTTACAATAATCCAGTATTTTAATATATTTCTCCATGGTTTATCCCAGAAATATTTATCTGTTAAAATGAAGAACCAAGTTATAATTGCTATTGGGAAGAATAGGAATGCAATAAAGTGCTCAAATGCGACTCTCCATAAAGGATCAAAAACTAGATAGATCCTATTAACCCTTAATAATATTCCTAAGATAGCTAAGATAATTGATAAATATAAATTAAAGAAATGTATTTTTATATCCCTCATTATTTTAAATCTCCATAACCAATGAATCTTCTTTTAATCTTGGCAGTTTCACACTCTGAGTTCAATTTTACGGCAATTAATATGCATCCAAAGACAATTAATAATGACATAAAAAATGGGCCTTTTTCATAAAATAATCCTCCTATTGCAATTGGTGAGGCATATATCCCTGTATAAATAATTGATTTTATTTCCATCAAATAACCTCTATCTAAGTTTATATAAAATTTACCATCCTTCAGGAATAGAATCAGAATAAAATATTCTCTGCCAAAATGCTAATTCTCTATCCATTTTATCATAATCTTTTATACTATTAATCTCACGCCTACTTTTCATAAACCAATATTTTCTTAATGGAAAATTACAGGTTAAATTCCACCAATCCCGATCACTAAAATCTGAAATTATATGTATCTTCCATTTCAGATTATCAAAGTGCTTTCTTGATACATTTTCAAATTCTATCATTAATTTCTCAAGTTCTAATTTCCTGTCTTTTAATTTAAATTCTTTTATAGCATTTTTATTCCCCTTAGCCCTTCTATAATAATTAGTCTCCCATTTTTTATACGATTTTATATATTTACCCTTATTTTTTACAAAAAATCCCTTTCTAAAATAAGATTCTATCTTTTCATCAGAATCTGATTCTGTTTGATAAAAAAATATTCTTTCTAGAAATCTAGTTATCCCATCAACTAAATCCTTACTTTTAGAAACAATCTCTCTAGACAGTTTTATACTAAAAATATAATCTAAGATTTCTTTATTAATATCAGACAATTTTCTTTCTTTCACCATTTTTGAAAGCTGTTTCTTATATGAATTGATCATCTTTGTGTCTTTAGGACCAATGCTAGTCGATCTGTAAATTTTTCTTACTTTACTATCAATGGGAACATTAAGTTTTTTATTTACTATATCGAAATAAAAATTAAGGTTTAGTCTATAGCCTATGATTTTTTGAGGATATTTTTTCCCAGACTTTTTACTTATTTTTTCAATGAAAATTGGCTTTTCCTCCAAGTAACCAGCTTTAAACCATTTTGAAACACAACCAGAAACTATTCCAACATTCTTGTTTTTTGAATTAGGATATAGTTTTCTTGAAACCTTTGATCCAGTAGTATAATTTAAAAAAAATTCTCTTGCAATTCTAAATTCACTTGGAGTTCTAATTAACATTATTTTAGGTAGACTAATTGTAGTTAAATTAAAGTCAATTAGGTATTTATTCTTTACTTTTAATGAAAGAACAGATTTCAACCGATCTTGGAGAACAAATTATCCAAAAACTCAAACTCCTAAACAAAAAATTAGACCAAATTTTAAAGGAGGATGAAAATGGGCATGAAGAATTCTCAGATCCACATATTCCTAGAGACTAACTTAAAAGAGACCATTGAAAGAGAGTCCAAAAAAAGAGGTGTTACTACATCCGAACTATGCAGACAAAAACTCAAAGAATCAACCCAACTAACAAGAATTGAAATTCTACTAGAAAAAATATTAGAAAGAGGAGCGGATTTTTCAAAGCCAAAGGCTGGAAAATCCGCGTTGAGGAAATGACTGATTCACAGAGAGCCGAAGGCTCTCTTTTACTTGATCTATCACAGACAAGTGAACATCTATCTAAATTATCTTATATTAGAAAAGGCAAAAAATTAAATTTCAAAAAGCAAGCTAAAAGATTAAAGAATTGTAGAAAGAAAAAGATTCTTTTTCTAAGTGATGAGGGGTTTAAAGAGATTGGACAAGGATGTAATTATAGAATATGCATTCCTTGTGGAAAGATTAGATCTTGGAAATATCTAAACCAATATTACGACATTATTAAGAAAAAAAGAATTGCCAGATCAATTTATGATAATGGATTGAGGCACGTAATTTTAACCCTGAAAAACCAAAAGGACATGGAAAAGGGGATAACAAAATTATATGAATCTTTTCGTAAATTGAGGAGAAGAAAATATTGTAATGAGATAATTAATGGAAAAAAGAGATTAAGGGGAGGGTTAGGAGTAATTCATATTAAAAAGGGAAAGGATGGATTATGGAACTTACATTTTCATTTTCTATTAGATTCTAGTTTCTTAGATATGAAATCTCACAAAAAAAAGGGAGGTGACTCAAAATTTGTAAAGGAATGGAAAGAGTGTACTAATGGAAGTGGAGTATTACGAGTTTTAAGAGTTAGAGGCCATAAAAGTGCCTTAGAATATGTGTTAACTTATATCACTAAGGAACTAGATGATCTGAGCCCAAAAGATATGGCACTCTTTTTCAGGGCAACTTTCGGAAGAAGATTATTGTTTACATTTGGAGAATTCTATGGTATTAAGAAACCTAAACTTCCAAAAAAGTATCAGTATGTTAAACCTGGAAGTGAAGAGCATAATCAATTTTATAGTTCTAAAAATAATAGGCCTCCAGATCTTCTAGATTATAATAAGGAGGTAAATGAAAAATGATTGAATTAAAATGCGATAGGTGTAAAAGAAAAATAAAATGCGGAGAAATAATTGGAATATGTCCGGATTGTGACAAGGTTACTTGTTCGGAGTGTGAGAATAAAATAAAAAAACATAAATAATTAAAAACTTGTTAAAGAGATTTATAATATGGCTCAACACTATTTAGATATTGAAACTACAGGACTAGATCCAGAAATTGATCAAATAATCACGATTCAATATCAGGAGCTAGACAGGAACACTGGAGAGGCGGTAGGAGAATTAACAATATTAAAAGCATGGGAATCCTCAGAAAAAGAAATATTGCAGAGATTTATCTCAGATACTAATATTTTAGATCCTAATCCGTTTAGTTTTATCCCACTAGGATTTAATCTTAGTTTTGAACATAATTTTTTAAAAACAAGAACTAAAATGAATGGATTACCTTCAACAGACATCCTTAATAATCCTTTTTTAGATCTTAAGGCGGTCGGAGTTATTATGAACAAGGGAGAGTTTAAGGGGGCTGGTTTGGATAAATTAACAGGAAAAGAAAGTAATGGCCGTCAAATCCCTGAATGGTACAAAAATAAAGAATTTGACAAAATAATTCAATATATAGAAATGGAAACAAGAGAATTCATAAAATTTAACTCATGGTTATATAAAAAACTTCCAAGCTTGTTAGCAGAATTTAAGGAAGTTAATGGGTTTAGTTAATTAGAATATTCTATTAATCACTACATTTTTATATTTAGATTTTAACCTAAATCTATGAAAAAACTATCAAAATCAAAATATCTCATTGGAATGCAATGTCACAAATGGCTATGGATTGCAGTTAATGATCCAAAAAGAATTCCAGAACTTAGTGTTAATGAAAAGCATAAGCTGAATGAAGGAACAATGATAGGACAATTAGCAACGAAAGTATTCCCAAAAGGTATAAATATTGAAGTTGAAGATTTTATTAACAAAGGTGAATTCTTATGATTATGAAAACAATTATAACTATTAAAACTGGAAAAGGGAATAAATCAACTGAAAGAGAAATTGATTCTACTGTTGATGAAGTTATGAAGATTGCATTAAAACTTAAAGGGGATGTTATCGGTGGAAGATGTTATTGTGATGGGACGCAGATTGTTTTAAAAGGTAAAAGAACTTAATTTTAAATACCTTATTTAATTAGTTTTTATATGAGAACAATCTTAATTGATAATATCTCCAATCAAAAAGAGAGTGAAGAACTTAGAAGTATTGTTAGTAAAGACTATCCTGAGATTAAGGTCTACAAATCTAATGGTTTTGGACAGATACCAGGAATAATAAGTAAGATAATTCAAAGAAAACCCGAAATAATAATCAGTGCAGGTGGAGATGGAACAATTAATAATATTATTAATAATTTAATGAAATCAAATAAAGATCAAATAAAAAATATTAAGTTATCAGTTATTCATGGGGGAAAGGCTAACGATTTAGCAAGAATCTTAGAAATTCCAAAAGATACAAAACAGGCTTTAAAACAAATATTAAAAGGAAAATCTAGAAAAATTGATTTAATAAAAGTAAATCAAAAGTATTTTATTACTGGAGGAGGATTTGGTTTACCTGCCCACATTATTAAATTAAAAAATAA
>Ga0187833_10005902_pt1 | contig 11443 bp, 16 predicted proteins | sample ETNtaG_37_FD_167968 | JGI IMG/M metagenome (GOLD analysis project Ga0187833, IMG submission 167968) | Marine microbial and viral communities from oxygen minimum zone, Eastern Pacific Ocean - ETNP2014_SV_400_PacBio MetaG (Illumina Assembly) | ecosystem: Environmental > Aquatic > Marine > Hypoxic... | reverse complement strand
TAAGAAATGTATCTCTGGGTTAACTGTGTAAAGACTATAATCGAAAAAAGCTATCGGATTGAATCTGAAATTGATGATGTTAATGATTACCTAATCAATGATGCTCTTTATGATCATTACAAAGATAGTATCGTTGCAAAAGTCAACTATAGTGATGATGCCCAAGTGATTGTCTTTAATGAGGATGAAACAACTTTCTTAGGGATATATTTCTCAGATGATTTTAGACAGCGCTTTGAAAAAAATAATCCTCGGAGTAATGGTATTAGTTCTGACAATATCGATCTACTTAGAATTGTTATTGAAGAGGTTGATCATCTTATTAAGCTGGAATATCATATTAATAATGAAAGACAGGTATCCTTACTTGAACTTGAGTTACAGGCAAACGTAACAAAATATCTCGGGCTTGTTGCAATGATAGCTATTCAGGAAGGAACCTTTCCTCACATACGGGAATCACTTAAAAGAGATTTAAAGGATTATCTGTTTAATGTAGGTTATGCAGAGGAAGACCCAGAAGTAAAAAAAAGATATGAGCTTGCAGATGTCATGGGAAGAGCTTTTGTTGAATCTCTTGATGATATAAGAGACACTTATACACGAGCACATGAATTAAGAAGTTTTTACAGGCAATCATTAAATGGCAAGATGCAGATGGCCAGATCTGGAAATATTATATTCTAAAGCAATAAATTATTTAAAAAAAAAATTTATTAAACTAATTATGGTAGTAATAAACATACTTGATGAAGTGCTGATTAATAAGATAGCTGCAGGTGAAGTGATTGAGAGACCTGCTTCTGTTGTGAAAGAATTGGTAGAGAATTCTATAGATGCTGGTGCAACCAAGATATTTATTGAGACTAGAGAAGGCGGTAAGTCATACATTAAGGTGACTGACGACGGACATGGGATGTCATTTGAAGATACTAAACTATCTGTTTACAGGCATGCGACAAGCAAGATTAACAATGCAGATGATTTGTTCAATATCAATACTTTAGGGTTTAGGGGTGAAGCACTTGCAAGCATAGCTGCTGTTGCTGATCTTAAACTGACGACAAAAACAAATGACTCCGTGGAAGGCACTTTGCTTGAGATAAACAGCGGGAAAACTATCAAGCATGAAAAGACCGGCTGTCCTGAAGGAACAACAATTGAAGTATTAAGTTTGTTCATCAACACACCTGTTCGTAAAAAGTTCCTTAAATCCATGCAGATTGAATTGAAGAACATAATTGATATTATCAGCAGGTACGCTTTAGCAAACCCAGAAATATTTTTTAGGTTGGTGCATAACGATAAGGTATCTGTCAATTCTCCTGGGACATCTGACACTTTAGCTAATATAACAAGTATTTATGGAAGAGAATTAGCAAAAGAACTTCTTAGTTTGAACTATTCAAATGGTGATATAGAATTGATGGGCTTTATTTCAAAACCAAGTTACACAAGATCAGACAAGCAGCACCAATCATTTTTTGTTAACAACCGATACATAAAGAACGATATTATCACAAGCGCTCTTCATGACGCTTACCAGACAATGCTGATGACTGAACGCTATCCCGTTGCAATCCTTGACGTTAAGATAAACCCGAATAAGATTGACGTTAACGTGCATCCAACCAAAGATATAATCAGGATAGAACAGCAAAAAGACCTTTACACTGCTGTGTTTGAGTCTGTAAGGGACACTCTTGAAAAGAACAATCTTATTCCTCAGGTCAGTGAAAAAGAAATTAACCAAATATTTGTAAATAATGTAGAGAAGCTGAAACAAGCTAGTTTTGATATCAAGAAGACACGGTACAGCAGAGAACGTCAACAGATTCTGGAATCAGTAGATCATGACATAAAGACTCTTGATGAATTGAAAATACCTGACATGAACATACTTGGCCAAGTTAATAGAACATATATCGTGACAGAATATAAGGATGGATTAAGTATAATCGATCAGCATGCTGCACAGGAGCGTGTCAATTTTGAGAAGTTCCTTGATAAGTTTGATAAGAAAAGCATTGAGATACAGGAACTTGTAGAACCAGTTGTCTTAGAACTAAGTCCTGTTGATGCTTCAGTTGTCTTAGACAATCTTGAACTATTCAACCAGTTTGGTTTTAATATTGAAGAATTTGGCAATAATTCTTTTATTATCCGGACAATCCCAACAATCCTTAACAAAGTGCAGAACAAGCAGTTTATCCTTAACTTAATAGATGAAATTCTTGCACTTGACGAGGTTAAGACAAAGATTGACAAGGATACTTATGAGCGAATCTGCTATCTTGTTTGCAGAGCTTCTGTAAAGGCAGGCGAAGAACTAACTCCTCCACAGATGAAAGACATTGTTCAAAGTTTGCACTTAACAAAGAACCCATACACATGTCCTCATGGCAGACCAACCATAATCAATCTTTCTATAAAAGATTTAGAGAAGAAGTTTAAGCGGATTGTATAATATAATTTATCTTTTTCTTAAGTAGAACTTTCTTAATTGGTAGAATTTACTTTATAGGTAGAACTTTCTTTCGCTTTTGATGAGCATTGATTAGTTTTATTTAACGTATTTTAAAATTAAGACCAATCCTCATCACTTTTCTGAAGACAATAGTAGTAATACTTAAAAAACTCAATCTCTACCATAAATAAAGGTAAAATGATTGATCCATTAGACAGAAAATATGCTAATTCATCACGAATCCTTAGTGATAGAGGTATAATGCAGGCAATGGATTTTGGTTTCATTAAGACATCACCTGTTTTTGACCCAGAGACAGACACTAAGAGAATACAGCCAGCAACACTTGATGTTAAGATAGCTTCTGTTGATGAGAAAGAACCTCTTGTTTATGAAAGAGCGTTTCGATATGGTTCTATTGAAGGTGAGAAACAAACACTTAAAGGACGTTGTGTCTCAACCATTAACCTAACTGAAGTTGTTGATTTTGGTCAAGTTGGTTTCTCAAGTTTGCACCGTCCCTTTCTTGGTATATCAGTTGAAGCAAGAAGCAGTGTCAGGCGATTAGGTGGGTATATACCTGAACAAGGAAGATATTTATTTTCTGTTCCAGAACATTACACTCAGATAGAAATGGGGAACTTTAGCAGGAATGATATTCATTTTAAAGAGGGTGATAGGATTGCTCAGGTATTCTTTCCTGTCTTTCCTTTCAAAGACTATGTCTACGGGGTTGCTGAAGATACCCCTGAAATCAAAGAAATAGGTGAACAGATTCGATCGCTGGATATGGGGATGGATGTGTCTTACACAGGACAATTTGAATGGCTTGTAAAGAATGGCCATCTGGAAGTTACACCTTCATTAGAATTAAAGATTGGAACTTTATTAGTGCATGCAAGCAAGACAGTGTACAGGATGAAAATGATTGATAGTGGTATTGATTTTGATAAAAGAGACGATTATAAAGAAGAAGATGTGCTTGAACCAATTGATATATCTAAGGGTTATACTGTCCAGACATTTGAACATATAATCATTGAGACTAGAGAATCTTTCAATTTATCACCTCATGTAGGAATAAGATTCTGGGACCAACCAATTTGTTCAGAGTTCATGAACTTGCCAGGTTATATGACAGATTTTGTTGATAGGATGAAGAATATCCATTTTAGTCAATTGACAGATGGTTGGGTTGATCCTAATTATCAAGGTGGTTTCTCAAGGCAGCCTAAATGGTTGACTGGAAGAACAATATATCCTGGTGATGTCATTGGTTATGGTCAGGTATTCTTTTTTCCAAATGGTGTAGGAAGAGCGTATGGAGATAGTTCTTTAGGGTCACAATATCTCAGCGCAGATGAAACACGGTTTTCTAAGAAATAATTTAATAAGAAACTAACGATCTTTCTTCATACATCGGAATATCTTGTTCATATCCAGACACTAATATTGGTGGTTTTGGAGCAACAGGAACCATGCTCATTGAAGGTGCAGGTGGTTCATCACCCCATCTACTTGTTCTTTGTCTTTCAACGTAACTTGTTCCCATCCTTTCTGTCTTATTTTCCGGTCCATGGAATATTTCTTTCACTTCACCAGGTCCGAGTTTAGTACCAAACAGCTTTTCCAGATAGTTTTGATAAGTTTTACAATCGATGCACATAGTAAACTGAATGCCATAAAATCTACATATAAACATATCTCCTTTGGTTTAAGTGAAAATAACCCTAAACCAGCTATAATTCATAGTTTTGAAAGATTAATGCCTATTTAGAAAGAAAGTCTTCAGAGCAGTAGATGAGCATTGATTATTCTTAGTTTCAAAATACGTTTAAAATAAATAAATCCATGCTCATTTTCTCTCTGAAGGCATTTTACATATATCTATTTTTAAAACCAATAACTTTATATAACATAATATTTTCTAAAATCGAGAGAGAGAGAAGAGAGATGATTAAAAAAGAAGACTTCTCTAAATGCTATACAAAATGAAAGCATTTTTACCAACATTAAAGGAAAAAAAGCGATATTTAGCTATTGAGATACTATCGCAAAAAAACAGAAAGCATAGTTTTACTGATGTTTCTAAGGCTATCTGGGCTAGTATTCAGGGTTTCATAGGCTCTTTAGGTGCTGGAAACGCTGGAATATGGTTTGTAGAAGATAAATGGAGACAAAATGTTCAAAGAGGCCTAATTAGAGTCAATAATAAATTTATCGATCCATTAAGAGCTTCTTTATCATTTATAAAGAAAGTAGATAATGATACTGTTATGGTAAATTCAATAGGAGCAAGCGGCTCCATTAAAAAAGCAGAGGATAAATACTTGAGGTGAGAAGATAAAATGCAACTGAATTCGTTCGTTTCACTCACGAAAAAGTTGCATTTAATGCTAATCAAAATGAATCTAAATACAAGATTAAAAGGGAGGATGATTTAAATGCAACAACCAATGCCACATCAATTAATGGGATATGACAGGGCAATTACAATGTTTAGCCCTGACGGAAGATTATTACAGGTAGAATATGCTAAAAAGACAGTCAAACAAGGCTCAACAGCAATAGGAATTGTTTGTAAAGATGGAGTAGTATTAGTTACAGACAAGAGAATAGTTGATCCTTTAATTGTGCCAGAAGCTGTTGAAAAGATATGGGAAATTGATGATCATATTGGAGCAACTGCATCAGGTATCATATCAGATGCACGTGTACTGATAGAAAGAGCTCAGGTAAGAGCTCAACAGCACAAAGTAACTTATGATTCACCAATCGATACAGGATCAATTGTAAAAGATATTTCAAGCTTAAAACAAATCTGCACTCAATCAGGCGGATTAAGACCATTTGGTGTTTCTGTGCTTGTCGCGGGAATTGATTCTGATGGACCTACCTTGTTTGAGACAGATCCTACTGGAATATTTTTCAGATACAAAGCAACAGTTATAGGTGAAGGTGAAGTAGAAGTAGAACAGATACTTCATAAGCAATACAAAGACACACTTACAGTTGAAGACGCTTTTAAATTAGCGATAAAGTCACTTGTAAAAGTGCTTGACAAGGATTTCAATGTTGATAGGATAGATGCAGCATACATAATGACTGATGAGAAACAATTTAGAAGATTCTCAAAAAGCAAGATTGAAAAAGTCTTGGCGTTAGCAAAAAAGAAATGATAAGATGGTAAACCCTGGATTTGATCGGGAAAAGATACACCTTAATGTTGCCCGGTATAAAAAAGGCGACGAGAAATTCGAAGTGGTGGTTGAACCAGAAATTGCTTTGAAGTTCAAAAAAGGTGTTGAGAAGGACGTAAAAAACGCGCTTGTGAATGAAAAAGTGTTTTCAGACGCAAAGAAAGGCGAGCTTGCATCAGAATATCTAATGCAGGATGTCTTTGGCTCAACAGAAGTATTAACTGTTGCAGCAAAAATAATTACACAAGGAGAAATCCAATTAACAACTGAGTACAGACAAAAACTAGCTGATGATAAAAAGAAAAGAATCATCAACACAATACACAATACTTGCGCTGATTCAAGAACTCACGCACCAATTCCGGTTACACGAATTGAGAACGCGTTTGAGGAAGCAAAGATAAGAATTGACGACCATAAGTCAGCGCAGGAACAGGTAAACGATATCATAAAAAATCTCAGACCAGTGCTGCCGATAAGCAGAGAGGTCAAAGAGATTGAGATTCACATACCTGTTGAACACGCTACCAAATGTTATTCAGTGGTGAAGAGCCACAGGATCATCAAAGAAGAATGGAAAACTGATGGTTCATGGTTCGGCATTGTCGAGATTGCCGCCGGAGTTGAGGCAGACTTTTTTGACAAACTGAACAGTATATCACATGGTAATATTGAAGCAAAAGTAATAAAGACGAAATAATAATTCGCACTAATAAAAATATTAGTGTTAAAGATTAGAAAACAAATTATTTCGTTTACAAATAGGAGTTGAAAATAAAAAATGGGAAATTTATTAATTAAAGACAAACAAGTTGTCGTTCCTGGAGAAGAACTTGCAAATGGCATGGACTATCTACCTGGGAGTGGAACTTACAGAGATAATGATACAATTATCTCTACAAGACTAGGTCTTGTGAATGTAGATGGAAGAGCAATCAAGATAATACCTTTATCTGGTGAATATCTTCCTAAGAAAAACGACACAATCATCGGTAAGGTTATTGATGTTACATTAAACGGATGGCGGTTAGAAACAAATTCTGCTTATTCAGCTTTGTTATCAATGAAAGACGGCACTTCTGAGTTTATTCAAAGAGGAGCTGATCTTACACAATATCATACCTTTGGTGACTATCTTGTTGTAAACATATTTAACGTAACCAGCCAGAAGCTGGTTGATGTTACAATGAGGGGCCCTGGTCTAAGAAAATTAGGACCTGGACGAGTTATCAAGGTAAACCCTACAAAAGTGCCTAGGATTATAGGCAATCAGGGTAGCATGATAAGCATGATTAAACAACATACAGATTGTCAGATCACTGTTGGTCAGAACGGACTTATTTGGTTAAGTGGTTCACCTAAGAACGAAGTGATTGTAGTTGAGACAATAAGGAAGATAGAGAATGAATCTCATGTATCAGGTTTAACTGAAAGGATTCAGAAATTCCTTGAGAAAAATAGTAAAGGTGTTCAAAAATGACTTACACTAAAAGATTAGACGGACGAAAGTTTGATGAGACTCGTGAAATAGAAGCAAAGACAGGAATCATCAAACGAGCTCATGGATCTGCAATGTTCAAGATTGGCAATACAATAGCTTACGCTGCTGTATATGGTCCAAGGGAATTATATCCTAGATTCATGCAGAACCCTCAAAAAGGGACATTAAGAGTTCATTATAATATGATGCCATTCTCTTCAGGCGGAGATAGAGTCAGACCAGGCACAAGCCGAAGGTCAAAGGAAATATCATACGTCACTGAGAAAGCATTACTGCCGGTTCTTGATTTAAACGACTTTCCAAATGCAGTAGTTGATATCTTTATCGAACTTCCGCAGACAGACGCTGGGACTAGATGTGCAGGTATCTGTGCAGCTTCAATGGCACTTGCAGATGCAGGTATTACAATGAAAGATCTTGTATCTTCAATATCAGTCGGTAAAGTTGATGACAAAGTGGTTGTTGACCTTAATTACGATGAAGAAGCATATGAAGACGGTGGTGTAGCAGATATACCAGTTGCAATGATTGCAAGGACAGGAGAAATAACACTGCTTCAGATGGATGGTGAAGTAACTTCTGAAGATCTTAAGAACGCGCTTGAGATGGCAAAGAAAGCATCTATTAAGATTACTGAAGTACAAAGAAAGGCATTAAAAGAGAAATATGAGGTGCCAAAATGAATGAAGAATCAAAAAAACATATTCTAAGAGCACTTACAGAAAATGTAAGATATGACGGAAGAAAAGACCTTGATTACAGAGAGATGTCTCTTGAAGTAGGCGTTGCAAGGAACGCAGAAGGTTCTGCTCGAATCAAAATAGGAAATACTGAAGTTATTGTTGGAATAAAGATGGAACTTGGAAAACCATACCCTGATACACCTAATGAAGGTTGTCTTATGGTTGGTGCTGAATTGCTACCTTTATCTAACCCTGCTTTTGAATCAGGACCACCTAGTATACAGGCTGTTGAGCTTGCTAGGGTAGTTGACAGAGGTATTCGAGAGTCACATGCTATAGATATTAAGAAACTATGCATCACTCCTGGTGAACTAGTATGGTTCATCAATATAGATATCTGTTCAATCAATGATGAAGGTAATCTATTTGACGCTGCAAGCATAGCAACAATTGCTGCTTTGAAAGACACAAAATTACCTGGTGTCAAGAATAACTTAGTTGATTACAAATCAAAGACAAAAACACCATTACCTTTGAACAAGGAACCAATTGAAGTGACTGTTCATAAGATAGGTGATAAGTTCATTATTGATCCTTTGACAGAAGAAGAAGCAGTGATTGATGGAAGATTAACAGTATGCTGCACAAAAGAAGGCAACATCTGCGCTTTACAAAAAGGTGGAGATTATCCTTTAACTGCAGAAGATATTGCTAAGATGGTTGAGATTGCTCTTACAAAATCAAAAGAGCTAAGAAAACTATTATAAGGTGGTTCACATGGCTGAAAAAGCAAAAAGAATAACATACACAAAGTATGAGAAAGCAAGGATGCTTGGTTCACGTGCTTTACAGATAGCAATGGGCGCACCATTCCTTGTAAAGCTTGACGAAGCATCATTAGCAAAAGTTGGATTTAGTCCTTTAGAGATTGCAAAGATGGAATTCAGAGAAGGAGTACTTCCAATAACAGTTAAGAGACCACTTCCTAGCGAGAAAAAGGATTAATTTTTATTTTTTTTACTTTATTTTTATTCTAGAATAACTTAGATAAAATATTGTTCAATCAAAAGATTAATAAACAATTTTATTATTTCTAATGATATGGTCTTTGAATTTAAAAAAGATAAATATAAAAGTGCAAGAGGTACTCATTCAAGATTGTTAAATTTATATTGTCGTGTCTGTGAAAATTTCTTTGCTGTGTATCAAAAAGATGGTCCTGGTAATTTAAGAAGACTTTACATGGATAGAATAGTTTCTCCTAAGAATTTAACTGGTCTTGAGAATAAATCTTTGGACGAGATTAAAACATTAAGATGTTCTAAATGTCATGAAGATATTGCAACACCTTATATTTATAGGAAAGAGAATCGTAAATCATTCAAAGTTTATCAGGATATGATTGTTAAGAAAATTAAAAGAAGATAATTACATATCAACAAACAATCTATGCTTTTCATTGCCTTCTAATTCAGCAAGAATTCTTTTTTGTATTGCTTTCTTAGGATCAGGCAATAATTTTATTCTTTTCTTTATATCTGCAAAGCTTTTGAAAGGATCTCCCTTTCGTTCTTCAACAATCTCCCACATATGTTTCTTGCCAAGTCCTGGCAATAATTCTAATTGATGCATCCTTGTAGTCAATGGTAATGCATTATTGAAGAATTCAACAAATTTCTTCTCATTATTATCAATTAGATCATCAATTATGTAGCTTAATTCAGATCTTGCAGTAGCAGTAAGCTTTGATATCATTAGCTTTCCGTTAATATGATGTATTTCTTCTCTCTTACCTTCACCAATATAGACATCTGCATGAAGTTGTAGATGTATTTCTTTCTTTGGAACAAGTTCAAGTAAAGTAAAGTGCTCTTTTCCAATTGCCTGTATAATCGGTGTCTTTCTATGGTTTGGCCTGCTGTCAAATGGATAACCGTTTGGCAGGAAGTCTAGTATGATTGCGCGTTCTTCACGCGGTCTTTGTATGGCATCTTCATACCTTTCTTCATGACGGCCTTCTTCCATATTTATTTTTTCTCAAAATCTTTTACTGTATCAACAATCTTCTTCATATTATCTTTGTTGATTGTGATTATATATCCCTGCATCATTGCTTTTAGCATGTCTTCTGTTACAGGCATAAGATCGATTATCTTTATGATATGCTCTTCTTTTAGTCTTGGTATCTCAAGACCTTCTAGTTTCTTTCTTAGGTCTCTTGCTTCGCTTGCCTTAATCTTAACAAAATTATCAAAATATTCTTTTGTCTTAATAGTCCTTAGGCCTACTTCTTTGTCTCTCTTCTCAATCTTTACAACTTCTTCTTTAGCTTCAGACATTGAGATTGGTCTTTCTTCAACGATAGTTACGCTCATTTTTCATTTCTCCTTAGGTGTACTGGATGCACAATAAGTGTCTTTTCTTTTGTTTTATCCATTATTGTAACTTCATAGCACTTTCCTTTTTTGTTTTTCACTATACCCATATGACCTGTAAATCTTGGGAAATACATGCCTTTGTGTACAGCTGGTTCTACTGTTAATAAAACCCTTTCACCTGTTTTAAAAGATTGTAAATAGTTTCTAATGCTTATCTTTCCTTTTGTCTTTGCAGATTTTGAAAACTTATGTCTTGTTTTTCTTCTGCTTCCACCGATTCTCTTAACCATATTTATCCCTCGCTCAATATAAATATATCTACTTTAATGGGGATTATAAAGAAGAACTATTATATAAAGGTTTTTGTTATTATTATGTCTTCAAAGAGGAAATGAGCATTGATAATTCTTAGTTTTAAAGTACGTTATTATAAATAAAATGAATCAATGAGCAATAAAAGCACTGAATGCATTATTAGAAACATCACAACAACTTTAAACTGCCTGTAACACTATCTATTTTTTCTTCTTCATCAGGGCCAATACCAAGACAAGTTGTTGTGCCTGGTTTCAGAAAAGTTCTGCCTGCATCATTGATCAATGCAACCTTTAGATTTTCTTCTTTAGCTTTAATAAAAAAACTTTTGAGCTCTTTATCATCTGTTACTTTAAGCACAGACTTCTTCATACCTTCTGATCTCCATTCCTGTACTATCTTGTTATCAGAATTAAGCACTGCTTCAACAGACGCATGTGCTGCTTGTGCAGCCAGTTTACCTTTTGGTAATTTAAGGTCTGTTCTTACTAAGATTACTTGTTTCAAGCTCATTAGTTTTTCTAACTAACTTATGTATTTATAATTTTGCATTTTAATTAATAAATAAAATAAAATAAGAATTAGGATTTAATCTTTTTTTTCTTCTTCAGAACTTTCTTCAGCTGGCTCTTCTTTCTTTTCTTCTTCAACTGGTTTCTCTTCTTTTTTTTCTTCAGACTTTTCTTCTTCCTTGTCTTCGTCTTCCTCGTCGTCTGCTTCGTCTGCCTCAGTTACTTCAGTATCTTCAAAATCTATTTCAGCATCTGATTCAAAACCTTCGTCACCCTCAAGGATATCATTCTCAACATCATCGTCGTCATCTTCTGTTGACTCCTTTTTTTCTTTTTCTTTAGGTGATTCCTCTTCTTTATTTTCTTTAGGTGATTCCTCTTCTTTAT
>Ga0187833_10005897_pt1 | contig 11448 bp, 10 predicted proteins | sample ETNtaG_37_FD_167968 | JGI IMG/M metagenome (GOLD analysis project Ga0187833, IMG submission 167968) | Marine microbial and viral communities from oxygen minimum zone, Eastern Pacific Ocean - ETNP2014_SV_400_PacBio MetaG (Illumina Assembly) | ecosystem: Environmental > Aquatic > Marine > Hypoxic... | reverse complement strand
GGCTACGACTTGGAGCTGCTCCGGGCTATGTCCGAGGTAGTTACTGTGCCGGTGGTTGCCAGCGGTGGTGCCGGTAGGCTGGAAGACCTGTATCAGGCTCTGGTCTCAGGAAAAGCCGACGCTGCCTTGGCAGCCAGTATCTTCCATTATGGTACCTATTCTATCGGCCAGGCCAAGGAATACCTGGTAAAACAGGGAATACCGATACGAGTATAGTGGAGTAAGAGTTATGAAAACATATATCCCGAATAAATTTATAGTCGAAAGAGACCCAGAGCGCTGTATCCAGTGTCAGGTCTGCGTTAACCAGTGTACCTTCGACACCAATTATTATGACGCTGAGGATGACGAGGTACGTAGCCGTGAAGAGAACTGCATTGGCTGTCATCGTTGTGTCCTTTTTTGTCCCACTCAGGCATTGACCATCAGGCAAACCCCTTTGGACTACAGGGAGAACTACAACTGGCGTCCCGAGGTGATTGAGGATATTATCAAGCAGGCGGAGACTGGCGGCATGCTCCTTACCGGCATGGGTAATGATAAGGGTCTGCGCATTTATTGGGACCACCTGGTGCTCAATGCCAGCCAAGTAACTAATCCCTCGATTGACCCACTGCGCGAACCGATGGAGTTAACCACCTATCTAGGGCGTAAACCGGATTGTGTGGAAGTTGACCCGCGTTGTGTTTTGGGGACTGAGTTGGGTCCTCAGATCAGGCTGGATGTTCCGGTGATGTTCGCCGCCATGTCCTACGGAGCGGTAAGTCTTAATGTCCAGGAATCGCTGGCGCGGGCGGCTACCGAGATGGGTACTCTGTGGAATACGGGCGAAGGAGGACTTCATCCTTCATTGTATAAATATGGTAACAACACTATTGTCCAAGTAGCCTCCGGGCGCTTTGGCGTGCACTCTGAGTATATGAATGCCGGTCGGGTGGTTGAGATTAAGATTGGCCAAGGAGCCAAGCCCGGTATTGGTGGACATCTCCCGGGAGAAAAGGTTAGTGCCGAAGTCTCCAAGACCCGGATGATTCCTCAGGGGAGCGATGCTCTGTCTCCGGCACCTCAGCATGATATTTACTCCATCGAGGACCTGTCACAACTTATTTACGCTTTAAAGGAGGCAACTAACTATACCAAGCCCATATCGGTGAAAATAGCGGCGGTTCATAATGCGGCAGCTATTGGTAGCGGTATGGTGCGGGCAGGCGCCGATATTATTGTGCTTGACGGGCTTCGGGGGGCCACCGGGGCAGCCCCCAAGGTTATCCGTGACAATGTCGGCATACCTATTGAGATGGCTCTGGCTTCATTAGATACCCGGTTGAGACAAGAAGGCATCCGTAATTTAGCCTCAATCGTAGTCTCGGGTGGGGTAAGAAACAGTGGTGATGTCGCTAAGGCGATTGCGCTGGGTGCTGACGCCGTGAATATCGGCACGGCGGCTCTAATCGCCCTGGGATGTACCGTCTGTCAGCAGTGCCATACCGGCAAGTGTGCCTGGGGTATCTCTACTTCTGATCTGGCTCTGACCAAGCGGATTAATCCCGACATTGGTGCCCGCCGACTGGCTAACCTCCTCCGCGGCTGGAGCCTGGAAATCAAGGATATACTGGGGGGCATGGGTGTTAATGCCCTGGAGAGTCTCCGCGGTAATCGCTTGCACTTAAGGGGCGTCGGTCTTACCGATACCGAACTCGAAATCCTGGGAGTAAGGATGGTGGGGGGCTGAAATGGTAAAAAACGGAGATAATTCCGTGGTGAAGATTGATGCCAGTGACCTTTTCTATCAGGAGCTTAACACCGGGCTGAGAGATATAGCCTCAAGTGATGGTCATAAGGTTGAGATATATAATGTCTGTGGTCAGAGATACATCGGGACTGATTTGGATAAGCCGATAGAGATTGAAATATTCGGCACCCCGGGCAATGACTTGGGAGCATTCATGAACGGACAGAAGGTTATAGTACACGGTAATGCTCAGGATGGCTGCGGTAATACCATGAATGAGGGGGAAATAATTGTCCACGGGCATGCCGGGGATATTATTGGTTTGTCAGCCCGGGGAGGTAAAATCTTTATCCGTGATGATGTTGGCTACAGGGCTGGCATCCATATGAAGGAATACGAAGATAAGAAACCGGCGCTGGTTATCGGTGGCACCGCGCAGGACTTTCTTGGCGAGTATATGGGTGGTGGCATCCTGATTCTTTTGGGTTTGAATCTCAGTGACGGCGAACATCACAAAGCAAAATATATCGGTACCGGAATGCACGGCGGCGTTATTTACCTGAGGGGAAGTGTCGAGGATTATCAATTAGGTCAGGAAGTGGGTATCGCTGACTTAGAAGAGAATGACTATCAGATTCTGCTCCAGTACGTTGGTGAGTTCGCTGCCCACTTTGGTTGCGACCCTGCGTCGATTTTAGAACGTAAGTTTATTAAACTTTACCCACGGTGGCTCAGACCTTACGGCAGACTGTATGCCTATTAGTACCTGGAGGGAACATGGTAATCAAAGAGGCTATTGAACTTGGAAAAGCCGGTGGGCAGGTAATCCTGGAGTCCACCAGAATTGACTCCTTGGCTTACCAGAGTTCTTTTCACCCGGAAAAGTACAAGGGAAGCATCCCAACCAACACCGCTCTGTTCTATACTTCCGGGACTTGTGCAACAATTGGAGGTGAAGTGTAACATGCTAAATTTATCCGTGATTTCTGAGGAAAGTCAGGCAGTAGCTGAGCTGCGTAGCGAGCTTGCTCAGAACCGTTTGAGTTACTTCGCCGCTAACGAGGACAAAGCGGTCACTGAACAACTTAGCTGCCAAACTACGGACCTAGTTCTGGTGGCACTGGATGGTTATGCCCACATCGGGGAGCTAATTCATAATATAAAACAAGAGAGCTTGGTGCCAATTATTGCTTTGGTTACCAGGAAAGCTATAGATAACATTGATTATAATTTGCCGGTAGATGATTTTCTTATCAGTCCCTATGATGTAAGAGAGTTGATATTTAGAGCAAAGCGACTCTTGAACAAGACTCGTAGTACGAATGGGGAGGTAATCCAAAGTGGTGACCTGTTGATAGATCATGTTAAGTACGAGGTTACTCTTAGTGGCAGGGTAGTAATATTGACCTTTAAAGAGTACGAGTTACTTAAATTTCTCGCCGGTAATCCAGACCGCGTATTCACCCGGGAGACACTACTCAACAGTGTCTGGGGATATGATTACTACGGTGGTGACAGGACGGTAGATGTCCATATCAGAAGACTCAGGGGTAAAATCGAAGACTCCAACCATACCTTTATTGAGACGGTGAGGAACATTGGTTATCGGTTCAGGGAGGAGACATAGAAAGTGTGTGGAATTGTTGCTATCAATGGGAATAATGCTGACTGTTGGGCACCCCAACTGGATAACATGCTGGGGAGATTGTCCCATCGCGGACCGGATGACAAGGGTACCTACGTAGATAGTGACATTATTCTTGGTCAAACAGGCTTTCTATCATCGATGTGGCTGGGGGCAAACAACCAATATTCGCTGAAGATGGACAAACGTGTATCGTCTGCAACGGTGAAATCTATAACCATGCGAATCTGAAGGATAGGCTTTCACAACCGCACCATTTCAGCACCAGGTCAGACACAGAGGCAATCCTCCACTTGTTCGAAGAAGAAGGTGAGAAATCGGTGGCTAAACTGGATGGGATGTTTGCCTTTGTTATCTATGATGGAAAGGATATTTTGGTCGCCAGGGACCCGCTGGGGATAAAGCCTCTTTATTACAGCCATAAGGACGACTGTCTCTTTTTAGCCTCAGAAATTAAGGCTTTGAAGGGAATAGCAGGCACCATCAAGGAATTCCCTGCCGCCCACTACTATTCTACCAGAGACGGGATTGTTCAATACTACAACCTGCCGGAAATAGGAGAGTGGAATAATAACGTTGACGAAATATGCCGGGGGTTGCGTGATAGATTATACCGGGCTATAGAAAAACGCTGGATGGCCGACGTGTCGGTAGGTTGCTTTCTTAGCGGGGGCCTCGATAGCAGCCTGATATCGGCTGTTTCAAAGCAGAACTTCGACTGCCTGGATACCTTCTCGGTTGGGTTAGAAGAGGAATCCCAGGACCTGGTTTATGCCCGCAAAGCGGCAGATTTTCTGGGAACAACCCACCATGAATATGCTTACACCAGAAATGAGGTTCTGGAAGTACTGCCTGATGTTATCTATCACTTGGAATCATTCGACCCGGCACTGGTAAGGAGTGCTATTCCCTGTTACTTCGTCTCAAGGTTAGCCAGAGATTATGTAAAAGTCATCCTCACCGGCGAAGGCTCAGACGAAGTGTTCGCCGGTTATCATTACTTCAAGCGTTTTGACGATAAAAACGATGTTCATAATGAAGCTCTCAGAATTCTGGCAGGTCTGCACAACATGAACCTGCAAAGGGTGGATCGGGCCACTATGGCACACTCGATAGAAGCCCGGGTACCATTTCTTGATATCGGCTTTGTGGAATATGCCATGTCCATCAACCCGGAGTTAAAGCAAGCGGGGAAAGAGAAGAAAATGGAGAAATGGCTGCTAAGGCAGGCTTTCGCGGGGTTCCTCCCTGATGAAATCATTTGGAGACCCAAGATGGAATTTGCTGCTGGCTGCGGCTCAGAGGAACTAATAACTCAAGTGGTTGAGGATGAAATATCAGACGCTGAATTCGAACGGGAAAGACAGCAACCACGGGATATAAACATCTCATCCAAAGAAGAACTCTATTATTTCCGGATATTCAGCGATTTCTTCGGCACTGATATTGATATTGATGCCATTGGTAGATGGAAAGGGGGGTTTTCAAGGAATGGCTCAGAATTGTAACCTCATAGATGTGTTAACCTTCTGTAACGTAAGTTTAACCTGTCTGTAATATGTTGGAAATATTAGCTTGTTATCCTTATTGCTAAAAGGAGGTTAGCTATGGAACTAAGAAATAAAATAATGAGAGTAGTACTAAAAATGGGCTTAACCCTTGGTCTTGTCTACTTCGTCTGGTTCCTGTGGTTGGCGACAAGCGGCGTAGCTCTGGCTGCCGACCCCAGCAGAGAGGGCTCTACCGGGGAAGCAGTCAATTATGTCTGGATACTGGTCTCCGCCTTCCTGGTGTTGTTCATGCAGCCGGGTTTTGCCATGCTTGGAGCCGGATTCACCCGGGCCAAGAATGCCGGAAACTTCATGATGAAAAACATAATGGACTTGGTGATTGGCTCGCTGACCTTTTTCATGGTCGGCTACGCCATAATGATGGGCAATGATTGGAATGGCATCTTGGGCGTCACAGGCTGGTTTATGCTCGGTGACTTCTACGATGTAGACGCCTATCTCAATATGTTCTGGTTGCTGGTCTTCTGTGCTACGGCAGCTACCATTGTTGCCGGTGCTGTCGCCGAACGTCTGAAGTTCAAGGCTTATCTCTGGTACAGTGTCGTGGTTAGCGTCATTATTTACCCTATCTACGGTCACTGGGTCTGGGGGGGAGGCTGGCTCTCCACGTTACCTCTCGGCATGGGCGCCCTGGACTTCGCCGGCTCGGGAGCGGTTCACGCCATCGGCGGTTTCGTTGGTCTGGCCGGGGCAATCGTCCTTGGTCCCAGGTTCGGCCGATTCATCAACGGGAGAGCGGGAGCCATACCGGGTCACTCGATGACTCTGGCAGCCCTGGGGACATTCATCCTCTGGTTCGGCTGGTTCGGCTTTAATCCCGGTAGTACCTATGACGCTCACCACCTGCGTATCGCCATCGTTGCCGTGAATACCAATCTGGCAGCCGCTGCCGGTGGCATAATGGCTCTGGCAATAGCCCATTGGAAAACAAAGAAATGGGACCTCGGTATGCTCATAAACGGGATACTGGCCGGGCTTGTCGCCGTTACCGCTCCGGCGGCCTGGATAGAGGGTTGGGCGGCGATTGTCATTGGTCTTATCGGCGGAAGCCTGATGTACGCCAGCGTCAAATTCCTTGAGGCCAGAAAGATAGACGACCCTGTAGGCGCAGTCAGTGTACACGGCGTCGGTGGGCTGTGGGGAATACTCAGCATCGGTTTCTTTGCCGATGGAACTTACGGTAATTATTCTACCGAGGGGCCATTCGCCACCGGACTTTTCTATGGTGGCGGCGGCGAGCAGTTACTTGCCCAGCTTATCAGTATGGTCGTGGTCGTCATCTGGGCATTCGGCATGGGATACCTGACTTTCAAGCTGATGGACAAGGCGTTCGGCATCCGTGTCTCCCCTGAAGAAGAGTTACAAGGACTGGATATTCCGGAGCACGGTGCACCGGCCTATCCCGACTTCGTTGCCACGCGATAATAGCTTGACTAGAAGAGATTAAAGGGGTTGTAAAAGATGAAAAAGATAGAAGCGATAATCAGAGTTGAGAAATTTGAAGAAGTGAAAGAAGCCTTAAAAGGGCTGGGTTACCCTGGGATGACCAAGTCTCAGGTTGAGGGTCATGGCCAGCAGAAAGGGCTGAAGCAACAGTTTCGTGGCACCACATTTGAGGTGGAATTCCCACCTAAAATAAAGTTGGAAATCATAACCGCTGACAAAGACGTGGCTGGTATAGTGAAGGCCATTTGTGAAAGCGCTAGGACTGGTGAGGTAGGCGATGGCAAGATATTTATCATACCGATTGATAGCGCAGTACGTGTCAGGACCGGTGAGGAAGGCGAAGACGCCATCTGAAAAGAAGGCAACTCATGGTAAAGATAAACAAGCGATAGTAGAGAATGATCAAGTATTACAAATATGATCCAATAAAAATAAGAAGAGGTGATAATGGTAAGTAAGAATAAAGAGAATGGTAAAGATTATGTCCTGAAGATGGTCAAGGAACACGATGTCAAGTTCATACGGTTGTGGTTCACCGATATCCTGGGTATGCTTAAGAGCTTTGCCATCACTGTAGGAGAACTGGAAGGAGCTCTGGAGAATGGGATGGGGTTTGACGGTTCCTCCATTGAAGGTTTTGCCCGTATCGATGAAAGCGATATGGTAGCCCTGCCTGACCCGGACACTTTCCAGCTGCTCCCATGGAGGCCGCGTGAGCACAGCTCTGTAGCCCGTATGTTCTGTGATGTTCTTAAACCGGGAGGAGAACATTTTGAAGGTGACCCTAGATATGTTCTGAAGAAGAATCTGAAACGGGCTGCCGATATGGGCTACACGTTCTATGTAGGCCCCGAGTTGGAATACTTTTACTTCAAAGATACCAACGGTACCGAGGCACTGGACCAGGGAGGTTATTTTGACATGACCCCTCTGGATCTTGCTACCGACCTGAGAAGAGATACCGTCCTTACTCTGGAGGAAATGGGTATCGTCGTGGAGTACTCTCACCACGAAGTGGCTGCCAGCCAGCACGAGATAGATATGAGATATACGGATGCCTTGACCATGGCAGATAATGTAATGACTTACCGCCTGGTGGTTAAACAGATTGCCTTGAGTCAAGGTGTTTACGCTACTTTCATGCCCAAGCCGGTCTTTGGAATCAATGGTAGCGGTATGCATGTCCACCAGTCCCTGTTCAAAGGTGAGCGTAATGCCTTCTTCGACTCGAAAGACAGCTATTTTCTTTCTAAAGATGCCAGGGGCTATATTGCCGGGGTGCTGAAACACGCCCCTGAAATTACCTGCATTGCCAATCAATGGGTCAATTCCTACAAACGACTGGTTCCTGGCTATGAAGCACCGGTCTACCTATCCTGGGCACGACGGAACCGCTCTGACCTGATTCGAGTTCCCGAGTATCGGCCCGGGCAAGAAAACGCTACCAGAATTGAGTTCAGGTCGCCTGACCCGGCCTGTAATCCCTATCTTACCTTTAGCGTAATGCTGGCTGCTGGGTTGGAAGGTATTGAGAAAGGGTATGAAGCCCCTGAACCGGTGGAAGAAAACGTATATGAGATGAGTGAGGCGGAGAGAAAGAAAAGAGGGATAGACACCTTACCCGCCAGCCTCTGGGAAGCAATCCAACTCACGGAAAGGAGTGAGGTTGTGCGCAAAGCCCTTGGCGACCACGTTTTTGATGCTTTTATCGAGAACAAGAAGATTGAGTGGGACCGGTACCGGACCCAGGTAACCGAATACGAGCTTAACAGATATCTATCGATTCTCTAAGTTGAACTTGATTGGATTTTAAATAAATAATAAGAGGGGTATAGTTGGAGGTAACTTTATTCTAGGGAGAAATTAGCTTGCAGCGATTGCGGATTGGCATGGCCCAACTCAACATGACCGTAGGTGATTTCGCTGGCAACGCCCGGAAGATTCTGGATGCCGTTCTTGAGGCTAGGTCTTCGGGGGTTGACTTGCTCACCTTTCCTGAGCTTGCTATTTGCGGTTACCCGCCAGAGGACCTGCTATTCAAACCACAGTTCATTAACGAGAATATGTGTTCTCTAGAAAAGATAGTTGACGCTTCTTCGGGGCTGACGCTGGTGGTTGGCTTTGTTGACGCTAAGGATGATATCTACAATGCTGCGGCCGTAATCCATGATGGTAAGCTTGTCGACGTTTATCACAAGGTTTTGCTGCCCAACTACGGGGTATTCGATGAGAACCGCTACTTTCGTGCTGGCAACCAGTGTCTGGTTCATGTTATCGCTGGGGTGAGTATTGGTATCACGATATGCGAGGATATCTGGTACGAGGCAGGTCCAGCCACTGCCCAAGCCTATGCCGGAGCTGAAGTTATCATAAATATCAGTGCCTCGCCATACCACTTCGGCAGGGGAAGCTTCAGGGAAAGAATGATAGCGACGCGCGCTGCTGACAACGTGGCTATTTTTGCCTACAATAACCTGGTGGGCGGGCAAGACGAATTGGTCTTTGATGGTAATAGCATGATACTCGATGAAAAAGGGCGCTTGGTAGCCATGGGGAAACAGTTCGAAGAAGACATAATAATAGCTGACCTTGATGTTGAGTCTGTCTTCCGAGCACGTCTACAGGACTCCAGGTGGCGCAAGGAGACGATGCTTCGAGATGAGCCAGCACGGCGCGACACCAGAATAATAGTGTCCAAGGTGCCATCGGCTGACCCTAAACCACTACTGCCAACCAGAGATGTCCAGTTCCGAGACTTGCCAGGGGAAGTTTATGATGCGTTGGTACTGGGCACCCACGATTATATCGTTAAGAGCGGATTCGAGAAGGTGCTGATAGGCCTTTCCGGAGGAGTAGATTCTGCCTTAGTAGCCGCTATTGCTGCCGATGCCCTTGGTGGAGCTAATGTGATTGGGGTAGCCATGCCGTCAAGGTACTCTTCTCCCGGCAGCGTGACAGATGCTGAGCTTCTAGCCAAGAACCTGGACATCAAACTTCTGACTGTCCCTATTGAGAAGGCGTTTCAGGCATACCTAGATGTGCTGGCTGAAGCTTTTAAAGGGACAGAGTCTAATGTGACTGAAGAAAATCTACAAGCCCGCATCAGGGGTAATATCCTGATGGCGTTATCCAACAAGTTCGGCTGGCTCGTGTTAACCACGGGGAACAAGAGTGAAATGGCTACCGGATATGCGACATTATACGGAGACATGGCCGGTGGCTTTGCCGTGATAAAAGACGTGTCCAAGACCATGGTTTACAAGCTTGCCAGGTACCGGAACTCGCTGGCCGAGCCAGAACTAATACCACTTACAATCATAGACAAACCGCCCTCAGCTGAATTGAGACCTGAGCAGATGGATATAGACTCTCTGCCTGCTTACGAACTGCTTGATCCGGTACTCACGGCCTATGTTGAGGAAGATAAGAGTGTCGAGCAGATTATTGCTATGGGAATCGATGAACAGGTGGTTAAGCGTGCTGCTAGATTAGTAGACGTAAGCGAGTACAAGCGTCGGCAAGCCCCGCCGGGTATTAAGATAACTCCCAGGGCTTTTGGCAGAGACAGAAGGTTACCACTCGCTAACCGTTTTAAGGTGTGATTAATATTAGTCAGCCATTCTGGTCTTTTTAGCCCGAGATGGTGTAATAGCTCCAATTAAGCAGTAAATAATGAGAGGGCTAGAATGCAGGCCGTTAGCTCAGATGCAGAGAGAAAAGTTGTTGCTATTTTAAAGGTCTTAAGCGAATCCTCTGAACCACTAGGGTCAATTACCATCGCTCGGGAACTCGAGCGCCACGGAATCTTCCTGAGCGAGAGAGCTGTTAGATATCATCTGAGAATCACTGATGAACGAGGTTACACCCAGCCGCTGGGTCGGGATGGCAGAATGCTCACCCCTCAAGGACTTGAGGAGCTCAAGATAGCTTTGGCTCCGGAGCAAGTCGGCTTCATTATTGAAAAACTGAATTTACTCACTTTTCACACCACCTTTGACCCTCAAACTCGTATCGGTCAGATTCCAATCAACACTTCCTTTATTGCCAGGGATGATTTCAAGAAAGCACTAACTGTAATGACTGACATCTTCAAAGCGGGGCTTTGTGTCAGCGAACTCGTAGCTACAGCATCAGAAGGTGAAAAACTAGGTTCCGTGGTTGTCCCCCGTGGTAAAATCGGCCTGGCTACAGTTTGTAGCATCGTTATCAATGGGGTATTCCTCAAGGCTGGTATACCAATCGACCCTAAGTTTGGTGGGGTGCTCGAAATCAAAGACGGCAAACCGAGACGATTTGTTGCAATCATTAACTACAACGGGACTTCTCTTGACCCTTCAGAACAATACATTCGTTCTCGGATGACAAGCGTTGGTGAAGCAGCCAGAACGGGTAACGGCAGAATACTCGCCAACTTCCGTGAACTACCAGCCGCGGCCAGGACGATTGCTGAGAAAAACATTGTCTTGCTAAAGGAAGCCGGCATTAATGGCTCTTATGTTTTAGGTAATACTAGCGAGCCGATTTGCCAAATCACCATTGGCCTCAACTGGGTTGGTCTGGTGTTACTTGGCGGACTTAACCCCTTGGCGGCCGCCGTCGAGGCTGGGATTGAGATAGAGAACATAGGGGAGAGCGGGCTAATTGATTTCCAGCAGCTTCAACCTATCTGGCAGCTCTAGCTCGAATATGCGCTCCTAGTAAGGTCTGCTATCAGTGGGTCAAGTCAAACTGTAAGTTGAGGATGAGTCTTTAAGATCGCAGAAACTGTCCTGTCGCTCCTCTTGAACAATTTTACATAATGGCACATTCCCGTTCCGTTTCTCATTTGATGTTAGCACCACGTATGATACAACTGAGCTATTTCCGTAAGTCTCAATGCACTAACGTTATAGCCGGACTGTTTTTTAAGTTTTGTTTGTATTTGGTTGATTTTATTTGTCTTTGCGAATCCTTCACTGGAAGGATTCAGATGAAAAGCGACGTGGCAATTTGGGAGGTGGTGGTTGTTTCGATTTTCTTCTGTGTTTACCCCGTACCCAGATACGGGGGCGGAA
>Ga0187833_10005895_pt1 | contig 11449 bp, 10 predicted proteins | sample ETNtaG_37_FD_167968 | JGI IMG/M metagenome (GOLD analysis project Ga0187833, IMG submission 167968) | Marine microbial and viral communities from oxygen minimum zone, Eastern Pacific Ocean - ETNP2014_SV_400_PacBio MetaG (Illumina Assembly) | ecosystem: Environmental > Aquatic > Marine > Hypoxic... | reverse complement strand
GGCGGGTGGTCTGTTGTCTGCCTTAATGACAGCTCTCATTTGCCAAGGGAAACTTCAGGAACTTTCGAAATCCGTACCTGACACTTCACTTTCTTTGCTCATCCTCAAACCGAGAAAATAAATTCCTGTGGCAATTGAAGCAAATGGAATAATTATGACCGTCGTTATTCCTTCGAGGATATGAGACACAAGAAAGTTTTCGAAAAATGATGAGATAACCGTATTAATCAAACCTAACACGGCGGAAGGGATCACTATCAGAACTAAAACAGCTACCACAGTTCCAAACGTTATCCACCAATTACCTGTAACCAATAACCAACTTCTTTTTAAAGAGTTTATAACCCCTTTGTCTTCTAGGACTACAGCACAGACGGCGAAGTTCCAACGTATAAGAAGGAATACCAACAAAGGTATTCCGACCAGAATGAATGATAGTAGAAGAGGAATAATCAGCAGTATTGGTAATGCTATTGATACACCTATAAGTTTTATTGAGCATGACAAAGCGTAATCTATGCAGAGAACCTGAGAGACTTTACCATCCTGAATGAATTGTGCAGCGCCGAATATGATGGCTGCGGTAGATAAAATGCTAGTAATCCATACGAGGATGATTAAACTGGCCAAAATCAGAATATTTTGCCAATTTAACTGGTCCATGACATCTTGGAGTAAAAAGGGCTCTCCAAATTTCTCAAGTTCTCCAATTTCGGGAGATTGTATAGAGCTATCGATAATCAAACTGATATAGATTGATAGGATGAATAGCGGAATTCCTGATATCAGTGACAAAGACGTGAATGATCCAAAGTTCAAGCGATAAGTCCTTAAGGTAAAGTAGATTAACTTTCCTAATTGACCCGGAGCAGGGAGTTGGGTGTTCTGGACCATATTTTGGGGTGGTGCGGTTTCACTCGATCCTATTATTGCCCTGCCAGATATTACTTCCTCTGAGAGCGCCTGACCGCAGTTATCGCAAAATACGGTATTTCTGTACGGGCTGCCGCATATTGGACAACGTTGGTCCAGTTTCTTCCCGCATCCACCGCAATGGCTGGAACCATCTGGGTTAGCGTAACTACAGCTTCCGCAATAATGGTTGTTGTTGGGAATCATAGTTACGGAGCAATATTTCCATATATGTCTGAGATTACAATGGGAATATCTAGCTCTCTGAGTTTGGGTTCGATCTTCAGTCTGTCGCCCACTATTATTACAGATATGTGGTTTTCAAAAAGATGGCGCTTGGCTGCGCTTGTCACATCGTCCAATTTAAGAGATTGAAGTTTATGCATACTTGTTGTGAAATGGTCCAAAGGGAGTTCGAAAGCTGTCATCCTGATCAACTGTTCCATAATTTGACTGTTGGTTTCGAATTGTGCCGGGATTCCTTTTAACAGTCCTTCCTTTGCCTGGTCAAACTCCTGAGGGGTGATTGGCTTATTTCCCTTGATATCTGTTAGCTCACTTAATACCTCTATAACCGATTCTTTTGTCACTTCTGTCTGTACACTTCCCCTGGCCAGCCAAACAGAACTGGCCTTGAGCCACATAAGTGAAGAATAGAATCCGTAGCTGTACCCCTTGTCTTGTCTTAGATTCATGTTTAGTCTGCTGGAATAATCTCCCCCCAAAACATAGTTTAGAAAGGCCAACGCATAATAATCTTCATGCGACCTAGGTACAGTACGATGCCCGGCCCTGATAACTGATTGAGCAGACCCGGGTCTGTCAATTATGTGAATTGTGGTGCCTGCTAATGGAGGGAATTGTTCTCGAGTATTTTCGACTATTGAGCCTGAGGGAAGGGGCTTTTCACTGGTGAAGTTTTGCTCTATGAGTTTGACAGCATCCTCCATTAAAGTGTTTCCAACCACCAGGAAAGTTCTATGACATGGAGATATGTGATCATCATAATGCTTATTTATTTCTTCGTTCACAATTGAAGCAACTGACTCTGTAGTTCCGTTCACCGGATGCCCGTATGGGGAAGTTGCTCCATAAAGAATTGATCTGGACGAAATATTAGCCACGAGATCTGCGTTGTCTCCAAGAGTACTAAGATCTGCAAGCTTCTCATTTTTGAGTCTTTCATATTCTGATGATGGGAAAGACGGATTCTGAACCACGTCAGACAATAAATCTAATCCTTTTGCAAGGTGATTGGATAGCCCACTAACAGCCAAAATGGTGTGCTCTCTAGAAGTCTCTTTGGAAAGATGTGACCCTATGAATTCAATCTCATCTGCAATTTGAGAACTACTTCTGGTTGTCGTTCCTTCAATCAACATGTCGGTTGAGAATTTTGCCAGCCCTGCAAGGTGCTTTGGATCGTCAATTCCGCCAGTTTTAAGGAGCATACCAACGGTAGTTATTGGTAAGGAAGGTTTATTTATCAAAATTATTTCTGTGCCGTCGTCCAAAACTGATTGTTCAGGAGTTGGAGGAGTAAATAATATTTCCCCTGAGTGTACAGGAGCATTTTTTCTGTTAATTCCCGTGGAAATCGCTTTTCTATCACGTTTTGGAGACACTGTGAGACGAACATGTTTTCCGTCAAGAGTGCCTGCTGCATTTGATATTTCATCTGCGGTTATTGATTGATATCGATCAATATCCGTATTTATCGCAGAAGGATCGCCCGTCATCACGTTATAAAAATTCAATTGATCTGCTCTGCCGCCAAATCCTCCAATTTTCTCCATTTGAAGGATGTGATAGCTTGTTATCCTGTTTTTTGCTCGAATCATCTCCGATTCAGACGGCGGGCTGGATGAGATCTGATCTAAGGAAAGTAACAGCTCTTCTTCGATTGATTCAAGGGTTTCTCCTGGGCTAGCTGTGGCGGTAATATGAAATTCTCCTGAAATTTCCTGTCCGTGATGATATGCCCTTACGTCATGAACCTTCTGATCCTCGTATACAAGCTTTCTGTTTAGACGTGAGCTTCGACCGTCAGAAAGTATTACTGAAAGCACGTCGAGGGCAGCCTGTGTGTCGGTAAAATCGGGTAAGGTGGGCCATGCAAGATAAATACGAGGCAACTGAACGGCATCTTCTAGTTCTATAGATGTCTGTCCCGATAATAAAGAATCCATCCTGCCTGATCTCTCTAAAGAGGGAGCGGGTTCTAGCCCCCCAAAGTATTTAGTGACTTGGTCATAGACCCTGTCAGGATCTATGTCGCCTGCTATAGCGATACTTGCATTAGATGGGCTGTAGTATTTTTTGAAGAAATCCATCACATCTTCCAGACTAGCAGCATCTAGGTCTTCTTGAGATCCTATGGTAGGCCAGTTGTACGGATGTGGTTTTGGAAACAGGGCTTCCTGCAAACGCAGGTGTGCCATACCATAAGGTCTATTCTCGTAGCTTTGTCGACGCTCATTCTTGACGACGTCTCTTTGCAGATCGAAACGCTCCTGATCTAGTGCATCAAGAAGAAATCCCATGCGGTCCGATTCCAACCAAAGCGCCAACTCAAGATAGTTTGAAGGTAGGTCTTCCCAATAGTTGGTTCTGTCGTTGGTTGTTGACCCGTTGATGTTGGCGCCAATCTTTTGCAGTGGTTCAAAGTAATCTTTGTTATGATTCTTTGAGCCTTCGAACATCACATGCTCGAAGAGATGGGCAAAACCCGTGCGCCCCGGTACTTCGTTTTTTGACCCCACGTGGTACCAGACGTTGACTGCTACAACAGGTACGCTGTTATCAACATGGGTGATTACATCGAGGCCGTTACTTAAAGATCTCTTTTCTAGCGGAATTGAGATCATAGATCCTTCCTATTGTGGGCGACTGGGCAGCGTGAATTCGGCGTGCCCAATCACCAGTTTAACGCCTTCTCGGTTCTCCATAACAATGTCGCATTCAAGACTAGTTGAAACCCCAGTTTCATCTTTGTCTGTAACTATCCCGCTTAAAGTGAGAGGCTCGTTGTGCGGGACCATCTGCCTAAAAACCACATCGATTTTTTTTATCGAGACAGTTGGAGACCAACCCGTGACTATTTGAGACATCATGGCTATATTCATCGCCCCCGGCACAATCGCACTAGGTAGACCTTCGGATCTTGCCGCCTTATCAGACGTGAATCTAGATGGTGGCGGGTCAGGATCCCGGACTGCTACGAATCCGGTAACCTGGTCACTCGAGACAGTTCGCGTCAAGGGACCAATTTCGTCCCCGAGTTCGACATCATTGAAATATATATCCCCTGAACTCATTTGGCTCTATTTCTCCTGACGAAAGATTCGTTAACAAGGGCCACAGTGTCACCGTTTTGGTTCTTGAAGGTAGTTTGCCATACCGCAAAAATCATTTTGCCTGAACGACCTGTTTTTGCGTAGACATTGTCTAAATGTGTACTCGCATTTAGAGTGTCTCCGGGTCGAACATCCTTTTTGCACTCAATAGATTGGCCGGCAAAGAAATTCATGTCTCCGAATTTCAACTTTATATCGGGCCTGCTCACGCCATTGACGAATATATTGCAAATGGTTGGTGGTGCCACGAGATCATCCAGATTATCAGTATCACCCAGATAAATAGACTTTGTCTCACCGGTAGATCGGGCAAATCCAGTGATCATGTCACGGCTGACCTTAAAAGAACCTATGGGATGTTCGACCCCTAAGAGGCTCCTGTCATAAACGATCCCCTCGTCAGAGGTCATATCTAATTCCTTTCAATCTTTACTGCTTTCAAGCATTACTGGATTGTAATTACCCGCTCTTAGAGCCAAGACTAATTCGGCCTCTGTAGTAATCTTATCTTTAAAAAGAGTCATGCACGTGCCGATAGCGCTAACGATATGGGCGTCGCTTCCCCCGGTGGAAAGGTAACCTCGCTGTTGAATCAAGAGTGCAGCTTTTTCACCCTCCCCAGGACGATTGGAGCCGTTCAAACCTTCGACAACCCCTATTGTTTTGAATCCAGCTCGTCTGGTAGAAACGTATTCTGCAAACCCTATTCCCGCTCTACCAGGGTGGGCCGGGATGGCTATTGCCCCTAAGTCATCACACAATTCTACAAGTTTGGTTGCATCTATATTTACGTCGCTGAAATCGATGGAATCGGTAAGGGGCTTTGTAACTCCGTAGACCAAAAAGTGCCCGCAGTCTGTATCCAGTTCTGCCCCTTTCAAAATGAGTAGTCCACTTTCTGACGAAAGATCTGTGTAGTCTAGTCCGTGATCGAACTGACGATGCTCTGTTAAAACGAAGCCGTCAATCCGGTACCCCTTATTCTGGAGCACTGAAGACCATCTAATATATTGTTCCACCGTGGCACGGGAGTCATCCGATGCTACAGAATGTGTGTGAAGATCCAGAAACATACAAGGTTGAATACTAGGTCAGCAATATTAGGCAGTCAAGAAAAATTATCTTATTGAATTTTAGATTAATCGAACTATCAATAATTGGCCTACTCTTTTTTCAGTGTTAATCTTTGGGTCCTCAAATAGAACCAGTAATTTTCATATAGGAGAAAAAATGGATCTTGCTCTTAACGGGAAAACAGCTCTAGTGACAGGCGGAAGCAGAGGCTTAGGGAGACAAAGCGCCCTGTCTCTTGCCGCTGAAGGTGTGAACGTAGCCATATGCGGAAGAACAAGACAAACCCTTGATATTGCTGTTTCTGAAATAGAAAAAAATGGTGTTAACGCCCTAGGAATTGAAGCTGATGTGTCAGATGTAAAATCGATGCATTATCTTCATAGTGAGGTAGAGTCACAGCTTGGGCCAATTGACATACTGGTCAATAATGCCGGGGGAAGCAGGGCTAGAACAAACATAGCTGAAACGGATCTTGAAGATTTTAAAGGTACCTTCGATCTAAACCTTTTTGGGGGATTTGAACTTATGAAACTAGTCATCCCCTCTATGAAGGAACAAAGGTGGGGAAGGATTATAAACATAGCCTCGATCTGGGGAAGAGAATATGGCGGAAACATATCTTACATGTCGGCCAAGGCTGCTCTCATCGCAGCTACAAAACACGCTGCGATATCTTTGGCGAAGGATGGGATACTGGTCAATTCGATAGCGCCGGGCTCCATAGAGCACCCAGAGGGTACGTGGGAACGTTTTCAAAACGACAATCCCAAAGAGATGGTTCAATCATTTATAGATCAGAATCTGCCTCTTGGCAGATTTGGTTGGCCGGAGCCCTTGGGAGATCTGGTCGCTTTTCTATCTTCTGACAGAGCGGGTTTGATAACCGGTTCATGCATAGTAATAGATGGGGGACAAAGCATATCTATGATCTAGCTCAAATGGAATTTATCAAGGCTCTACATATCTAGGACTCAATCAAAAAAAATCGCTTTGCTGAACATATCGACAATGGCAAAGCTAAAGTCGTCTTAGAAATACCTGTTTTCCTAAATGTTGTAAATGCTATGTCGTATTGTCAACGAGCCGTAGTCTGAGATATACATATCAGCACACTAACCAGGTTTTTCAAAATGCCCTTCTATTGTGGTCGCCTTGATCGAGGAGTCGACATAGCTGACGCTAGCAGAATTTTGAAAAATATTACATTCTTGCCTATTTCACTAAAAACGTTCGTGAATACCAATTTAAATAGGATTGACACGGGCAATATTTAGTCTGTCCTTGCCTTTGAAAGTGTTATTAGGAAAAGTGTTCTGATCTATTCTTAGAAAATCGTGGATTAATTTAATAACCCTTGATAGAGACAAAAGAATTTAAAGTCTGTCGATATTGTGCCTCGGATTAGGGTGATTAAGCACATCCTTGTTAACCAGGTTGTCGGGCATTCGCCCCTTGTACACGCTTACTACTTCTGCGGCAGCTCGTTGCTCAAGTTCTAGTGTAGATTCCTGAGAAAAAAAAGCCACATGAGGAGTCACGATTATATTTTCTAGGCTGAGTAAAGGATGAGATTTAGAAGGAATGCTATCTACCATTACGTCTAGTCCCGCACCTCCAATGATGTTATTTGACAACGCGTTATGCAAGGCTTCTTCGTCAATCAAGGGTCCTCGTGCCGCATTAATGAGAAATGAATCCTCTTTCATAATATCTAGCTCTGCTTTTCCAATCATTTTTGTCGTGGATGGAATGAGTGGAGCATGAAGGGTAACGAAGTCAGATTCTTTAAGTAATTCGTCTATTTCGACAAGTCTTCCGCCTCTCGATTCCACGATATCCGGCGTTATAAAAGGGTCTGAAGCAAGTATGTTCATACCAAAGGCTTTTGCTTTTTCTGCTACAGCCTGACCTATGCGGCCGAATCCCACTATCCCTATCGTCTTTCCTCTCAACCTCATGATACGCATGGTTAGGCCAAGATGACCCCAGCCATCTCGTTTAACAGATTGGTCAAATATAGAGATTTTCCTGTTCCAGGTGCTCATCAATGCAATCACATGGTCGGATACTTCATCAACGCAGTAGTCAGGGACGTATGTAACAGCGATACCTAGTTCGGTCGCGGTGTCTACAGCTATGTTGTCCACACCAACTCCGAATCTGCCCACAACGACGCATTGGTCGGCAGCCCTTATAACTTTTTCTGTCACTTGGGCAAAACATGTCATGATGGCATCCATGCCACGAGCTAGCTCTACTAGAGTGTTTTCTTCTCCGTTGGGTGCGATGACAACCTCTGCTCCGGCTGCCTCAAGAACCTCTCTCTCAGGATCAGTAGACGGCCATACATAGTCGGTAATCAGCACTTTCCAACTCATCTCTTACTCCCGTTCGTTACTTCTATAGCTATTGGAGGATATCTTCTGGCATAGGCTTGAACATACATCCCTCCACGAATATATCAAAGAAGTCAGGGGTGGTTTCAAGTTCTATGTGCTCAATATTCTTAACTAGGTTCTCAATGGTTGAACGCATTCCTATCGAATTTAGCATCAATGTCGCACCTTCAAGGGATGCGTTTCCGGCCTTCTCGATTTTTTCAGTAGGAAAGTTTGCAATGAAGCCTATGGCTATTGCATTTTGTTCGTCTACGTAATTGGCAAACCCGCCCGCGAGATACATTTTTGCTATCCTATCTATTGGTTTTCCGAATCGTCTCAGTGCGATGTATTGCCCCGAGTAATTAGCAGATTTCGCCTGGGCTAGGGCACTGATATCTGATCGATATAGTTCCATCTGCCTTTCTGGTGCGAAGGGATAGCCGTTAGACCCGTCGGCGAATACCCCGAGTTCGTTCATCAAACCACTTCGTCTGAGTTCTGCGAGTAGATCAACTAGACCGGAACCGCAAATTCCTTCGACACTTGCTCCGCCTATTGTGGATATTCTTGCCTTTCCTTCAACTATGGTTACAGTTTCCACTGCTCCATCATATCCAGGCATGCCATAAGTCACTTGTCCTCCTTCAAAAGCAGGTCCGGCTGGGCAGGAGGCTGCGACCATTCCGTCCTTGTTACCTATGATTACCTCAGTGTTTGTTCCAACGTCGACCAACATCACTGGATCCTCTGCCTCGTCCATTGCGATTGCAAGTAAATCGGCGGAGACATCGGCTCCGACATGGGACCCTATCAACGGTCCGCTGTAGACTCTGGCCTTCGGGAAAACTCGCAACCCTAATGAGTGAGCGGTAGTGTCCAAAGATGTAGAATCACGTAGGCCGTCTTCAAAATCTTTTTGCACCGTCGATTTATATGGCTTTTGACCGACGGATTGTACGTCTACTCCGAATAAGATGTCCCTCATCGTTGTGTTTCCTACTAACACTACGTCGTATATTTGTCTCCTGTGGACCCTAGATGCACGAGTCATAGATCCGATTTCAAAATTAATGGAGGACAGCATTACCTGCTGCAGCTCCCCTTGGAAATCCCCTCCGTCGTAGGAGATCCGATTCATAACGTCGGCACCGCCGAATCTTTGAGGATTTTCAAATGATGACGTTTGAAGAGTCTCTCCAGATTCTAAATCTACCAAGTTGAGTACAACGGTAGTCGTTCCTATGTCTCCGGCCAGGCCCAGGATTACACCATGGTATTTATCAACAGGCTCACCATCGATGGAGACAACCGTACCCTTCCGAACCACTCTGGGGTCCCGTTCTGCCGAACGCCTTATTCCGGTGGATAGTATCTTAGGTTGGCGTCTTAATGTTGCGAACTCAACATCAGAATGGACATCTTCTACTATTGCCCGGCAGGCAAGCCGGTAGTTATCACGTAAGAACGATTCTTCTGGAGCAAGATCATTTAGCGACCCCATGCCCTTTTTGATTTCAACGATGCATTCGTGGCATTCACCTGTTCTACCGCACGAAGTGGGGACACGTACCTTGAGGGAGTCCGCATATTCGAAGATAGTATTTCCTGGCAGGGATGTTTGTTCGCGGCCGTCCGAGAATACTGGAGACATCCGTCTATCCTACCAAAACCAAATTCATTGCCTAGATGCTGCTAAATACCTGACTCTAATAACTCTTTTAATCTTTGGTGGTCTTTTTCAAATTGATTTTTCGCAAAACCTTCGACAATTTTTGAAATAAATGGTCCTAATCCTGAAAAATCTATTTCTGATTTGGAGGAAATAAATGTACCCTTTTTACTATCTTGCAGGTTATATTCTATCCTGAATGGTAGGGGGCCTGAATATGATTGCACCGTGTATTTAAAGCCGGGATTCAATGAGATGATAATGACTTCGTGGGTTAAGGTTTTGCCCATAACGCTTGAGATAACTTCGAAGCAAGAACCCTCTTCTAGGTCCCCGTCTGATATTTGAGTGCATTTAGCGATATTTGATGCCCACTCTGGCATGCGGCTTATATCAGTTAAGAAGGATAAAACCAATGGACGGAGAACTGGAACATCTAGTACATATGTGAATACCGAACAACTGGCCAAGTTATGTATCAGTTTTCCCAGGCTGACCGATAATCGAGGTCATCACTGCCAAGACAGAGGAAAAGCTCATCTGCTAGTACATTAACATCTTGATTACGGCAACCAAACTTCGCAGTGCACCTGTCCTCAACGTTTTTGTATGGGCATCGCCATTTTGACACTTCATTAACAGAGTCTGAAATATCTCTGAATATCGAATCCAACTTCGCCAAACTTGAGGCATATTTTTCACTGTCAAATTCCGGACGTTCTCTTGGATCTCCTACCTCGTGCAACAGATCAGTCCGGTACAATGGATTCAATTGGCTCTGTCAACCCATAAAACGACTTGGCGAGATCAACGCACGAAATTGCATCTTTCCCATACCCATCCGCTCCCATATCGTCTGCGAACTCTTGCGTTAACGGGGCACCTCCCACCATTACTTTAACTATGTCTCTGGAACCAATTTCCTCAAAAGCTTCGACAGTCCTCCCCATATTGGGCATTGTCGTGGTGAGGAGGGCAGACATTCCTAATACTCTCGCTTCATTATCCTCAACCGCCTCTATAAATTCTTCGGGGGAAGTATCAACACCAAGATCAACAACAACGAAACCCGATCCTCTTAGCATCATGATGCATAGATTTTTTCCAATGTCATGCAGATCACCTTTCACGGTACCCATGACCACAATCCCGGCAGGTTCTACCCCGGATGCGGAGAGAATTGGCTCGATGTGCTCCATACCTGCTTTCATGGCCCTCGCTGCCACTAACACCTCAGGGACAAAGATAATGTTGTCACGGAACTTGACTCCCACGATAGCCATTCCTGCGATCAGGCCATCATCGAGTATTGTGTTAGCGGAGAAACCATTCTCCAAAGCGTCCTTTGTAAGATCAAAAACCTCGTTGTTATTACCATGAATAAGATTGACCGATATTTCTTGCATTGACGGATCGGCATTTTCCCATAAAGCTCGGATGTGGGCTTGCTCAGCAGGATTAGCAATGTATGCCAATTCTTTTTCAAGTAATTCATTGACTACAGGCATTTATCCCTTGTTTCTCCTTTTCCGTCTCCACCATTATCGAAGCAAGTGGTGGTGGTATTGTTAGATCAAATAAAGGAACTGAGCAATTATACTGTCTAAGTGTGCTAACCCGGTGATCAATTTTTCCGTTCAGCAGTCCAGTCTTTTACTGCAAGGGGAATTTCCATAAGGTTCTCGATCTTAGTTGCCAGAGGGATTGCGCATTCAGGAGCAATCATTTGGACACCTGCCTCTAGGCATTTATAGACCTCCTGTCGTACTTCTTCAGGACCTCGGGCATAGAGAGTTTGAGGGTTGTTAATGTTGCCAACAAGGCCTATTCCACCATTTACTGCATCCATAGCTTCTTGGGGATCGTTTTTTGAGTCAAAATGGAACGAAGCCATGCCTGTCTCCGCAATGTATGGCATTCTATCTATCGTTTTTCCACATATATGAAGAATCAAAGGAACAGGAAGATCCCCTACCATCTCAGTGTGAATTTCTTGAAGGAATCTTTTGTAATATTCTCCGCTAACAAGATCACCGGTGGCATGATCAGGGAATGTA
>Ga0187833_10005893_pt1 | contig 11453 bp, 11 predicted proteins | sample ETNtaG_37_FD_167968 | JGI IMG/M metagenome (GOLD analysis project Ga0187833, IMG submission 167968) | Marine microbial and viral communities from oxygen minimum zone, Eastern Pacific Ocean - ETNP2014_SV_400_PacBio MetaG (Illumina Assembly) | ecosystem: Environmental > Aquatic > Marine > Hypoxic... | reverse complement strand
AAGTTGCTCTTTAGAATATACCAAATCTATTGTTCTTTTTTGAAACTTAACTGCATCAAAGCCTGCTTCTTTTGCATTATCAATTAATTTTTTTGCAATATTTATGTCTCCATTATGATTTATTCCTATTTCAGCTATAAAAAAAATTTTTTTCATATTTATTTTTGAAAATAATAGGTTGGTCTTAAGTTTTTTAAAATTTTAATTTTTTTATTTTTTTTCCTCAAAAATTCTAAAGTCGCTTTAGTAGCTCCAGGATGTGTTTTAAAATCGTCAATTAGTACAATCCCTCCTTTAGATATATATTTATAAAGAGTTTCTAGTGCAAATAAAGTTGGTAAATAAACATCTAAATCTAAATGTAAAAATGAAACTTTGATTTTTTTGTTTTTATTTAAAAATTTTTTCAGAGTTTGTAAAATATCTCCTTTGATAAGTTTATAATTTTTAATTCTTTTGCTTTTTAAAATTTCGCTCATTTTTTTTACAGATCGGCCTTTACCTGTATTATTATCGTGAATTTCTGCAAATTTTTTTTCTTTAGATAAAACCCTATTTTTTGTTTGCAAATAACTTTGAGGGAAAGATCCAAAGGCATCAAAAGCTAGGATTTTCCTTTTTGATAAACCCAAGTAATCTCTAAAAACAGAAAATCTTATCAGGGAATTACCTTTTAAAACTCCACATTCTATGATCGCCCCAGAACACTTTTGTGTTTTTTTTAATAATTCATAATGGTTTAAAAATTTCATAAACCTACTTTTATCTGAACTTTCATGAAATTTATTTTCGTAATCCCAATTGTTTTTTAGTTGGTTTAATCTAAATATAATTTTTTTTTTTACCATGCTGTTCTACCTCCATCGACAGTTAAAACTGCTCCGTTCATGTAAGAAGATGCATCAGAAATCAAATAGATAATTGTAGCATTATATTCATTGTGTTTTGCCATTCTTCCAAGCGGTATAAGTTTTGAAATTTTTTTTACAAAAGTATTGTTTTGATTTCTGTAAACACCACCAAAAGCAACAGCATTACATCTTATGTTGTTTTTATTCCAAAAGGTTGAGGTATATTTTGTTAAACCAATTATACCATGTTTGGAGACTGAATATGATACTGGTTTGAAATTACTTTTTTTTTTGTTTTTGTAAATATTTTGATTTGGAGCTACTAAACCTAAATCAGAGGAAATATTTAAAATACATCTTTTTTTATTTGATTTAAATTTTCCAAAATATTTTGTACATAAAAAAGCTGAAGTTAGACTATTTTTTAAATCTTTCTCCCAGTATTTGAAACTGAAGTTTTCTAAACTAAAATCATTTTTTTTAATTTCATTAACAGATGGGTTCAAAGCCGCATTATTAATTAAAATATCAGGTACATTAAAATTTTTTTTAATTTTTAAGAAAACTTTTCTTACACTTTTTTCTGAACTTAAATCACACTTAAAAAAACTAATATTTTTATTGTAATATTTTTTTTTACTTTTTTTATCTAGTAATATTAATTTTCCGTTATGATTTAGAATTTCTCCAATAAAATTTTTAGCCAAAAAGCCTTCTGATCCGGTAAGTATTATAGTTTTATTTTTTAAATCAAAATTATTGTTTATCATGATGGGTATTTTCGAGATTCCTTTTTAAGTTTTTTAATTTTCGAAAAATTTTTTCTAATAAATTTTAGTTCTTCAAAATAGTCAATATCGAAACTATTTTCGTTAATAAAAAAAGGCATAACTTTGCTTCCTGAAATAGATTTTTTTTTTGATATTGTTGACTCTTTTATAATATCTACATAGCCATTTTGCCAATAGGTTGTTGGCAAAATTTGTCTAGGAATAGAATGTGCGTCTTTGAATTTTTTAAACTTAATCACCGGAATTATAGTTTTATTCTTTTTAATCCATGTTTTATAAGGAGTCTGTTTTGAGATGCTTAGAGACCTCAGAGAATGATAATTTCCTTTTTTAATTATTTTTTTTATTGCCATGTCAATTACCTTATGACTCCTTATTGGGTGTGTAGGTCTTAAATGTACGTAATATGCAGGAACTTTATCATTTTTTTTAAACCATTTGTTTAAATGTTCGAAAACTTCAAAATCAGTAGATTTATCTTTTGCGATATTTTTAGGTCTCAAAAATGGAATTTCACAATTATATTTTTTTCCAATTTTAAGAATTTTTTTACTATCGGTGCTTAGGATAGTTCTATCAATTAATTTAGACTTAAGACTAGTATTTATTGAATAATAAATGAGTGGTTTACCGTTTATTTTTCTTATATTCTTGTTTGGTATGCTTTTAGAACCACCCCTAGCTGTAATTATACCGTAAACTAATTGATTTTTATACATAACTTGAAATTTTTTTTGCCTTGATAACTGTTTTTAAAGTAAAAATTGAATTCGAGAGAGTAAAATTAGATAAATTTCTATTTCTTACTCTATTTAAAAAATCTTTTAATTCATTAACAAAAAGTTGATTTCTTTTTAATTTAGTTTTAAAAAATTTTTTATTTTTGTTTGTCTCTATCAATAAAACATTTTTAATATAATCTAGATGTATTTTGCCTTTTTGAAAAAAAAAAGTCATTTGTCTCTCTTTTTTATTCGCAAAACTCGATAAATGAACATTGAAGAAAGACTTTTTACCTTTAGAGGTATTAATTAGAAAAATACTTGCTGCATCCTCAGCACCACTTTCAAATCCGAGTCCTTTATGGTTATAGACATTAGAAAAAATTACTTCCAACTTTTCGTTGAAAAGCCAAGCTAAAACGCTCAGATCATGAGATTGTTCTAGAAGAATACCGCCACCTTTTTTTTTCTTAGTAATAAGCAAATCATGAAAGTTTCCATACTTTCTGTATTTTTTAACATCCTCATTCATAATTACTTCACCCCTCAAAAGTTTGCCAAAAGCACTATGATTAATAATTTCCTTTAGTTTTTTGGTAAGCGGATGGTATAAAAACTGATATCCAACATTTACAATTAATTTATTCTTGATTATTAATTTTAAAAATTTTTCAATACTTAATAACGAGTTTGAAATTGGTTTTTCGATAAATAAATCACACCCGATTTTAGCGCAGTAAACTCCAAAGAACATATGCCTAGAACTAGGGTTGCATATAAATGCGATGTCAGGATTAATTAATTTTAAATCCTTTAGATTTTTCACTAGCGTTAATTTATATTTTTTAAGAATATTTTCATTTATTTTTTCAAGTTTATCGTTAATGTAAAAATTCTTACTTGTTTCTTTAAAATAATAGACGTTGACGTTTGGATGAAGAATTTTTAAGTTTCTTAAATGTCTTTGACCAGCGCTACCAAGGCCAAAAAAAACTACTTTTTTAATTTTATTTTTTTGCATAAGCCAATAACATCGGTTCATTAGAAAATCTAATTACAGTATTTAAAAAATCAGGGTATACTTTTTTTTTAAAGTGCAACGGAAAATAAGGAATGGGAAAAATAGATAAAAACTTACAAAGAATTTTTAAAAAACTATATTTCCATAAAATTGGAAATTGATAGAACACTTCAACAAATGGTCTTTCGAAGTTTGCAAATTTTAACGCATCGTATAAAGAAGACTCAGTAAATGGAGTTACATGCGTTGAGTCTATATAAAATGGACCCCAATAAGTATGTCTCCAGCTTGGTGTTAATATCACAGCTATTCCTCCTGGCTTTAAAACTCTAAAAGCTTCATTAAAAATATTTTTTGTATTCCTTATATGTTCGACGACTGATTTACAAAAAACTATATCGAAATAGTTATCATCATATTTAATCTTTTCATTTTCAAAATTACTATATTTTATATCAAAATTTTCTTGATCAGATTTTTTATCTCCTTCAAACTCTAAAATATCTGCTCCATAAACTTCAAATTCTCTTTTCTTAAAAAGTCTCATCGTATTTTTAGTGCCACAACCAATATCTAGAAATTTACCAGATTTTAATTGTAAAATTTGTATAAGATGATCCACAAATTTTTCATCATAGTCAGAAGTCGTCCTTCTCTTCTTATCATAAATTATTTCTAAGTAATTTTTCATAAATGAAGCTGTTACTTAATTTTTTTTTTTAACTCTTTTTGAAGCTCATCATACTCTTGCATTTTTCTTTTCATAAAACTTATTGTTAGTTTTGTTTTCTCAGTAATCCCTCTAGGGGTTAACACATAAACATAATTAAGTTTGTTCTTATTGTTTCTAAAATTATTGATCTTAATTAATCCTTTATTTTTTAATGCTTTTAAGCTGTAATTTAATTTTCCTAAACTAAAGCCTAGTTCATCAGCCAAATCTCTTTGAGAAGAATTGGGCTTTTTATGAACTTTCCTCAATGTTGCAAATAATTCCTCTTTATTATCTCTCATGTTCAATTGTTGAACTTAACATCAATTTTACTGTTGTCAAAGAATAATGTTCAATTTTTGAACGATTTATGATAGATATTCGTTATGTTAAACAACAAATCTATACTTATCACTGGGGCTACAGGCTCTTTTGGAAAGAGTTTTATTCAAACTATACTAAAAAAATATCCTAAGATAAAAAAACTTGTATTATTTTCAAGGGATGAATTAAAACAGTTTGAACTTCAAAGATCACTTGATCCTAACAAGATCAGTTGTTTAAGATATTTTCTTGGAGATATTAGAGATAAGGATAGATTAATGTTAGCTTTTAGGGATATAGACATTGTTATCCACGCAGCGGCATTAAAACAAGTGCCAGCAAGCGAGTATAATCCTTTTGAATTTATAAAGACTAATATTATCGGAGCACAAAATATTTTAGAAGCAGCATTGTTTAATAATGTGAAAAAAATTATTGCTCTATCAACTGACAAAGCCAGTTCTCCAATTAATTTATATGGTGCCACTAAACTTTGTTCAGATAAACTATTTTTAGCAGCTCAAAATATGTTTGGTGAAAATAATAATCTAAGTATCACAGTTGTAAGATATGGAAATGTGTTAGGCAGCAGAGGGTCTGTAATTCCTTTCTTTAAAAATCAATTTAAACAAAAAAATTATGTGACACTTACTGATGATAAAATGACTAGGTTTTCTATTTTTCTAGATGAAGGAGTTGAAACAGTATTGTGGAGCATCAAAAATTCAAAAGGTGGTGAAATAATTATTCCTAAAGCACCAAGCATGAAAATTTTAGATTTAGCAAAAATTATAGCTGGAAATAAAATTAAAGTTATTGGAAAAAGACCTGGTGAAAAAATTTCAGAAGAACTGATTTCTATCAATGAAAGCTTAAATACAATTGATCTTGGTGAGTATTTTGCGATTTTACCGGAATTTAATTATAACAACTCTTACAATTATTATAAAAAGAAGTTTAAAATTGGTAAATTTCCACAAAATAAATCTTATAACAGTGATCAAAATAAAGACTATCTGAACGAAGCTGGTATAAAAAAAATCTTAAGAAAATTAGATTATTATTCTTAGAAAAATAATGAGTTATCTTGGTAAAATTTTTTTTTTAATTAATGAAAAAAAATTAATTCTATTTAGTCTTATATTATTATTTTTTTTTTCATCTATATTCGAGGTGTTGGGAATTGGATTAATAGGAAGTTTTTTAGCATATTTATCTAATTTCGAAATAAGTGCAGAAACTAATCTGGGTAAAATATTTTATTTTCTGAATAACTCAGGGTTTACAATCTCATCAGCTAATTCCTTGGCTTTTTTGATAATTATTATATTAATAATTAGATTTTTTTTTCAACTTATCGCAAATTACTTAATTTTAAAATTTACAAATAACACATCAAAAAATTTAAGAAAAAAATTAATAGAGACATATCTTTCATTAAATTATTTAGATTTTATTAATAAAGATACCGCCTCATCTTACAATGAATTAACTACATTGACTGATCAATTTAGCAATCTTTTATATGTAGGCTTGAAGCTTGTTAGTGATTTAATCTTAATTTTTTTTATTGTGACAATGCTTTTTTTTATTAATTCCCAAGTATTTTTATTTTTATTTTTAATATTTCTTTTTTTGATTTTAGTAAATAAGTTTATTTTCTCAAAAAAAATTTCTAAATTAGGATTAAGTGCAAATAGTCTGTCTGAACAAATATTCAAAAATTTTAAGGAAGGTTTAATTAGTTTTAAACAAATTAAAGTACTAAAAAAAACAAAATATTTTACTGAAAGCATATCTTTTTCTCTGGGAAAGCATGCTAGATTATTAACTAAATATAATTTTTTTTTAGTTCTAATAAGGTATTTTATTGAATTTCTTATTGCGTCTATATTAATATTTTCCTCAATACTTATTTATAGTTTAAATGACAATGAATATGCGTTAGTAGTTTTAACCGTGTTCGGGATATCTGCTATAAGATCTCTTCCAATTATTACAAATTTAGTTAATTCTACCAATACACTTTTTTACTCTAAGAATGCTATAGATAGAATTTATAAAGCTTTAGAGTTAAAAAAAAAAATTGTTATTAAAAAAGAAAAAGATTTAGTAACTCCTTTCAATTTTGAGTCTTTAGAAATAAAAAATTTAAGCTTTTCTTATAATAATATCAAAATCCTTGAGGATATTAATTTTCAAATTAATTCAAAGGATTTCATCTTCTTAACTGGCGCTAGCGGTAGTGGAAAAACAACTTTTCTGGATATTTTATGTGGATTAATTCCTGCAGATTCTGGATCTATAATTATTAATAATGATAATTCAGAAAATATGCTGAATACTTTTAGAAATAAAATTTACTACTTGTCTCAAAATAATTTTGTATTAGATGATACTTTGGAAAGAAATATAGCTTTTGCTAACAAAGAGATAGATAAAAATAAATTAGATTTAGCAATCAAGTTATCAGGATTAGAAAATTTTAATTTAAAATTAAAAGACCAGTTTAATAGAAATTTAGGAGAAAATGCCTCCAAAATTTCTGGGGGTGAATTGCAAAGAATAGCTTTAGCAAGAGCTCTTTATGCTGATAAAGATATTTTAATTCTTGATGAGTTTACAAGTTCATTAGACAAAAAAAATGAAAAAAAAATATTTGAAACTATGTTAAAATTAAACAAAACTAAAACAATTTTAGTTGTGTCCCATAATACGGAAATAAGTAAAATTGCGAAAAAATCATTTAAAATTGAAAATAGGAAAATAATTAACTTTAGTTAGATGAAAAAATTCCCTTATAATAAGCAAAAAATCTTTGAGAGAGACATCTTGGCGGTAAAAAAAGTTCTTAAATCCAAATTCATTACTCAAGGTCCAATAGTAAAAAAATTTGAGAATACAATTTCAAAATTTGTACGAAGTAAATATGCAAGTGCAACCAATAGTGCCACGAGTGCGCTACACGTAGCTTGTTTAGCACTAGATTTAAAATCTGGTGATGAATTATGGACTGTGCCAAATTCATTTGTCGCTTCAAGTAATTGTGGATTGTATTGCGGGGCGAAGATAGATTTTGTAGATATAGATAAAAATCATTTTAATATTGATGTCAATAAATTAAAAATAAAGCTTAAAACAAAAGTGCCAAAGATTTTGGTGACCGTTCATTTAGGTGGTCAGCCTACTGAGCAAGAAAAAATTTGGAAACTCGCAAAAAAATATAACTTTTATGTCATTGAGGACGCCTCTCATTCTTTAGGAGCATCAAGAAATGAAATTAATGTCGGAAGCTGCAAGTGGTCTGATATTACCGTATTCAGTTTTCATCCAGTTAAAATGATTACTACTGGTGAAGGAGGTATGGCCACTACCAATAATAAACTTATTTATGAGAAAATTGAAATGTACAAGAGTCATGGAATAACTAGAGATCAAAAAAGACTAAAAATCAAAAAATTGGGATTTTGGTACTACGAACAACAAAACTTAGGATTCAACTACAGAATGAGTGATATTTCTGCTGCGCTAGGATTAAGCCAATTTAATAAATTAAAAATGTTTTTAAAAAAAAGAAATTATTTAGCAAAAAATTACAATAAACTTTTAAATAATCTACCTATAAAAAAACAAAAAATATTATTGAAAAATAAGTCGAGTTTTCACCTATACATAGTTCTACTAGAATTAAATAAAATCAAAAAAAATTACAATTATATTTTCAATAAATTGAGATCTAAAGGGGTGCTTGTTAATTTGCACTATAAACCAATTCATTTAAACCCATATTATAAAAAATTAGGTTTTAAAAAAGGTGATTTCCCCGTAGCAGAAAACTATGGAAAAACAGCAATTTCTTTACCGTTATATTTTGATCTTAAAAAAAAAGATCAAGAAAAGATAGTAAATATTTTTAAAAAAATTATCGAATGATCAAATATAATTCATTGATATTAGGTTGCGCTAGATTTTCTGGATTATACGGAGTTAATTCAAAAAGACATGTTAGTTTAAAAAATATTAAAAATATCTGTAAAATTCATAAATTAAAAAAAATTGATACCGCTATAAACTACAGAAATGCAAATCAAAAATTGAGAGAAATAAATATTAAAAATTTTAAAGTTTCTAGTAAAATTCCAGGCTATGATCTTTCTAAAAAAACCTTAGAAAAGAAAATTTTTAATGATTTAAGTAAACATCTATCAGAGCTAAGAATAAAAAGACTAGATACTCTTTATCTACATAATCCTGATCAAATCCTTGAGCAAAACGGAAAAAAATTAATTTTAATTTTAAAAAAACTAAAAAATAAAAAGATTTTTAAAAAGATTGGTTTAAGTGTTTATAGCCCAAAACAATTGAAAAAATTATTGAGAGTATTTACCCCTGACGTCATTCAATTGCCTGTTAATGTTTTTGATAGAAGATTTTTAAAAAAAGATATTTTACAAAAAATTAATAATAATAAAATTGAAATTCATATAAGATCTATATTTTTACAAGGAATTTTATTAAAAAAATTTTCAAAACTTCCTAAATATTTTTATAAGTGGAAAAAACATTTTCAGAATTGGAATGATTGGGTGAATAATAAACAGCTTACAAAAGTTGAGGGATGCTTATCAGTATTAAATTTAATTAATTTTAGAAAACATTTAATAGTTGGTGTAGAAACGAGTGATCAAATGAAAGAAATATTAAATTCTTTTAAAGTTAATTTCACTCCGCCAGTAAACTTATCAAGTCGTAATGAATACTTAATTAATCCATCAAAGTGGAAAATAAAGAGATGAAAAACCTAGTAACCACTTTTAACTCAAAAACATGGGAGGATGATAATTCTATTTTTTGTGGTAAATGGTGCATACCGTTCGAGAAAGAAAAAATAATATCTAACAATAAAATAATTCAATTCCATTGGTCAGATAAATCAAAATTACAAAAAGACTATTTATATTTAGAGAAGATTTATAAAGAAATCCTATTTGATTTGACTAAAGTTTTAAATAATTATCATGGTACAAAATTAAATCCAAAATCTTGGAACCTTTTATTATCTCCATGGTTAATTAGTGTTATAACAATTATTTTTGATAAGTACGAGTGTATTAAATCAGCTCTAAAACAAAATAGTAAATATAAGATAAAAATTTTAAAACATAAAAATTCTGATTTTTCGTCATATAATTATAAAGATTTCATATTAAATAAAACATCAAGCGATAATTGGCATCATATAATATTTGGCGACATTATTACAAAAGTTTTTAAAGAAAATTTTTTAATTAAAAAAGTTGATAGCACATCACCTATATCTAACGATCGTTATAACTTTCAATTTGATTTGAAGGATAGGTTAAAAAATATTATTAGTTTAAAATTTTTTTTAAAGAGAAATAATGTTTTTTTAGACAGTAATTATGTGGGTTTCATTGATTTTATAAAATTAATGATTAACAATAAACAGGTTCCCTTTTGGATCTCTGCATTTCATGAAAAAATTGAATTAAAAATTAATAATTTCGATTTAAACCTTAGAGAAAAAATTTCAAAACAAATAACTAAAAAGAGAGATAATCCTTTTGAGCTTTATTTGTATAATAATATTATGAATTTTATTTCAATGTCTTACCTAGAAAATTTTAGTGAATATCAGAAAAAAATTTCTAATTTAAAATTCTTTGGATCTGAAATAGTTTCAAGAGGAGCGCATTTCTCAAACGATCTATACAAGCACTGGTGCATGAATCAACTTAATAAGGGAAAAAAACATTATATTTCTTTTCACGGTGGCGGTATACCGCAAAAATATTTAAATTTTGAGTATGAGTATGAGATAGCTGATAAAGTAATTATGCATAATAATTTATACAAAGATAATCAAATAAAACTACCAGTTTTAAATAAAAACCCCAAAATAAAATTCAAAAAAAACTCAAAAAAAATATTGCTTATTACAAAACCAATTGATTCAAAATTTACTACTAGAATATCATTTGAGCCAAACTGCACTGATGAACTTGAGGTATTTCATAATCTAATGAATTTTGTAAATAAAATTAATAAAAAAATAAAAAAAAATGTTTGTGCTAGATTTTTATACGAAAGCTGGGATCTAAATGAGAGATTTAAATATTTATTTGAAGGTGCAAAAATTGATAAAAATATTGATTACTTTACCTCATTAAAGTCTACGAGAATTGTTGTGTCATCATATTTGTCCACTCCTTTTGCAGAAGCAGTGAATGAGAATATACCCTCTTTATGTCTTTTAAAGAAAGAAGATTGGTATTTTCATGAAAAATTTCACTCTTTGATTAATAAAATGAAAAAAAATAATATTCTATTCTACAGCGCTGCTGAATGTGCAGAGCATGTCAATGAAAATTACCAAAAAATAAATGAATGGTGGAACTCGCATGAAGTAAAGTCAACTATAATCGAATTTAATGAAAGCGTTTATTTTTATAATAAAGATAAAAAATTAGAGGATTGGATAAATTTTTTAAGAATGGATGTAAATAATAAATGAAACTAGCTATATTTGTTCAAGCCAGAATTACATCTAAAAGGTTTCCTAAGAAAATATTTGCAGAAATTAATGGTAAAAAAATAATAGAAATTCTTATTGCGAAACTCAAAAAAATTAAGCACATTGATAAAATTGTTTTCTTAATTCCTGATACAAAAAAAAATAAAGACCTTTCAAAATTATTGGAAAAACTCAATATTGAGGTTTTTAAAGGAAGCGAAAATAATGTTTTAGAAAGATATTATTTAGCAGCAAAGAAATACAATGTTAAAAATATAATACGAATAACATCTGATTGTCCTCTTATAGATATTAAACTATCTCAAAAAATAATAAAAAAATTTTTATCAGGAGATTATAATTATGTCTCAAATATAGATCCACCAACATTTCCAGATGGAATGGATATTGAGATTTTTAAATTTAAAACTCTAGAGCAAGCTTGGAAAAACTCTAAAACAAAGGCTGAAAAAGAGCATGTGACTGTGTATATGAAA